>ERZ1034361.1654-NODE-1654-length-11486-cov-5.318608_pt1 | contig 11486 bp, 12 predicted proteins | sample MGYA00520617_ERZ1034361 | MGnify/ENA primary metagenome ERZ1034361 (study PRJEB33736, sample SAMEA104284507) | Azolla filiculoides | biome: Urban; feature: Water surface; material: Ditch water | place: Netherlands | collected 2015-10-28 | depth 0-0.1 m ... | reverse complement strand
GCCCCAGGCGGCGGCCTGCAGTGCGGGTGATTGAAAAACGCCTTGGAAGGCGTGGAGGGGGGTCATGGGGTGGGGGCAGTGTCAGTGATGCAACCAAGGGTTGAGGATTTTCAACCCGTCGATGCCGTCAAAGTCTTTGGTGTTGCGGGTGACCAGTGTCAGCTGCGTGGCCAGTGCGATGGCGGCTATTTGCGCGTCTGCAGTGTCTATGGGTCGGCCTGCTGACTGGCGTTGCGCCCTGACCATGGCGTAGTGCGCTATGGCCTTGCCCCCAAAATCAAAGCATCGGCCTGAAAAGTCTTCTTCAAAGATTTGGCTTGCCGCTTGTGCCATGGCTTCACGCCGCTTGCCTGCGGGCAAGAGTGCAATACCCGCCAGTATTTCTGCATGGGTGATGGCACTGGTTTGCATCAGGTTGGCGTTTTGACTCGCAAACCAGGCCAACACTTGAGGAGCGGGGTTTTCGCGCATCAGCTCTGAGAGGACGTTGGTGTCGATGAGGAAACCCGTGTTCATGTGGGGTCAAAACTGGGCACTGGGCGTGCCGGCAGGCGTTCAGGGACTGGCAGATCTTCGGCACCCAGACCCTTAAAGCGCTGGTTGATGCGAAGCGCAAATTCAAGACCATTGGCTGGGCTGGCGTCTGCTGCCAGCGTGTTTTGCAGAATGTTTCTGACTTCTTGCTCCATGGACAAACCGTGGCGCGCAGCGCGCAAGCGCAGGCTGGCTTTGAGCTTGTCGTCGAGGTTACGAATGGTGATGCTGCTCATGATGCTCTCCTCAAAATGATTGCAGTGATTGCATTGTAATCATTTGGGAGATTTTAAGAGTGACGCCATGGTGGCCAGCAGGCGCTGCATGACGCCCATGCGTTTGGTGATGACCAGCAGCACGCACAGCACAAAGCTGGCGGCCATGCCCCAGGCGGCGGCCTGCAGTGCGGGTGATTGAAAAACGCCTTGGAAGGCGTGGAGGGGGGTCATGGGGTGGGGGCGTAGGGCATGGGGTTAAAGCGAAAAGTAGCCACCAGTTTTGGGGGCACCACGGAATTCGATTTGGCCTTGGCCTTTGAGTTGTTTGAGCCAGCGTTCGATGGTTCGCTTGGGTTTTGCACTTTGCTCTACCAGTGCGGCTGTGTTTACACCGGGGTTCATTGCAATCATCTGGAACAAGTTTTCGATGTTGTTTACACCGCCACTTACACCGCCACTTACACCGCCACTTACACCGCCACTTACACCCTCACCCATCGTTGGATCAGATTTACTAAAGGTGATGGAGATACCACCGCTGATTTCTTCAACCTGAAATTGGACTTCGGGATAGTCGGCCAGGGCTTGGCGAATACGGATGAAGCCGCTGCCGTATTTTTCGATGCCGGTGGTCAGGTAGAAGGCTTCGGCAACCAGTTTGTTGCGGAGTCTGGAGCGGTAGTTGTCTTGCTGCAACTCGGCCAGAGTCAGTCCGTCATAGAGTCGGCCGGGGCTAAAAATGCTGATGTTGTTGTCAAAAATCTTGACTTGAATGTCTGAGCCGTCTTTGTAGTCGCGATGCACCACGGCGTTGAGCAGTGCTTCACGCAGTGCGGGCAGCGGATAGGCAAAGCGTTCTTTGCGGTGCACAGCCCCGGTGATCTCAAACGCCACGGGCACATACGACACGATGAAGCGCATGGCTTGGTCTACGGCTTCAAACAGGGTGTCGGTGATTTGCCGATCATCAATGATGAGGCTGGGCGTTTTGAAGCGCCCGATATGGATATGGTGCCGCAGGGGTTCTTTGGCAAAGAGCAACATGGCAGCCCAAGTGGGCTGGCCTTGGCTGATGTAGTTGAGTTTGTTCAGCGCCACCATGCTGTCGGTGGTGGCCAGTGAGAACCGACCACCGGCGTTGACTTGTTTGACGAACTGGGCAACTTTGTCCATGGACAAATCTTGCAACTGAGCATTGTGGGCGGGATAGGCGTCCCACGAGAGTTGCAAGGTCTGCATGTGCAGGTCGCTGATTTCGCTGGCGTTCAGGGCTTGGTTTGTGTTGCTGACGCGTTTGTAATAGCGGCCTTTGGTGCTGACGGGTTTGACTGGAAACTCGGCCACGCTGATGGCAACGATGGTTTTACCGTTGACGGTGTGGGCTTCGATGTCCGGGATGATGCTGGGGCTGGTGGCCGATTTAATTTGCACCAACCATTCATTCAGGCTTTCTTTGCCCAGTGTGGTGCCCAGCACTTCGCCACGGTCTGACACGCCCACCAGCACTTGGCCGCCCCTGGCATTGGCAAAAGCAACCAAGGTTTCGATACAGGCTTTGTCAAACGAGGACTTGAATTCCTGCGTTTGCGTTTCGCCGGCTTCTAGCCAATGTTGGAGGGGGTGGGGGTTCATGGTCATGGATACCCGCGTTCGCGGGTATGACAGAGAGGGGAGCGTATGACCGTCAAGCGGATTGGCCGAGGGCTTTGTGCCAGCTGGTTTTAAGGGCAGTCAATTTTTGGGCGGCTTCTGGGTCTTGGCCTGCGTTGCGCAGGGCTTGGCGGATGAAGACGAAGAGCAAGAGGGCAAAGCCAGCGGCCAGAGTCGCGATGATGGCGATGAGGGCTTTTTTGGGTTTGGATTTTTTCTCGGGCGGCTGGGCGGCGTCGAGCACTTGGATGACGGCGCCTTCGCGGGCTTCGTCGACCTTGGCCAGCTCGAACTGTTTGGCAAAGAGCTCGAACAGGGTTTCGTGGTACTTGAAGTCGCGGTACTTGGCGATGTAGTCGCCCTGCCCTGCGTCGGTGCCGGTGCTGTCTTTGTCTTGTTTGCCCAGTTGGGCGCGCAGGTTGGCCAGCTCGGTCATGGCTTGCTTGAAGTCGGGGGCGGTCTCGGCCAGGTAGCCGCGCATGGCGCCGACTTTGACTTCTTGCGCGGTGACTTGGGCTTGCAATGCGGCCACAGCGGCCACGGCCGATGTGGGGTTGGATTTGAGCACGCTGCTGTTGATGCCGGTGCCCTTGAGGGCTTGTTCGGCGGCGATCATTTTGTCTTTGACTTGGGTGAGCTGCTTTTCAAAGAAGGCTCGGCGTTGCTGGGCTTCGGTCACAGCCAGCTTAGCGAGGAGTTTTTGCAGTTCTTCCACATGCGCGTTGGCCAGGTCGGCGGCAAACTGGGGGTCTTTGTCGTCCACTTCGACGGTGATGAGTCCGTCTTTGCCGCTGGTGGCGCGGGTGCTGCCGGTCAGCGAAATGCGGGTGTCGGCTTTAAATTTTGTTTCGTAGCGGTCTTGCAGTTTGAAGCGTTCGATCAGGGTGTCTTGCACGCTGTTGCTTTTCATGAAGGCCAGGTATTGGTCAGCCGGGTTCTTGAGGCCTGCGGCCGCCCCGGCCAAGCCACCCAAACCACCCAGGCTGGCGAGCATGCTGGCGGCGGCGCTTTGCTGTTGCTGGGGTGGCAAGAACTTGACGGTGGCCGTGAATGTGGGGGGAACCGCAAAACTGATGCCCAGCGCCAGCAGCCCTGCAGCCAAGGGGCCCAACACGAGCAGGCGCAGGTTGTCGACGATGGTTTGCAGCAGGTCGAGCAGACTGATTTCGTCGTCTTGCGGGTCGAGGGGGTTGTTGGCAGTGTCAGTCACGGTTGGTTTTTTAGGCATTCGCTTGCAGGGGCAAGCTCCCACAGGGGATTGGTAGTTTGGGGATTCGCTTGCGGGGGCAAGCTCCTAATGGGGTCAATTCTGGGGGTAAGTACTTTGGCAGAAGCTGGTCAATTGCGCATGCCACTGCAGCAGTGCAGGTGCTGACAGGATCATTTGTTCAAAAAATTCATGCAATACAGCGGGATCGTCTTCGTATTCATGGTTCACCGCATTGCGCAATTCACGAATCTCTTTCCACTGGTCGACCGAGGAGATACAGCCGAGCTTTTCCATGTAGAGCAAAACGGCCGTAAAGGGCTCAGAGGGTTTTTCTTCCTCCACAGCCACGGCTTTCATGGTTTTGCCCATGTGCTCTTGGTATTCACTGAACCGGATACGAAACGCCGCCAGTGTTTCGTGATGGTCAGGTTGCAGGGCTTGCCAGTCTTGGATGGGCAGCAACGCAGTGACTTGCCCAATGGAGTAGAGCAAGTACGCACGCATGCGGGCCAGATGGTCCAACTTTTTCCAGATCAAGGCGGTGTGCTCGCTCACAGCAGAATGCCTTCTTGCTTGGCGATCATGGCGATGGGGCTGTGGTCACCATGGGGTTTGACGATGAGGTCGACGGGCAGGTCGAGTTGGTCTTGAAGACTGACTTTGCAACGGATTTTTTTCATCAAATCGGGCCGCGTGGTTTCAACATACAAGTCCACATCACCGCCTTTTTGATCATCATGCACGCGCGAGCCAAACAGGGTGACTTGCACGCCCTCACCCAGCACGGCTTGGGCGGTGCTTTTGATGGTGTCGATTTGGGCGGGGGTCAAGCGCATGAGACAAATCAGTTCTTCAGGGTTTTGATGGCGGCGGCGCCTATGCCCAGGTTGCTGAAAATTTGGGTCCAGTCGCGCAGGGCTCGCACCAAGAAGTTGTAGCCGCTTTCGCGGTCAACACGGGCGGGCACGATGAGGGTGTCGCCGGGCATGACTTTGGTGGACTCGAAGCTGTTGAAGAAGCCTGCAGCGCGGCGGCTGAAGACCGAGCCGTCGGCACGCAGCAAGAAGGCTTCGCTGGGGTCGGCTTCATCGGTGGGGCTGGCGGCTTTGATGACGTCGCCCACGGTTTTGCCAGCTTTGTAAATCATGACGTTTTCGTTGCTGACGCTGCCCACGGCAGACACAAACATGGGCAGTGAGGGCACGAGGATGGCGTCACCGTCTTCGAGTGGCAGGTCGGGCAGTTGCTCAAAGTCGGCGCCGCTGTTGCGGGCGTTGCGCTGCTGAATGGGTTTGGTGGATTCGCCCAAAGCGGGGTCCAGCTCCAGGGCCACGCGGCCTTTGCTCTTGAGGGCTTTGAGGCGGGCGATTTGGCTTTGCTGTTGCTGCTGTTGCTGCTGCTGCAGGGTTTGCGCTTGGGCTGCACGCTCTCCCGTCAGGTTGGCGGCCAAGCTGGCACTGGCGCTTTGCGCTTGGTTTTCGAGGCGGCGAATGACTTGGTCGAGGTTTTGCTGCTGCTGTTTGCGCACGCTTTCACGGGTGAACTCGAGGCCATAAATGTAGGCTTGGGGCATGACCCCACCGGCACGCAAGAGCAGCTGGGGCAGTGTTTCGCCGGGCCGGGCTTGGTAGACGCCGGGGGCAGCCACTTCGCCTTCGACGCGGACCAGGCGGCTTTTGCGCTCAGAGGGGAGCTGCAGGTCGTTGCTGCTGATGATGGTGATGACGTCGCCCGACTGCAGCAGCAGGTTGTGGGCGGGGTCTTTTTGCACCACGGCTTTGCCGAGGTTGAAGGGGATGAGTTCGGTGCGCAGTTCGGCTTTGTTCAGGCGCTCGATGACGGCGTAGTCCCAGTTGATTTGGTCGATCATGCCGCGCACGCGGTCGCTGACGGTGCTGCCGGCACGTGCTTCGGTGCCGCGCTCGCCAGCGGTGGTGATGATTTCGGTGGCCAGGGCCAGGTCTTCGGGCAGCTGTTGTGCTTTTTCGATGGCCTGAATTTGCGCGGGGGTGAGGCCTTGGGCTTTGAGGGTGACCGAGCGGTTTTGCACCAGTTGGTTTTTGCGGCGGTAGTACTCAGGGGTGATGAGGGCTTCGCGGTCGGGGATGAGGTCTTGCACCCGCATGCCCGGGAACCAGGCGTTGCGCAATGGCTGGGCCACGGTGCCTTGCAAGGTGACGGCGTTGCCAAATGCGGGGCTGATGGGCAGCAGGGTCAGGACGTCGCCGTCTTTGAGTGGCAGGGCCAGACCTTGGGCATTGAGCACCAGGTTTTGCACTTGGCGGGGGGCTGCGGCCTGAGTGGGGTCGATGCGTTCGACCAGGGCTTTTTGGGCGCTGGCCAGAGCGGGCACACCGCCGCCCAGGGCCAGGATGTCTTGCACGGTTTGGCCTGACTTGACTTCGTAGATGGCGCCGTGGTCGGTGGCACCGGTCAGGGCCATGCGTGGGCCTGCGGGGGGGATCATGATGACGTCGCCAGGTTGCAGGCGGGCGTCTTTGCTTTTGTCGCCTTGGGCGATGAAGTCGTACAGGTCGAGCGTGGTGACGGTTTTGCCTGCGCGCTTGAGCTGGATGCCGCGCATGCTGCCGTTGACGCCGGGGCCGCCGCTGGCAAACACGGCGTTGATGAGGGTGGACAGGCTGTTGAGGTTGTAGGTGCCGGGCTGTTGGGCTTGGCCCACCACATAAACGGTGATGCCGCGCAGTTTGCCCAAGCTGGCGGTGAGCGTGACGTTGTTGAACACGGTGGCCACGTGTTTGCGCAGCGTGGCTTCGAGGTCTTTGACTTGCACGCCTGCGAGGTTGAGCGTGCCGATTTTGGGCAGGCTGATTTGGCCGTTGCGGTCGAGTGTGTGGGTGCCTGCGTAGTCGACGGCACCCCAGATTTGGATGCGCACTTCGTCGCCTTGGCCGAGCACGTATTCGGCGGGTGCGGGGGCGGCGGCGTCGGTGGCGTAGGCCTGGGGGTTGTCAAACAGGTCGGCACCAAAGTGCGGCAACAAGCGGCCTGTGCTTTCTTGCACAAAGCGCTGGAATTGGCTGGGGGCTTCTGGCTTGCGCGCGCGATACTGGATGGGCTGACGGTCGGCATCGGCAGCACCGAGGTCAGGGCGCACTGGCAGTGCAGGTTTTGCGATGGGGTTGACCCCCATGCCTGGGAACGCCGTGGCCCCTACTGGATCTGCGCCTGCGGGAATTGCTTGCGGGGCGTTGCCCCCCATAAATTGCGCTGCAGCAGGCAGACTGCAAGCCAACCAGGCCACCGTGACCAGTGCACTCAAAGCAGACAGGGGGCGCAACGTCATGGAATGGATGTTTGTGGGCATGGGGACGCTTGATAAAACTCGTGAAAGACAGACTGGTCGCGGCACGTGGCGGCAGGGTGTCGTGCAGGCTACCGCAGTGTCTGATGCTGCAATTGAGCATGACACAGCGGTGTATTTGAGAAGATTTCGAGGGCGCTTGAGCGATGAATGATTGGCCGTTCATCGGTAAAAGCCAAGCCTTCTATTGTAGGGTTTTACATGAGCTTTAAAGGCTGAATTTGATGTCCAAAGGCTTCATTTAATTAATATTATTTTTAATCAACGAGACGCCAACACCTCACGAGCAAGGTATTTAACAAAATTAAAAAATTAGTTAGTAAACAGAAAATCACACCGATACTGATAATTGATAATATTTTGGCAATTAAAGTATTTCAATCACGCATTGCACTGAGTGCCTGGCCCATATGGGTGGCGATCAGAGTGGTGAAGAGGATCCGAAGCGTCGGTCTCGCTGAGCGTACCAATCTATCGCTTTCTGGAGCCTGCCTGGCGTGAAGTCTGGCCAGAGGTCGTCGGTGAAATACATTTCGGCGTAAGCCGCCTGCCAGAGCATGAAGTTGCTGATGCGGGATTCACCGCCTGTGCGGATGAGCAGATCCACTTCGGGTGCGTAGGCGGTGCAGAGGTGGGCGCTCAGGGCTTCTTCGGTCAGGGCTTGCAGGTCTTGGTCGGGGTGGGCTTTTTGCCAAGCTTGGGCGGCTTGGACCATGTCCCAGCGGCCGCCGTAGTTGGCGCACACGGTGAGTGTGATGCGGGTGTTGTTGGCGGTTTGTTGTTCGGCCCGGGCAATCAGGTCTTGCAGCGCGGGGGCGAATCGGCTTTTGTCGCCCACCACTTTCAGGCGCACACCGTTGGTGTTCATGCTGTCCACTTCTTTTTGAAGGTAAGACATGAACAGCCCCATGAGGCTGGAGACTTCTTCTTCGGGGCGCTTCCAGTTTTCTGTGCTGAAGGCGAACAGGCTCAGGTGCGACACACCGATTTCGGCACAGGTCTTGACGATGTCACGCACTTGCTTGGCCCCGGCGGCATGCCCCAGCGCAGCCGGCATGAAGCGGTTTTTGGCCCAGCGGCGGTTGCCATCCATGATGATGGCAATGTGCTGCGGCAGGGGGTTGTGGGGGGCGAGTATGGTCAAAGCGTGGGCAAATTTGAACGATTGCAGATTTTAGAGGTATACGCCTGGCCATTTGCGAAATGGCGCTCGGTGATGACGGATGCTGATGCCTGAAGTTGTCGTCCCCCCCGACATGTCGGGGGTCTATGCCATCTGACTTTGTCACCCCCGACATGTAGGGAGCCTATGCCTTCTGACTTTGTCACCCCCGACCTGATCGGGGGTCTATGCCCTCGACTGTCATGGATACCCCCATTCGCGAGCATGACAGCTCTTTTGTCATGCCCAACTCGATCCGGGGTCCATGGCTTCTGACTTTGTCACACCGGACTTGATCCGGGGTCCATGGCTTCTGACTTTGTCACACCGGACTTGATCCGGGGTCCATGGCTTCGGCTGACATGGATACCCGCATTCGCGGGTATGACAGCTCTTTTGTCATGCCCGACTCGATCGGGCATCCATCCCCCGTCAGGTGTTCACTTCGACTTGGTGGTGCTCAAGCTGGACCACTGTGGGGCGTCCCAAAATTTCGAGGAGGACGGCGACGCGTTTGCTGGAGACGCTTTGAATCAGGCCTTCCACACCGCCCAGGGCGGTGTGTTTGAGGCGCACGGTTTGGCCGGCCTTGAGGTTGCTGAGCTCTTGCACCGTGGCGTGGTTGCGGTCTTGTTCGAGCTGGCGGATGCGTTGCACAAGGTCGTCTTGCAGCATGGCGGGCTCGAAGCCAAAGCGCACGATGGTGGCGATGCCTTTGGTGCTGCGCACGGCCGAGATGCTTTGCTCGGGCTTGCTGGGCCTGAACAGGATGTAACGCGGGAACATGGGCTCAAACAGCGCGACGGGGCCTTGCTCGGTTTTTTTGAACTTTTTGTAGAGCGGCAAATAGGCGTCGAAGGCTTGCTGCTGCAGGTTCACTTCAGCGATTTTTTCTTCGCGGGGTTTGGTGTAGGCCAGGTACCAGCGGTCGGGTGGCGTGCTTTCCAGAAAAAGCTTGTCTGGCGTTGGCGAGTTTTGGGTCATTCTGTCTTTTGCGGGCTGTCTCTGCGCCTATTTTAGGTGCCCGCAAGTTGGCCCATCAGCGTGGATCGGGACCACAAAAACAAAACCCCGCTTGCGCGGGGTTCGGCATGAGGGCTGAAACTCAATTCAGGCGATCACGAATGGGGTGCGGTCTTTGCCTTCGATCCACTTGGGGGCTTTACCGCGGCCTGTCCAGGTTTGGCCCGTGGCGGGGTCGCGGTATTTGGCGGCGACTTTGCTGGCGGCTTTGGGGGCGCCGGATTTACTGGCGCGCCCGGGGAAGATGTCTTGCGCGGTCAGGCCATATTCGGCCACCAATTCACGCACTTTGGTCACGGCGCTGGAGATTTCATTTTGGCGGGCTTGGGCAATGGCCTGCTCCAAAGCGTCGCGTTGGGCCAATAATTCTTTGTAGCTGGAGGTCATGGTAGATCCTGGTTAAATGATAAGAGCACTGAATATACATCAGAGTTAGTCTGAATACCCGATGATTTGGATATACAACCATTTTTTGATTGGCCTTGTGAATTTCTCAGGCCAGTATTTTTATGGTTATTAAGATTAACTTTTGTCATGCCCGACTTGAATGGGAGTCCATGGCTTCGGCGGCGATGGATACCCGCATTCGCGGGTATGACAACTTTCTTTCGTCACCCCCGACTCGATCGGGGGGCCATTCCCCCTGAATTGTCACCCCCGACTCGATCGGGGGTCCAGGTATTTAAATGACTTGAAAATCACAAAATAGATTCATACAAATCAAACCAATCCGGATTTTCTTTTTCAATCAAGGCAATTTTCCACTCACGCTTCCAGTGTTTCAAACGTTTTTCGTAAGCGATGGCCTCTTGAATGCTTTCAGTTTGATCAAACCAGACCAATTGGGTGACGTTATAGCGGGCGGTGAATCCATCGACCGCATGCTGCTTGTGTTCATGGACGCGGCGAATCAAATGGTTGGTGACGCCAACATACAAAGTGCCGTTTTTTTGATTGGCGAGGATATAGACAAAGTAAGCCATAAGTGAGCGTATGGCAGGCTTTGGAGATTGACAAGGGGATGGATACCCGCATGCGCGGGCATGACAAGTGGTCGTGGGCATGACAGACCTACTTCGTCACCCCCGAGTTGATCGGGGGTCCATGGCTTCTGTATTCGTCACCCCCGACTTGATCGGGGGTCTGTGGCTTCTGTATTCGTCACCCCCGACTTGATCGGGGGTCTGTGGCTTCGGCTGAGGTGGATACCCGCATGCGCGGGTATGACAAAGATGCGCGCGGGTATGACAAAGGTGTGCGCGGGCATGACAAAGGTGTGCGCGGGCATGACAAAGGTGCGCGCGGGTAAGACAGAGGTCCGAGCGGGTATGAGGGTTACGGAGTAGGCGTAGCCACTTGCTGCATGGCGGCGACTTTGTCTATTCGGCGGCCATCCAATGTGACGATTTCGAAACGCCAGTCGGCCAGTTCAACGACCTGCCCCGGGGTGGGCATTTGGCCTAGGGCGTACATGAGCAGGCCCGCCAGGGTGTTGTAGCGATTTTTGTCTTCGGCGGGCAGCTCTTTGATGTCCAGGCGCGCTTTGAGTTCGTTGACGGGCATGATGCCGTCGAGCAGCCAGCTGCCGTCTTCGTTTTGGGTGGCCCAGGCGTCGGCGTTGGTGTCGGGCTTGAGCTCTCCGGTGATGGCTTCGAGCAGGTCGAGCGGCGTGAGCAGGCCTTGCACTTCGCCGTATTCGTCGACCACAAAGAGCATGCGGCTGGACTGGTCGCGCATTTGTTCGAGCAGCTCCATGCCGGTCAGGGTTTCAGGCACAAAGTGGGCAGTTTGGGCGTGGTTTTCGAGCGGGCTGTTGTCACCCTGCGGCAGCGCCAGCAGGTGCGATAGGCTGATGACGCCGATGATGTGGCCCAAGCCGTCGCGGCACACGGGGTACCAGGAGTGGTTGCCGTCGCCACGCATTTGGTTGATGCGGTCCATGGCTTGCTGGGGCGTGAGGTGGGCTTCGAGCCACTGGATGTCGCTGCGGGGCGTCATCATGGAGGTGAGCGCTCGGTCGTCGAGGTGGAACACGTTGCGCACCATTTGGTGTTCGTGCTCTTCGATCAGTCCGGCGTCCACGCCTTCGACCAGGCTGGCCGTGATTTCTTCTTCGGTCACGGCGCGGCTGCCTTTGCTGTCGATGCGCATGAGTTTGAGCATGCCTTGCGTGGACAGCGAAAGCAGTTTGACAAAGGGCCCAGCAGCTTTGGCCAACCACGCCATGGGACGCGCGACCAGGCGGGCCACGGCTTCGGGGTAGAGCTGGCCAATGCGCTTGGGCACGAGTTCGCCAAAGATGATGGTGGTGAAGGTGATGATGGTGACCACAATGGCGGTGGCCGTGATGGCAGCGACGGGTTC
>ERZ1034361.1653-NODE-1653-length-11489-cov-3.874255_pt1 | contig 11489 bp, 6 predicted proteins | sample MGYA00520617_ERZ1034361 | MGnify/ENA primary metagenome ERZ1034361 (study PRJEB33736, sample SAMEA104284507) | Azolla filiculoides | biome: Urban; feature: Water surface; material: Ditch water | place: Netherlands | collected 2015-10-28 | depth 0-0.1 m ... | reverse complement strand
AACAGGCATGCTTTCATAAGCTGCTCGAATCGTGTCTAAGACATCAGTAGGTTGCATCCCCCATTGAGCGAGTTTTTCCGGACGTAATCGAATCGACAATTGAGGAGTGCCTGGTGGTGATTGAACTAGCACATCTGCAGCGCCTGGAATACTTGAAACTACGCCTGCAATGGCCTGTGCATCATGATCTAAGGCATCTAGATCTTTACCGTAAATATTGATGACATGTGACGCAGCATAGCCGGAAATTGTTTCTTCAATACGTTCGGTTAGGAATGTGTTGATAGCAAAGTTAACCCCGACAAAGCCTGGTGGTGTAAGTCCATCAGTATCTTTTTCATCATGGTTATCATCTGTCCCGGAGAGTCTTTGGCGTATTTCTTTAAGAATTCTATTTTGCTCTTTGCCTGATAGTGTCCCAATTTCAATTTCAAATTCACTATAGTGCGTGCCAAATGTGTCAGCACCATTGGGTGCACGGCCGACCCATTGAGCAACGCTGCGAACGCCTTTAATCTGACTTAAGGATTCAGCGACTTTTTTTCCAATACGTAGCGATTCTTTTTCTGAACTTCCTGGCACTAATGTCATATGCATAATGAAGTGACCTTCGTGGAGGTTCGGAATGAATTGGCTTTCAAAGAGCGGTAAGGTACCTAACCCGAGCGCGATGAATGCAACGGCAACTGCAATCGTCATCTTGTAGTGTTTTTCTATTCGAAGTAAAAGTTTGGTATAAGACCCTTTAATACGACGAATAATGGGTGAGTCCTCTGTCTCTAATTCTGCTTTGCCTAAAAGTAAATAACACAGGGCTGGTGTTAATGTTAGGGCGACAGCTAGTGAGGCAAGTATTGCTGAAATATAAGCGTAGCCAAGCGGGGCAAATAATTTGCCAGCAACCCCACTTAAGGTTAGCAACGGCATGAATACCATCGCCACAATAATCGTTGCATAAACGACGGAGCTACGTACTTCCATCGATGCATCAAATACGACTTGGTAAATTGGGCGAGGGCTGCTTATTAAGCGATTTTCGCGTAGACGTCTAAAAATATTTTCTGTGTCAATAATCGCATCATCAACAACTTCACCTAAGGCAATTGCCAATCCCCCTAGTACCATGATGTTTAGGCCAATGTTGAAGTAGCTTAATACAACGATGGCTGTGAGTAGTGATAGAGGAATTGCTGTGGCAGAGATAAAGGCCGTTCTGGCGTTGAATAAAAATAAGAAAAGCACAGTAATTACCAGCACTGAACCAATCAAGATGTCCGTGCGAACTCCCTGAATTGCCGTTTCAATAAAGTTAGCAGGACGGAATAATCCTTCATGAAGCGTAACGTGTTCGGCTTCTAGTGATGGTTTAATTTGTTTGATGGCTTCTTCTAGGGCTTGGGTAACTCCATGGGTGTTTGCACCCAGTTGGCCTTGTACGGATAAATAAATGCCGGTTTTTCCATTGATGGCAGAAGCGCTAATAGAAGGCTCCGCACCTTCGGCAATTTCGCTCACATCACTTAATCTTATCGTTTGGCCATTTTTGTGAAGGAGTACAGCTTGACCAAGTTGATTGGGCGTAAGGGATTGTCCTTCGGTATTGATAATAATGCGCTGATTTTTATTTTCGATAAAACCTGCGCCACGTACACCAGTAGATTTTTTTGCAGCATCTACGACGTCTTGAATAGATAAGTTGTATAAGGTGAGTTTTTCAGGATTGATTTGAATTTGTAGTTGTTTTATTTCACCGCCAAATACGTTAACGTCTGCAACGCCAGGTACGGCCATTAGATGTGGCCTTAGTGTCCAATCAACAATTGAGCGCAGCTCCATTAATGAGCGCTTATCTGAGCTCAAGCCTATACCCATAACCGTGCTAGCCGCTGAGGTGAGTGGGGTAATGTTAGGAGTTATACCATTAGGCAATCTGCCATTTAGAATAGCTAAGCGTTCGGCAACTACTTGCCGATTGCGATATACATCACTTCCTTCTTTGAAAATAACAGTAACAACTGACAGGCCAGGAATAGACTGTGAGCGCATTAATTCGATACCAACGGTACCTGAAATGGTATTTTCTATCGGTTGGCTCACCAATCTTTCTACAAGGTCTGTGGAAAGGCCTGGGGCTTCTGTTTGAATGATGAGTTGTGTTGGCGAAAACTCTGGGAAAACATCTAAATTACTTCTGGTTAGACTATAGATGCCATAAATCACAATAAGGCTGGCAAGCCCAATAATAACGCCACTGAAACGAATGGAGAAACGAACGAGGTTAGACATCATGATATTTAATCCTCGTTTTCGTTTTTAATCTGATATTTAAATTCTTCACTTAGGAGTAATTGTGCACCGCTAGTGACAATTTCATCATTTGCCTGAATGACAGAAGCTTGATTAAACCATCCGTCTTTGCTTGGATGCTCTGTATTAATTGGTAAGCGAACAAAGTTCTCTTTATCCTGTTTTTTATAAACCCAAGCTTTGCCGCCGTACCAAACTACTGCTGTACTTGGAATGAGCAGTCCAGATTCTTTGCTGCTTGTTCCTTTAGTATTGTTGCTATCGTCCATTTGGACAGTTAATCGCATGCCTGCTCTTAATTTAGATTCAGGTGCTGTGTAATAGTAAGTTACGCCTTGTATGGTTTGATTAGCTAAGGGTGCTTCAGAAAATAGTGTTGCCTTTATAAGATTTACTGAAGATCCAGTTGGGTAAATATTGATATTCTTGTTAGCTTTTTGTGTTGACGCATCCAAAGGGAAACTAATTAAAATTAATACGTTTTGGTGTGAGAGTAGTTTCTGAAATTCTGCACTGTTACTTTCATTGGTTGCATTTGAAGCTAATGCATCGCCCCAGTTTTGGCGAATGGTGTCACGTAAGTTTTTTGCTTCTGTTTCAGCCGCATCTAGCTTCGCTTGGTCTGACTTGTAAACTGTTTGTGCATTTAATACAACTTGATCTGAGACGTTTTTGTTGTCTTGATTGAGTTGTTGCATGCGTTTGTATTCTTGTTGGCTGCTAGTGAGTGAAGCACGTGCAATATTTGCACTCGCTTTAGCATTTAAATAGCGTGTTCTGAGCTCGATTAAGGTATCTATATTAATGACCGTACCAAGTGCATTTAATGTGTTTTGATGTTCTGAACTGCTTAACTTGGTTGTTTTGATGTCACTTTGCGCCTGGACTTCTGAACTGAGTGTGACAACCGTTGATCCTTTTTGTGCGTTCACGCGGTTGGGTGTAGCAACTTCTTCTTCCTGGGCCTCATTAAAAGCATGATATTCATCTTTGGCGTAATGGACTAAGACCCAAAATAACAAAATAATGAGTGCTGTTTGCACTGCAATAATTAAAGTAATTTTTTTATTCATTATTATTCCTGCGTTTAATTTTGGTGCTTTGACATAGGGGTCTTTAATTCTTAGCGCTAGCTTTTTCAATTTCAATGTCGGTTGCTAATGGTTTTTGAATTACATCTTCTAATGCAATCCTTGCTAATTGGAATTTATAGCGAACAGTAAGACGATTCTGTTCAGCGATGACATTTTCTAGTTGCGTGCTTGTAAGCATTAAGCGGTCTGCAATACCCGCGTTAAACTGTTGTTCTGTTTGTTGTGTGCGAGCTTGTTGAGTTAATACTAGATTCTCAGCGCCTGAAAGGGCGCTAAAGCTTGCCACGTAAGTTGCTTTTGCTTGATTCAGCTCGCTAATGACTTTGGCTTGAGCAACGTTAAATTGAGCAGCTTCTACATCTCTTAACGCATTGGCTTCTGCAATTAAGCCTCTGTTTTTATTTAATAGGGTAATAATGCTGCCTATGCCAAGAGACCAAATTTTGTCACCTTGGTCGTATGAGTAGCTTGGGCTTAGGGCTAAGTCTGGATATTGACGTGCAATCTCAAGTCTTAGTTTTGATTCCGCAGCTTGGTAGCGTGCTAATGATGAGCGTAAATCCAAACGGTTCAGCAAAGCTTCGTCTTGTAGGTTATCTTCAATTTTTACAGCGTTAGTGGGAGTTTCATTCAATAACGATAAATTCAGATTCAAAGATTTGAATGTTTGAATTGACAAACCCGCATCGCTTGCTAATGCTGCATAGAGCCCAGGTGTTCTGCCTTGCTCGCTAGTCAGATTTTGTTGAGCTTTTTGTAACCCGATTCTAGCGTTATTCAGATCGATATTCGATGCAATGCCTGCATCAACTCTTTTTTCTAGCATTTCAACAATTGCCATACGCAAATCGACCTCTTTTTGTAAGGTGGCTGTTTGCTGAAGAGAATATATGTATTCAAGTAGCGATTTTGCTAGTCGAGTCCTGACTTGCCATGCTTTCTGGGCAATATTGATACGAGCTGCTTCTGATAGGTTTGCTGCACGATCTATTCTAGCTTCACGTTTGCCAGCGGTGATGATGCCTATTTCAATGCCAAGGCTATACGTCCATGGTGAGCTGTCGATGTTATTTTTGGTGTTTTTGCCTGCGCTCGCAGAAATCTTTGGGTCAATGCGTTCTCTGGCGGTAATTTCACTGGATTGTGCTGCACGCCATTCGCTACGGGCTAAATCTAAATCGGGATGGAAAAATAGAGCGCTATAGCTTAATTCCCTTAAGTTCCACTTTTGAATGGGCAGTGATGATTGCGGATAGTTTTGTTCAATCAAATAGTCATTAAATGCTTCGCTACGAGGCGTTTGTTGTTCATAACGATTTTTGGTTTCTTGTGGCTTTATTGGTTTTGGTAAGTAAGTTTGAAAGCCACAGGCTATCAATGACGCTGATAAAGCGACGATAGCTAGACTTCGTATGTATTTTAATTTTGAAGATTTCAATCTTAATTAGCCTTTCCTGAGCACAGCGATATTACATGCAGTGCGGATATCAAGCAATTTTAAGCTTATATTCATATTTATATAGAGTTTTTGATTTAGGTGTTTTCCATAGGTGAACATTGCTATATAATGCGTGCCTTCGTTAGGGTTGGCGCCCTAATGAAACATAAAAAAATCTTTTTATGACTACCTGCGAGAGTGGCGGAATTGGTAGACGCACTGGATTTAGGTTCCAGCGCCGCAAGGCGTGAGAGTTCGAGTCTCTCCTTTCGCACCATCAGTTTTGTTTCAAAATAAATACATTTAAGTTTTTCGGCGCGATTTTGGGATCAATGGCGTTCACGCAATCACGCTTATTAATGTGCTTTTTATTGTCCTTTGGCGCGTTATCAAAAAAATCTCCTGTGCTATAATTCCCAGCTTTATTATTTGAGCGAATAGTGCGGGTGAAATTTTTTATCCCGTTAAATTCATCATTTTTACGAACACACTTCTAGAATTAAGGAACACAGCTCATGTCAGCAACCGTTGAAATCATTAGCAGCTTAGAACGTCGTATGACGGTAACCGTGCCGATGAAACCACTTGAAGATGAAATGAATCAACGTATTAATCAGTTGAGTCGTACTGCAAAAGTACAAGGTTTCCGTCCTGGCAAAGTGCCATTGCATATGGTGCAGCAACAATATGGCGCACAAGTGCGTGATGAAGTTTTAAGTAATGCTGTTGAGCGTAGTTTCTCTGAAGGTGTTGAAGAGCATAAATTGCGCGTAGCTGGATTTCCAAATATTGAGCACAAGCCATTCGCCGAAGCTGCGACTGAACTTGAGTATGTTGCAACATTTGAAGTATTCCCTGAAGTTGAAATTGCTGATTTAAGTAAAGCTAAGATCGAGCGCCCAGTATTGGAAGTGTCTGATGCTGATGTGCAAAAAACATTAGATGTATTGATTAAACAACGTGCAACATTTGCACCTGTTAAACGCGCTGCCAAAAAGGGCGATAAGGTTAAATTAAGCCTTTCAGCGTCTATTGATGGTCAAGAAGTTGAAAGCACTGGCAACCAAACAATTGATTTGGTTTTAGGTGAAGGTGGTCGAGTTGCTGATTTTGATGACAATTTGACTGGTTTGAAGGCTGATGCTGAAAAAACATTCGATATTACTTACCCTGCAGACCACCAACCAGAGCAGTTGGCTGGTAAAACAGTTTCTTACAAAGTGACTGTAAAAGAAGTTGCGGAAACTAAACTACCTGAAATTGATGCTGATTTCGCGCGTAATCTAGGCGTTGCTGATGGTGATGTTGTAAAAATGAAAGCTGAAATTAAAGAAAGCTTAAGTCAGGAAGTTGAAAAGCGTGTTCGCGCTAAAGTAAAAGAGCAAGTATTTGATGTATTGGTAAGTAACGCCAAGTTTGAATTGCCTAAAGCATTAATCGGCATGGAAATTGATCGATTGATGCAAATGTCACGTCAAAATCTACAACAACGCGGTGTAGATTTAGCTAATGTCACGCTTGAGCCTTCAATGTTCGAAGAGCAAGCTAAACGTGGCGCAACATTACGTCTAGTATTGATGGACTTAGTTAACAAGCATTCTCTACAAGCTAATGCTGATCAAGTTCGAGCAATGGTTGATCAATTCTCAGTAAGCTTTGAGCGTCCTGAAGATGTTGTGCGTTGGTACTATGATGATGTTAAACGTCTTGATGAGCCAGCAGCGCTAGCAACTGAAGAGAATGTTGTGACTTGGGTTTTAGCTGCAGCTAAAGCAACAGATAAAAAAGTCAAATTTGATGATTTAATGGGGAATGCTTAATGCATAAGCAACATCATCCAGAACTTGGTGGAATGGAATCTAATTTAGAGACTCAAGGTCTTGGTTATATTCCAATGGTGGTCGAGCAGAGCGGTCGCGGTGAGCGCTCTTACGACATCTATTCTAGATTGCTAAAAGAACGTGTCATTTTCTTGGTTGGACCAGTCAATGATATGTCTGCAAACTTAGTTGTGGCTCAGATGTTGTTTTTAGAGGCTGAAAATCCTGATAAGGATATTTACCTTTATATTAATTCTCCAGGTGGTTCAGTGACTGCAGGCATGTCTATTTATGACACCATGCAGTTTATCAAGCCAGATGTAAGCACTTTATGTATTGGTCAAGCAGCTAGCATGGGTGCCTTTTTGTTAGCGGCAGGTGCGAAAAACAAACGTTTTAGTTTGCCTAATTCACGCATCATGATTCATCAGCCATCAGGTGGTTTCCAAGGTCAATCAACAGATATTGAAATTCACGCAAAAGAAATTCTTTATTTGCGTGCGAAACTTAACGATATCTTGGCGCATCATACTGGTAGAACAGCAGATGAGATTGATCGTGATACTGAACGTGATAATTTCATGAGTGCTGATCAATCAGTGAGTTATGGTTTGATCGATCGTGTTATTAACAGCCGTTCTGACGCTGTTTAATATTTGCTATAACCACTCCCTCTCGTAATAGGAACAATGAATGACTACTGAAGTAACAGACGAAAAACTACTTTATTGTTCGTTTTGTGGCAAAAGTCAGCATGAAGTTAAGAAGCTGATTGCGGGCCCGTCAGTATTTATTTGTGATGAGTGTGTAGATCTTTGTAATGACATTATTCTTGAAGAGGCGCAAACAAGCGTTGATGGAGAAGAAAGTGTTAAGAAAAGTTTACCTACGCCTAAAGAGATTTGCGAGATTTTAGGTCAGTATGTGATTGGACAGGATCAGGCTAAGAAGAGCTTGGCTGTTGCTGTTTACAATCATTACAAGCGCTTAGATCAACCATCATCTAAAGATGATGTTGAAATTGCTAAAAGTAATATCTTGATTATTGGGCCAACTGGTTCTGGTAAAACATTGCTTGCTCAAACATTGGCACGTTTATTGGATGTGCCTTTTGTGATGGCTGACGCGACTACATTGACTGAAGCTGGTTATGTGGGTGAAGACGTCGAGAACATCATGCAAAAACTTTTGCAGAAATGTGATTACGATATTGAGAAGGCTCAGCGTGGTATCGTTTATATCGATGAAATCGATAAAATCTCTCGTAAATCTGACAATCCATCTATTACACGTGATGTTTCAGGTGAGGGCGTGCAACAAGCTTTGCTTAAATTGATTGAAGGTACTGTGGCTTCCGTACCTCCACAAGGTGGTCGTAAACACCCCAATCAAGAGTTTGTGCAATTAGACACCAAGAATATCTTGTTTATTTGTGGCGGTGCATTTGACGGCTTAGATAAAGTGATTCGTCGCCGTTCTGAAAAAGGTGGTATTGGTTTTGGCGCTGAAGTTAAGAGCAAAGAAGATTCTCGTGCAATTGGTGAAGTGTTGCGTGATGTTGAGCCTGAGGATTTGATTAAGTTTGGCTTGATTCCTGAGTTTGTTGGTCGTTTGCCAGCAATTGCAACATTAGAGTCTTTAGACGAAGATGCTTTAATGACAATCTTGGTTGAGCCAAAAAATGCCCTAACCAAACAATTTGCTAAATTGTTTGAGATGGAAGGTGTTGAGTTAGAGTTCCGTGAACCGGCATTGCGTTTAATCTCTAAGAAAGCTTTGGAGCGTAAAACAGGTGCACGTGGTTTACGTTCCATTATGGAACATTCATTGCTGCAAATTATGTTTGATTTGCCTTCTATACAAAACTTGAGCAAAGTGGTGGTAGACGAGGGCGTGATTAGTGGGGCAAATCCACCAATCATGATTTATTCGGATGAAAATAAATTAGCAGAGTCAGCAAGCTAACTTTTTAGTAATTTAAGCAATTCGTAGTCATAAAATATTTTGCGCTGGCACTTGAAGCGCCAGCGTATGACCCCAATTACTTGGTATTAGTGAACTGTGTGAGCAGTTCTGAACCAACGCTGAAGGTGTTCCCATGACAGAGCAAACATTACCTACTTTTTCACCAGACTCTGGTTTGATGCCATTATTGCCTTTGCGCGATGTGGTGGTCTACCCACATTTGGTGATTCCTCTTTTTGTTGGGCGCGCTAAGTCTGTTAAGGCGCTTGAGCTGGCTTCCGAAGGAAATAAAGAAATCCTATTGGTTGCACAAAAGTCAGCCAACAAAGATGAGCCTGATGAGTCTGATTTATACGAGGTTGGTACAGTTGCGACTGTATTGCAAATGCTTAAACTGCCTGATGGCACTGTAAAAGTATTGGTCGAAGGTTTGCATCGTGCAAAAGTTGTTGGCTTTACAGATACTGTTGATTGCTTTGCAGCTAAGGCAGAAGCGATTGCAGATCTTACTGAGGATGACAACGAAACGCAGGCTTTAATGCGTACCGTTTTTACGCAGTTCGACCAGTACGTCAAACTTAATAAAAAAATTCCCCCTGAAATTTTGACATCATTAGCCACGATTGATGACGCTGGTCGCCTGGCCGATACAATCACTGCACATCTAACGTTGAAGCTAGAAGAGAAGCAAAGCATCTTGGAGATGTTTAGTGTGTCTCAACGCTTGGAGCATTTATTAAGTCTGCTTGAGGCTGAAATTGATATCTTGCAGGTTGAGAAGCGTATTCGTGGTCGCGTTAAACGCCAAATGGAAAAGAGTCAGCGTGAGTACTATTTGAATGAGCAAGTAAAGGCGATTCAAAAAGAACTCGGTGAACAAGATGAGAATGCAGATATTGATGAATTAGCTAAGCGCATTGAAGCTGCAAAAATGCCAAAAGAAGCATTTGATAAAGCCAATTCTGAAATGAAGAAGCTAAAAATGATGTCCCCGATGTCTGCTGAAGCTAGTGTGGTGCGTAACTATATTGAAACTTTAGTTAATTTACCTTGGAAAAAGAAAACCAAGATTAGTAAAGACTTGCAAGCCGCAAAGCGTATCTTGGATGAGGATCACTATGGCTTGGAAAAGGTTAAAGAGCGTATTGTTGAATATCTTGCTGTGCAACAACGCGTTGATAAGTCTAAGGCTCCAATCCTTTGTCTAGTAGGACCTCCAGGGGTTGGTAAAACTTCACTTGGGCAGAGTATTGCTAAGGCAATTAACCGAAAATTCGTACGTGTTGCCTTAGGTGGCGTGCGTGATGAATCAGAGATTCGTGGTCATCGTCGCACCTACATTGGATCTATGCCAGGTAAGGTACTACAAAGTATGGCTAAAGTGGCCGTTAAAAATCCTTTATTCCTATTGGATGAAGTAGATAAGATGGGGCAAGACTCTCGAGGAGATCCTTCTTCAGCTTTGTTGGAGGTTTTGGATCCAGAGCAAAATCATACATTCGTAGATCACTACGTTGAGGTTGAATATGACTTGTCTGATGTGATGTTTGTTGCCACATCTAACTCGCTCAATATTCCTGAGGCGCTATTGGATCGTATGGAAGTTATTCGTCTAGCGGGTTATACCGAGGATGAAAAGCTCAATATTGCGATGCGATATTTATTGCCTAAACAATACAAAGCACATGGTTTGAAAGAAAAAGAAATTACTATCTCTGAAGATACCGTGAGAGAGATTATTCAGTACTACACACGTGAAGCTGGTGTGCGTAGTCTTGATCGAGAAATTTCTAAAATTTGCCGTAAGGTTGTGACTGAGCTATTGATCGCAAAAAAAGAAGCTTCAAAAGATGAGGTTCTTAATCAAGTGAACGTGACACCTGATAATTTAGAGAGTTATTTGGGTGTGAAGATTTTTGATTACGGATTAGCGGCAAAAGAAAATCAAATTGGTCAGGTAACTGGTTTGGCCTGGACGCAGGTCGGTGGTGATCTGTTGACCATTGAGTCTGTGGTAATGCCGGGTAAAGGCAAAACTATTACTACAGGTAAGCTTGGTGAGGTAATGCAAGAGTCCATTCAGGCTGCGATGAGCGTCGTACGTACGCGTGCAAAACGTTTGGGAATTGCTGAAGACTTCTACGAAAAGAATGATATTCATATTCACTTCCCAGAAGGTGCCACACCTAAAGATGGGCCAAGTGCAGGTATTGGCATTACTACCGCATTGGTTTCTGTATTAACTAATATTCCTGTGCGTGCTGATGTTGCAATGACGGGTGAAATTACTTTGCGTGGTGAAGTGTTACCAATTGGTGGTTTGAAAGAAAAGCTTTTGGCAGCGCATCGTGGCGGAATTAAAACTGTATTGATTCCTGAGCAGAATGTGAAGGATCTTACTGAGATTCCTGACAACATTAAGAATTGCTTAGTCATTCACCCAGTGAAGTGGATAGATGAGGTTCTTGAGTATGCGCTAGAGCGTATGCCTCAAAGTACTGAAAATGTTGTTGCGCCAGAAGTGTTATCTGAAGCGCAAGTGGTTGAAGTTTCTACAATCACAAAACATTAATTGCAAATAGCTAAAATTATCGTATATTGGGGCTAGCAAAACGCTCAAACATACTGTAATATAGCGCTCTTCGTTGGTTAACGAATGGGTGATTAGCTCAGTTGGTAGAGCGTCGCCCTTACAAGGCGAATGTCGGCGGTTCGACCCCGTCATCACCCACCATTCAACCATCGAAAAAGACGTTATAGGTTTCTTTAAATACTGTAATGCAAAGTTTTGGAGTGGTAGTTCAGTTGGTTAGAATACCGGCCTGTCACGCCGGGGGTCGCGGGTTCGAGTCCCGTCCACTCCGC
>ERZ1034361.1652-NODE-1652-length-11491-cov-8.042842_pt1 | contig 11491 bp, 8 predicted proteins | sample MGYA00520617_ERZ1034361 | MGnify/ENA primary metagenome ERZ1034361 (study PRJEB33736, sample SAMEA104284507) | Azolla filiculoides | biome: Urban; feature: Water surface; material: Ditch water | place: Netherlands | collected 2015-10-28 | depth 0-0.1 m ... | reverse complement strand
CATCAAAACAAACACTTCATCAGAAACTGAATTCATAACGTCAATAATCATGATAATCTCCCAAAAATTTGAAAAATCTAAACACAACTCACTTGTCTCATCCAAACTTACCGTTATTTATTAACAGTCACAGAACGCTATCCATATCAACTTAGCGCCCTATTTGAGTTAGATTATCTACCGAGTTAACGGTGCTTTCAATACGTCAAATAACTGATGAGTGACATTTTTTCAGCAAAAAAATCCAGATTGATGCAATGTATTAATCTTGCCGATTCCATGTAATCACCTCTTGTGTGGCGTAAATAATCTCTCGAAGAAAACAGAAAATACCCAAAATCAAAGCAAACATAGCCAAAATAAAACTACCTAAAATAAAATCAGACACATTGAGTTTTATGGCAACGCCAATAAATATTAAGGCTACAGACAATGAAATACAAAGACCTGCCACAATAAACAAACCAATTGACCAACGCATCCACGTCACTCTTTTTTGGATAATATTGAATTCATTTAAGAACTTTTTTCGTTGTTCAGTGTTTAATCCGTTCAAATATCTTGCACGATCAATCGTTCTACCTAAACGATTGACAACGACCCCAAGCAATGAACCAATACCGGTCAATAAAAATACGGGAGCCACCGCATCTCGAATAGCGGCTGAAACCTGTAGCGTGTCCGAAGGTGTGTTAAAAATCAACGCGCTCGAAAACATGATTGGATAGCTCCTAATAAAATAATACTGGGAAATTGCCCACGATACTTACCGCTTAATGAGTCAATAAATTTCATTTTTCAATAAGTTACAAAATAGCATAAACAAACGATTTTTTATAATAAAAATAGAGCCTTGTTGACAACGTCGCGTTTAATTGCAATGATAAATTCACTATTTTGATATGAATTGACCACCCACTATGACCTCCCCTACTTCCTTCAATTTACGGGGCATCCAATCCACAATATGATGAAGACTGAAAATTTGAAAAAACTAAGCCTTTATCTTGTTTCAATATGCGTATCAGGTTGTACTGGAGGCCTTCTCGCAACAGTGGGACCAGATTATTCAAGGGTGATTTTAAATGCACCCGCTCATTGGACAGATTCACCCGTCGTTGACCCGTTATTCACAACGAGTCCCCATCAAGGCAATCCTGAAAATTTGAAAAAATGGTGGCAAGGCTTTCAAGATCCTGCACTTAATCAATTATTATCCGCTGCGCAAGAAGTGAATACCTCTGTGATGGATGCGAAAGCGCGAATTGCGCAATCAAGAGCTAATCTTGTGGGCGCTGAAGGCGCGTTACTACCCACATTGGATTTTAGTGGGGGAGGAAAGCGTTCATCAGCATCATTTGGTGGGAGTCCATTTGTTTGGAATCAACTGCCCGCTGGCCTGCAATCAAGCTGGGAAATTGATTTATTTGGTGGACTTACGCGTCAAGAAGAGGCCTCTCAAAGTCAACTAGAATCTCGACATGCCGCGTGGCATGACGCGCGAGTGTCTGTTGCAGCAGAAGTTGCTAATGCGTATGTGGATTACCGTTATTGCGAGATGCAAGTTAACACACGTCAACGTGACACGGCATCAAAAATGGAATCTGCAAGGCTCAGTGAGATTGCCTCTCAAGCTGGACTCAAAGCCGCTAGTGATATTGAACTCTTAAACGCCAGTGTAGCCGAAGCAAAGCATCTTTTAGTTCAACAGCAATCACAATGCAAAAAGGCCATTCAAGGCTTAGTGGCTATGACCGGATTAACCGAAGAGAAAGTCAATCTCCTGCTCACACAAAACCCAATGCAAATTGCGCAATTACCCACGCCCCCTGCCTTTAATATTGATGCAATTCCAGCAAATGTATTATTACAAAGACCTGATATCGCATCCGCTGAACGTGACGTTGCTGAAGCGAGTGCTAAAATTGGTGTTGAGCAAGCAAAGCGTTTTCCTAAATTAAGTTTATCGGGCAATATCACGCCAACACTTCAGAATATAAACGGTGCCGCGTTCTTTTTGGCGCAAACATGGTCATTTGGCCCAACATTGAGTTTGCCCTTATTTGATGCGGGTAAACGTGCGGCCGATGTGGAATTAGCTCGCGTTCAATACGAAGCCGCCGAAAATAAATTTCAATATAAAGTGCGCACCGCAGTCAAAGAAGTTGAGGAAGCGCTGATACGTTTAAACAGCGTGTCACAACGTTTACCCGAAGTGAAAAAATCACTGAATCATTTTCATCATCATTTTGATGCGATGCAAAATCTATATCAAGCAGGTTTAGGCAACTTAATTGACGTCGAAACATCACGGCGTAATGTGTTATCAGCAGAAATGACCATGAAAGAGCTTGAAAAAGAACGAGTTAGTGCTTGGATTGCACTCTATCGCAGTGCAGGTGGTAGCTGGAGTGATGACAGTAGCCCATCCGAAAAAACAGAACTACCAAGTCCTCACGTTGACGTAAAAGGAGAGAAATCATGATGAAAGGAAAACTTCGCTTTTTTATTAGTTTATTCATTGGATTAGGAATAAGCGTAAGTTGCAGCAAACAGTCTCAAACACAACAAAAAAGTGTTGAATCAAAACCCTCACTTTCTGTCACACTGATCACCCCTACTCTGCAAGATATACCCTTTAAAATAACCGCCAACGGATCAATAGCGGCGTGGCATGAAGCCATTATCAGTGCTGAAGTGAGTGAACTGCGTTTAACCAAGGTCAACGTAGAAGTGGGTGACATGGTGAAAAAAGATCAAGTGTTGGCCGTTTTTTCTGATGAAAGTGTGTTAACGGATGTTGCACAAAGCCGCGCGGCGCTAAATGAAGCCGAGGCCAATTTAGCTGAAGCCAAAATCAATGCAACACGCGCAAATGAAGTTTCAACGTCGGGGGCGTTAAGTCGTCAGCAGATTGATCAATTTTTCACTACTGAAAAAACAGCACTCGCTAAAGTGGATTTAGCAAAAGCTAAATTAGACGCTCAATTACTGCGTTTAAAATACACAAAAGTGCTCGCTAGCGATGACGGCGTTATTTCTTCTCGAAGTGCGACGCTAGGCGCTGTCACCACAAAAGGACAAGAATTATTTCGATTAATTCGAGAAAATCGCTTGGAATGGCGTGGTGAAGTTATGGCCTCAGAAATGGTAAAGCTCAAGCCCACTATGACAGTCAATCTTGAATTACCCAATGTTGATAATCACATAAAAGGCACCATTCGTGCCATTGCGCCCACGTTAGATGAAAAGAGCCGTTATGGTTTAATTTATGTTGATGTACCGCAGGCTGCCTCTTATGGTTTACGCGCGGGTATGTTTGCTCGTGGGGAATTTGATTTAGGACATAGTGCGGCACTGACACTGCCGCAATCTGCGCTCGTTGAGCGTGAAGGATTTAGTTATATTTTTAAACGTAGCGAAATAAAAGACGAAGAAACTGCAAAAGTGTCACAAATAAAAGTCCAACTTGGGCGCAGAGCGGCAGATGATATTGAAATTCTCTCTGGACTTAACATTGATGACGTCATTGTCGCCAGTGGCAGTTCATTTTTAGCAGATAACGATACGGTGAGAGTTGTCAAGCCATGAACATGTCTATATGGTGTATTCGCAACCCCATTCCAGCATTGATGTTGTTTATCGTTTTGTGCTTTAGCGGCTTAATGAGTTTTAAGTCCATGAAAGTGCAAAATATGCCCGACTTGGATTTACCAACCATTAGCATTGCCGCTTCACTGCCCGGAGCGTCACCTTCGCAACTGGAAACCGAAGTCGCACAAAAAATTGAAAATTCGATTGCAACTATCTCAAACCTAAAACATATCACCACAAAAATTCAAGACGGTAGTGTATCCATCACCGCTGAATTTCAATTAGAAAAAGCGGGCCAAGAAGCTTTAGATGACGTTAGGTCAGCTGTTGCAAAAGTGCGTTCAGATTTGCCAACTGAATTACCTGACCCCATTGTAACTAAACTCGATATTGCCAGTTCACCCATTTTAGCCTTTACCGTGACCTCTCTTGTGCAGCATGATGAGGAGGCATTATCTTGGTTTGTTGATGATGTGGTAGCTAAAAAACTACTCAGTGTACGCGGCGTTGGGGCGATAAATCGCGTAGGAGGGGTAAATCGAGAAATCAGTATTGCAATTGATCCTCTCAAGCTGCAAGCCCTCGGTATCACCACGGCCGAAATTTCCCAGCAATTGCGCAAAATTCAAACGGAAAGTACGGGCGGGCGAGTGAACTTAGGTCTGGGCGAACAACCCATACGAGCACTTGCCAATGTCAGCTCTGTTGATGGAATTCGTCATTTAGCCATTGCGCTGATGGATGGTCGCCATATTCGACTCGAACAGGTCGCCACAATTGAAGATACGTTTTCTGAGCGCCGTGCGTTGGCCTTGCTCAACGGCAAAGAAGTAGTTGGCTTTGAAGTCACACGTAGTCGAGGTGCAAGTGACGTTGACGTGGGCGTTGGTGTTCAAAAAGCCTTAGACGAATTACATATTTCCAATCCTGACATGACGTTTACACAGGCGTTTAACTTCATCTCCCCTATTCAAGAAAAGTTTCACAGTTCAATGAATATGTTGTATGAGGGTAGCTTGCTTGCCGTGCTTGTCGTGTGGCTTTTTTTAAGAGATATACGCGCCACTTTGATTTCTGCTATCGCGCTGCCTTTATCCATTATTCCGGCTTTTTTGGGAATGCGCTATTTAGACTTCACACTCAACGGCATTAGTTTATTAGCACTGTCTTTGGTGATTGGCATTTTGGTTGATGACGCCATCGTCGAAGTTGAGAACATTGTCCGACATTTACGCATGGGTAAAACGCCTTATCAAGCCGCATCCGATGCAGCAACAGAAATTGGTTTTGCCGTTATTGCAACCACCTTTGCATTAGTTGCTGTCTTTTTGCCTACGGCGTTTATGAGTGGTGTTGTAGGCTTATTTTTTAAGCAATTTGGTTTAACAGCTGTTTTGGCTATATTGGCCTCACTTTTAGTCGCGCGTATGCTAACACCCATGATGGCGGCTTATCTGCTCAAAGACTGTCCTCATATTCAGCCAAAAGATGGGCGCGTGATGACAGGGTATCTCACGTTAGTGAAGTGGAGTTTACGCCATCGAAAATCCACGATTGCCGCTGCAACCTTATTTTTCATTGGGTCACTTTTATTGATTCCCTTACTGCCAAAAGGCTTTATTCCACCCGATAATATGCCGCAAACGCAGGTTTTTATTGAATTGTCACCCGGTTCAACTCTCACGCAAACCGCACAAGCAGCAGAATTAGCACGGCAATTCATCGCAGATGTGCCGTATGTTAAATCTATCTATACCACTATTGGCAGTGGCTCAGTTGGAAAAGTGAGCCCTAAACCCACCAGTGCAAATAATGAGGTTCGAAAAGCCACGTTAACCATTATGTTAGAAAAAGGCAAAGACAGACCGGTGGTCAAACAAGTCATTGAAAAGAACATCCGCCAAGCATTACGAAATGTCCCCGGTGTTCGCATTAAAGTGGGCTTAGGTGGTTCGGGCGAAAAATATGTGTTGGTGCTAAGCGGTGATAATGCCCAAACGCTCAACGCAGTAGCACAACGTGTTGAACAAGAGCTGCATACCCTTTCTGGTTTAGGAAATATTGCGTCAAGTGCCGCTTTAACACGTCCCGAAATTGCGGTAAGAACCGATTTTTCACGCGCCGCTGATTTAGGTGTTACTACAAGCGCCATTGCCGATACATTGAGAATTGCAACGCTGGGTGATTATGATTGGTTATTACCTAAACTCAGTCTTACGCAACGACAAATCCCCATTGTCGTCAAACTCACACCGCAAGGAAGAAGTGATTTAAATGTACTAGAAAGATTGGCAGTACCGTCGAGTAAAGGCGGCACTGTTATGCTCAATCAAGTGGCTGATTTATCGCGTTCTAGCGGCCCTGCTGTCATTGATAGATATGATCGATCGCGCAATGTCAATTTTGAAATTGAACTCGCGGGCTTAGTACTAGGTGATGTATCAAGTGCCGTGCAAACATTACCTAGCCTTCTCAATCTTCCTACGGGCTTAAGACAAATTAACATGGGAGATGCGGAAATGATGGCGGAATTATTTGGTAGTTTTGGGCTTGCTATGTTGACGGGCGTACTGTGCATTTTTATTGTGCTGGTATTGCTTTTTAAAGAGTTTTTGCAACCTATTACCATTCTTGCCGCGCTGCCGCTTTCTTTTGGTGGTGGTTTTGTCGCCTTACTCCTGGCGGGCAAAGCATTTTCGATGCCGTCATTAATTGGCTTGATTATGTTGATGGGCGTGGCAACTAAAAATTCCATTTTATTGGTCGAATATGCAATTGTTGCAAGACGCGATCAAGGCTTACTGCGCAGTGACGCTTTATTGGATGCGTGTCATAAACGTGCACGCGCTATTGTGATGACAACCATTGCAATGAGCGCTGGTATGCTGCCTGTTGCCATTGGATTTGGTGATGCGGATTCTTCTTTTCGTAGTCCTATGGCTATTGCGGTCATTGGTGGACTCATGACCTCCACATTACTCAGTTTACTTGTCATTCCAGTGGTTTATACTTATTTAGATGATATCAATATATTCATCAAAAAATACACTGCGCATTGGCAAATCAACAAAAATTAACAACTTATCCTCTAAAGTCAATAATCCACTTAAACTTTCACACAATGAACCGATAACAGTTCATCAGGATGATACCGCCTTGTTGTTTGCCTATTGAGATGCGAATAGGATTCTCGTCCTAATTGACATTTATAAACTGACGTTACTGAGCAGATTATCTATCTTATTTTTTGATTATCACGCGTGTATTAACATTTTTTTGATATCCCCTCCACTTAATTATTTATAATATATTAATTAGGGTTTATTTACGTTTTGAACGTAAATGTTTTTACATATAAAGCGAAAACCTAAATTATTGTCTCTTCATCAATTACAAAACCATTTGGAAACTAAAACGTATGTTAGAAAATATGACTTTAAAAACAAAATTAGTCACTAGTTTTTGTATTGTTTTTCTGATTGGTTTAATTATTTCAGTCATTGGCATGGTGGCAATGGGGAGTATTGATAGCAACGTCAATACACTTTATGATCAAGATTTTGTCCGTCTTTCATCTATTGACGCAGCGCAAAGCAACCGCCTTGAGGCAGAGCGCAGTTGGCGCGATAGTTTCCTCTCGATCTCTCCAGAAGATAAACGTCACTATGCCGCTTTAGTTGCAGAACATCTGGTAGCATACAAAGAAAATTTAAACGAAAGTGAAACACTTTTTGATAATGCCCAAGAAAAAAGTATTTTTGCGGAAATTAACACGCTAACAACAGCATGGGAAACGTTAACACAGCAAATGATTGACATGATTGTGCAGCAAAATTTAACGCAAGTTACCGCTGATTTTTCTGACATTCACAAAAAACAAAGTGCTTTAGGTATCCGTATTGATACAAAACTCAGTGCACTTCATCAACTCAAAGAAGAACTCGCTCTGAGCACCGTCAGTCAATCACACCGTCTCTATATGCAAAATATCATCTTAATCATCACGCTTGTGTTGGTTGGATTACTTATTAGCTTAAGCATAGGCATAATGCTCGCTCGCCATATTATGCGCCAATTGGGTGGGGAATTAGCGGATGTGATTGAGCAAGTGCATGATGTGTCTAACGGCAATTTCACACAGACTATTTCTCTGCAATCAAGAGATAATAAAAGTTTGTTGTATGCGTTAAAAGATTTACAGTCCACAATGAACCTCTTTGTGCAAGAGCAAAATACGATTTTAGAAAAACATACCCAAGGCTTTATCAGTCACAAAATGGACGTCAATAAGTTTAAAGGAACTTATATCAAAATGGCGACAGATATCAATACACTGGTGCAGTCGCATATCAATGTCAAAATGCACATTGTCGATGTGGTGACACAATATGCGCATGGTGACTTTTCACGCGATATGGATAGACTCCCCGCAGAAAAAGGTAAAATTACAGCGGCTATTGACGGCGTTAAAGATTCCTTACTGGCTGTCAATAAAGAAATTAAAATCATTGCACAAGCCGGTGCACAAGGCGATTTTTCAAAGCGCAGTGATGTGAGTCGTTTTGAGTTTATGTTTAAAAACATGCTGCTGCATTTAAACGAACTTGTGGAAACATGTGACGTCGGATTTAACGATGTGTTGAGAATTGCTAACGCATTAGCTGCTGGCGATTTAACGCAAAAAATCACTACAGAATACCCCGGTACATTTGGCAAAACCAAAGACGCCATCAATGGCACGGTCGATAATTTAAACGCTTTGTTAATTGAAGTAAAAGAATCCACCGACACTATTAATATTGCCGCACAAGAAATTGCAGCGGGGAACAATGATTTATCACATCGCACCGAGGAACAAGCCGCTAGTTTGGAAGAAACTGCTGCCAGTATGCAGGAGCTTACCTCAACAGTGGAGGCAAACAGTGGAAATGCAAAGCAAGCAAATGACCTTGCTATTTCTTCTTCTGATATTGCACGCAAAGGTGTTTTGGTTGTGAATCAAGTTGTATTGACCATGCAAGAGATTAACGAATCATCACGCAAAATCGTGGATATTATTACGGTTATTGATGGTATTGCCTTTCAAACCAACATTTTAGCCTTAAATGCGGCTGTTGAAGCGGCACGAGCAGGTGAACAAGGACGTGGGTTTGCGGTGGTGGCAAGTGAAGTGAGAAATTTAGCCCAACGCGCCGCTAGCGCCGCCGGTGAAATTAAAGCATTAATTAGTAATTCCGTGGATAAAGTTGAAGATGGCACCAATTTGGTCGCTCGCGCGGGCGTCACCATGGAAGAAATTGTCACCTCAATTCAAGGTGTCACGCAAACCATTACACAAATTACATCAGCCTCTTTTGAGCAGAACTCCGGCATTCAACAAGTGAACCAAGCTATTTCGCAAATGGACGATGTCACGCAGCAAAACGCTGCGCTGGTAGAACAAGCTGCAGCGGCAGCAGAATCACTCGAAGAGCAAGCACGTAAATTAGCTGTGACAATGGGAAATTTTAAAATGGACAACATCCATTCAGCCATAAAAACGCAGCATACCAGCGCTCATTTTCAAGCGCCAATAAAAAAACAACCGCACGGGATTACATTATCACAACAACAAATTAGCACCATCTCAGCTGATTTGGATGTTGCACTTAAAAAACACGCTGATTGGAAAGTAAAACTGCGCTCTGCTATTTCAAGCAAAGAAGTATTAGATGCCGATATGATTTCAAGAGATGATTGCTGTGATTTTGGTAAATGGCTCTATCATGACGATGCATCTGCGATAGTGGGTCATTTACCCAGTTATCAAGAATGTATGCACCAACACACTGCATTTCATCGTGTAGCCGGTGACGTAGCAACAATTATTAACAGTGGCAAATACGAACAGGCGGAAAAATTACTTTCCAATGGCTCGGATTTCATGAATGCCTCAAGCGCTGTGGGTTCAGCCATTATACGTTTGAAAAAAGATATTGCACCTAAGGCATTGGCGACGACGATGCCCGTGGCGATAAATGATGAATGGGAAGAATTTTAATTTCGCCGCTCACTATCAACGAGCTTTAGTCGCGTAAATGTTTAACACTAACGTATAAAACCATTTAGGTCGGCTTAAAATAATCATAAAAGCAACAACAGGCGTCACTGGCACAGGAGCAATGTCTACCATAAAAAGACTGAGCAAAAAAAGAAATGTTTTTTTTCGGATGTTAGTTTTTATGCTATTCATTTCTAAAGGAACACTAAAAGTGTTATTAAAATATAAATCATGTGTAAGTTGTAAAAACCATAATGGCCTCATTACGACAATAAACATGCCAATTAAACATCCAGGTGAAATTGGTCCAAAACCAATGACAGCAAAGACTGAAAATACACTAAGACATTTTAATTGCGCCAAATTCATTTTTTTACTACCCCCTATCCGTAATCTAAACATGAAATTTCATTGTTTATCTTCAATTTAAAATGTACATCAAAACAATATGTAATACATGATTATATGGTTAGACACTCTTTCTAGTTAACACGGCTCATTAAAAGCGACCTATTTTCCACACGTTGGGCAATGGGGATTTTGTCGCAATTTCAACGTCGTGAACTCCATCGTTAAGCCATCAATAACGAGCAATCGCCCTGTGAGCGTTTCACCTACCCCCACAATTAATTTCATCGCCTCCAATGCTTGAATACTACCCACGATACCGGTAATGGGCGCAATTACGCCATTTGTCGAGCAAGTTTGCAATTCCTCGCCCTCTTGTTGATATAAACAGTTGTAGCAGGGACTATCACGCTCTCTCGTGTTAAAGACGCTGACTTGTCCCTCAAATCGAATTGCGGCACCCGAAACAAGCGGCGTTTTATATTTTACGCAAGCCGCGTTAATGGCAAATCGCGTCGTAAAATTATCGCTACAATCTAAAACAATATCAGCAGCTTGCACTTCTTTTTCAAGTATTTCACCGTCGAGTTTTGCCTTCACTGCACGAACATTTACATCTGAATTTAAATTTTTTACCGTTTCAAGGGTTGAAATAACTTTATCCATCCCTACATTGTGAGTGTGATGTGCAATTTGTCGTTGTAAATTGGACAGGTCAACGTGGTCATTATCGTAAATTGTTAAATGACCAACGCCAGCCGCTGCAAGATACATAGCAACCGGTGAGCCAAGGCCCCCTGCGCCTACAATGAGAACGTTTGCATGAAGTAATTTTAATTGTCCCGAAATATCAATTTGCGACAACATAATTTGTCTGCTGTAGCGATAAAGTTGATTGTCGTTCATATTGTTGGGTTTAACCATAATTTGTTGTTAAGCGATTTCCCACTCTTGTTTGAGTAATCGTGTGTATTTTTATTTTAATCTATTCTTAGGAGTTTTATATGAGCATTAAACCATTACATGATCGCGTTATCGTTAAACGTGTTGCAGAAGAAACAACCACTGCTGGCGGCATTGTTCTTCCCGGTAGTGCCGCTGAAAAACCAAGTCAAGGCGAAGTGTTAGCCGTTGGTACAGGTAAACCCTTAGAAAATGGCACTGTTCGCGCACTTCAAGTCAACGTTGGCGACAAAGTATTATTTGGTAAATATTCAGGCAGTGAAGTGAAAGTTGACGGCGAAGAAGTTATCGTGATGCGTGAAGACGATATTTTAGCGATTTTAGCGTAATGATTAACAAACTATAATTCAATAAATAACACTTTTTAAAATTTAAAATAGGTATTCAAAAAATGGCAGCAAAAGACGTATTATTTGGTGATGACGCCCGTGTTCGTATGGCGCGTGGTGTAAATATTTTAGCAAACGCAGTAAAAGTCACATTAGGCCCTAAAGGTCGTAATGCGATTTTAGATAAAAGCTTTGGCGCACCAACCATTACTAAAGA
>ERZ1034361.1651-NODE-1651-length-11493-cov-7.278206_pt1 | contig 11493 bp, 9 predicted proteins | sample MGYA00520617_ERZ1034361 | MGnify/ENA primary metagenome ERZ1034361 (study PRJEB33736, sample SAMEA104284507) | Azolla filiculoides | biome: Urban; feature: Water surface; material: Ditch water | place: Netherlands | collected 2015-10-28 | depth 0-0.1 m ... | reverse complement strand
GTTATGACTGCGCAGGATGTTTTTGATGGCTCAGTGCAATATGTTTATCAAGAAAATTCGTATGGTTTACTTGCGCGGTTGATTTTGACAGGCTTAAATTTAGCTACATTTGTGATGGTTGGTGGGTATATTTCTGAAAAAATCTTGCTGGGTGAGAAAACGCTAGTCACGCAGTTAAATGAAAAAATTATCGCATTAGAAACCGTCACAAACGAAAAAGAGGAAGTTCAACAACTTTTAGCAGAGCGTGAATTGCTTATTGCATCCCTTGTCAAAGCGGAAAAAATGGCCGAAGCCGGTGTGTTATCCGCGTCTATTGCACATGAATTACGCCAACCCCTGTGCGCCATTCAAATGAATGCTCAATCGCTGCAGTTTTTAATTCATGAGCAAAAAAATGAAGCCATGAAGCAAACGATATTGAATAGAATTATTGCGGATAATCAACGTGCTTCAGAAATCATTACGTCTTTAAAACAATTATTTACAAGTTCAGAAAGTCAATTTGAACAAATCTCCCTCGATGCGGTAATTAAAAAAATTATTGTTATTTTATCGCCAACCGCAAAAATGAATTCGATTACATTGCATTATGCGCTCAATGCGCCTTGTAAACTTAATCTGTGTGTAGGGGAATTGCAACAAGTCATTATTAATCTGCTCAATAATGCAATTCACGCACTTGGTAGCGTGAATTCGCATGAAAAAGAAATTCATATTCAAACTGAGCAAACGAGTCACGCTGTTCGTTTAATGGTAATAGACAATGGTACAGGTATTCCTGATGACATGGGAAACACGATTTTTGATTTAATGAAAACGTCAAAAGCAGAAGGAATGGGGGTGGGTTTGTGGTTATCACGGTATATTGTTAAACGTCATGGTGGCGTTTTATATTATGAAAATCAAATAGATGGTGGTGTTGCTTTTATTGTAGAGCTCCCTTATTTACAATATTACGAAAATCAGTTTGCGTAATATTTATCATGCGAACGAATGATAGGAAATTGCGCCACTCTCTGTCAATATAACGCAGTATTAATTTCAACGGAATAGTAAAATATGCAGTCATTAAACGGTTCAATGTCAAAAGATACTCGACATATCATTTTAATTGATGATGATGATTCTGTGCGTCAAGGACTTGAGTTCATATTAAGTAGTTCAGGTTATACGGTACACGCTTTTAGTAATGCCACGAATTTTTTTGAAAATGCGTTGAATGTGACGCCTTGCGTGATGATTTGTGATATGAATATGCCACACATGACAGGCGTTGAACTGCAAACTAAATTAGTTGAACAGGGTTACTGTGTCCCCATGATTTTTATTAGCGGTGAGGCTTCTGTTGAACAATCCATTCTTGCTATGAAACAAGGGGCAGTGGAATTTTTAACAAAACCGTTTAATACGCAAGCGTTACTTAACGCCATTGAATATGGATTTGAATTAGAAGTCAAAGCCGTGGAAAATGCACTAAAAACACACGCACTCACAGAGCAATTACAAAAATTATCACCTCGTGAGCGTGAAGTATTTTACTTACTTGCTAAGGGATATAACAACACCGAAATTCTGACCACACTCGATATTTCACTACCTACAACAAAACAGTACAAATCAGAAGTCATGCGCAAACTCAATCTTCATTCATTATCCGAGCTTATCGCCTTAAATCCATTATAATTTTTAGAATTTAATTATTTCCAAAAAAGACAGTAAAAGTTTCAAGCGCTTGCATTACCGTCATTTTTTAACTTAGCCTTTATGTTATCGTAATTTATACAGTATAATGCGAAATACGTTAGCTGATTTCGCAGGTAAATTGCGCCTGCCGAGTTCGCCTTCACGATTTTTCAATCACACGCTCATGTCTCTAATATCGCACATGATGTCAAACAATTTGCCTACAATGTAGCGTAGAATGTAGAGATAGAGAGAAAGTACGTCAATTCCATTTTTAAAATTATCTGGCATACGTTACCGCAAATAATGACTTCTCAGAACAGGATGAATTACGCTACTTTGTTATCAATAGAGATGAGAAAAATTATCTTTCTCTTGATTTGCTTGCCAGCGCACGTCATGGCGCAAGCACAAAGTGAATCTGTCACCTTATTTTCCCCAATGGTAGTGCAGAGTGAGATAGTTGACACAACGGCTAATTCTCAAACCAGCATAACGCGTGATGCGTTAGAGCTTGCGCAAATGCCTGACATCAGTAATGTCTTGCGAAGTCAAGCAGGTATTGCAATCAATCAAGGCAGTGGTCAGATGATGTCGTCCATTAGTTTGCGTGGTTCGGGTGGAGCAGGACAAGGGCTAATTACGTTGGATGGCGTACCATTGTTTGGTAATTTTGCAGGTCTTTATTCACTTAGTCATTATTCGCTTGATGCGCTCGATTACATTTCACTTACTCGTGGTGCTGGTGGTGATCGTCATGGCAGTCGGACACTTGGCGGCACGATTCATTTACAAACACGCCAATTCCAACATGATGATACGTTTTTACGTTTTGAAGGGGGAAGTTATGACACAGTACGTGGCGCAGTAGGTCAAGGTGTTCGCACTCAATGGGGGAATTTTAGTGCGGTTGCTGGTCATAGTGATGTGTTTAGCGGGCTTAGTCAAGCAAAAAATGGACGCGAGCGAGATAATTTTGATATGACGCATGCATCGGGTAATTGGGTGAAAACATGGGCGAATGGCAGTTTAAATGCGTCGCTGTATTTTGTTCGCTCTGATGAAGATATGGATGGCCCTGGACGTGTCGGGAATAAAATTCAGTGGGTTGATGATAAATTGGGTCGGCTTTCTGACGAAACATGGGTCACGCAAGTTCGAGGTGAATATGATCTCAATACCTATTGGAATACCTCCCTGCAAGCGGGTTTTACGCAAGATAGACAGAATATGATGACAACACGTATCAAACCTTTTGCTATCAGCAATCAGCTCATGATGCTTGATTGGAAAAATACGCATCATCTCTTTTTAGATAAACAATCCAGCAATCAAGCGCAGCTGATTTGGGGAGTGAATACACAGCACCAACAAAACCTTAATTTCACTGCGCAGCAAACGGTCATAAGTCCAAATGTCCGTGGTGAATTAGCGTTAAATGACTGGAAATGGGTGTCTGAGGGGCGTTTTGATATGGGATGGCCTTATGGCGATCATTCTGTCTTCTCTTTTGGTGTTGAACGTGTTTTTGCAGCGGACTTTCAGGCTTATGCTAATGGAGGCACAGGATTTCGCCAACCCGCTGTGAGTGAATTAATGCATCCCGTTTTTGGTAATAAAAATCTTCAAGGTGAACGTAGTGCTGGGGGCGAAATTGGATTACGCTGGAAAGTGTCACCTTCGACAAACATAACGGTCAACGGGTATTATCAAAAATACCATAATATGATCACTTTACAGCTTGATTCAACCACAGGTGCAATTCGAGCAGAAAACGTGCAAGAGGCGGATGTTTTTGGTGCCGAATTGCAAACTCAGCATCAATGGAATGCGGACTGGGAAAGTGGCTTTACTTATCATTATCTTAGCGCTGTGAATCCCATAACGCATTTAGAAATTGCAAATCGTCCAGCACATCAAGGTGGGTTATGGGGTCAATTGCATATTTTGCCACCGTTAACATGGCGAATGGAACTAAATATACACGATGGATTTTGGTTTGATGCAAAAAATTCCCTGCGGGCAAATGTAGCACCTCGAATCAATACGCTCATAAAATATGATTTAACCCCCCAAACTCAATTATATCTGCGCGGTGAAAATATCACTAATAATCAGACACCTGAGATCAATGATTTTAACTTTTACGGTGCTTGTGTTTATGTTGGGTTTCGATCCAATTTCTAATTTAAACGCCTTTCATGAGTCAATGTATCTGTCAATCTTTAGGGTTTAGCGCATATTTTAGCGCGATAACAATGGTCATTGCCAACGCGGCGGCTTTATCAAAATCAGTAATGAATTCCATGTGTGAGACCTTTGACTAGGTTGAAAAAGCAGAACATTATAGTCAGTTTCGCTCTAATCCGTCTATGATTTCTCAGGCACGTTTGTTCAAAGTTGTTTTGTAACAATAAAAAGCTTTATTATTGTAAAGTTTATGTGGTAATTTACGGCATCCCATTAATTTTCGCCCTTTTCAATTCATCCACTTCCTTTTTCTCCATGTACACCGCAAAAATTAACTTTAAGTTGTAACGTATCATTTTGAGCGCACTGACATTATTTACAGGGCAGTTTGTTTCTATGGGTTCGCCTTGCGAATTGCAACTTTATGCGAAAGATAAAGCGCAATTTGAATACGTTGCTCAAACTGTACTTAACGATTTAGCGCGATTAGAGCGTAAATATTCGCGCTATCGAGCAGATAGTTTTCTATCGAAAATAAATCAGTGTGCTGCACAAGGAAAATCCATTGAGGTGGACGCTGAAACCGCGCATTTACTCAATTATGCCCAAACCTGTTATGAACAAAGTGATGGCCTTTTTGATATCACGTCGGGTATTTTGCGCCAAATTTGGACGTTTAATACCAATAAGCTGACGCTGCCTAAGCAAAAAGACATTGACGCCCTTTTAGCATTGATTGGTTGGCATAAAATTATTTGGGATGGGAGTGCATTGCATTTTCCACTTGCTGGCATGGAAGTTGATTTTGGCGGCATTGTTAAAGAATATGCGGCGGATCGCGCTGCAGCGCTGTGTGTCAGTATGTCTATGTCACATGGTATGGTGAATTTAGGGGGCGATATCAAAATTATTGGCCGTCATGCCGATTTATCGCCTTGGCAGATTGGCATTCGTGATCCTCGTGATAAACATGTCGTATCAAGCGTTGTGCCGCTGTATTCTGGCGCTATGGCCAGTAGTGGTGATTACGAGCGTTGCATAGATATTGAGGGTAAGCGTTATGGTCATATTCTCAATCCCAAAACAGGCTGGCCGGTGCAACATTTCGCTTCCATTACCGTTATCAGTGATTTTTGTGTGTTAGCGGGTAGTGCGTCCACAATTGCGATGCTCAAAGAAAAAGACGGGGTTGCTTGGCTCAATTTACTTGGTCTTTCACATCAGTGGATTGATATTGATGGACGACAGGGCGGAAATCTTCTTTAATTTTTTTAGGTGACAATGAAATGGCAAACGTAATCACAGGTACAGCTGCAAACAATACATGGTCTGTTCCACGGTATCAACGTACCACAGTGACGTATGATGGTTTAGATGGGATAGATACCGTTGATATTAGTACGCTGCTCTCCTATAAGCGATGCACTATTAAACAAAACAGTGATGGTAGTGTTCAGATTGATAGTAGCTCGCAAGCAACACATATTATACTAAAGAATGTTGAGCGTTTATATACCAATAAATTGATTGATTTGACGACTTATTTTCCTAAAATTGTATCCTTTTCGCCAATCGACTCAGCCATTAACGCTCCTATTGATGCGCCCATTATATTGACTTTTGATCGCGCTATAACAAATGGGACGGGTGCTATTTCAATTCACGAAGGGACGGCAACAGGACCCATTTTAGAAGCTTTTAATGCGGCAACAAAAGCACTGTTAACTTTTTCAAATGAAACGCTAACCATTACCCCAAGTGTTAAGTTAGCGGCTAATACCCATTATTTTGTCACAATCGATGCCGGTGCTGTGAAAGATACATTAGGAAACAGCTATATAGACACAGCAAGCTATGATTTTACCACGCAAGCAGCAGGAGAGCCGAGTGCTATCAACCATTTGCCCGTTGTTTCTCCACCCATTTCACCTTTATCTGCTACAGAAGGTGTTGCCTATAGCTATGATACGAATCAACTTTTTTCAGATAGTGATGGTGGTGCGCTTACTTTTACTGCTAATGGTTTGCCTTCATGGTTAACGTTAACGAATGGTAAATTGTCTGGCACACCTTCTTATACATCCGCTGACACGTCAGGCGATTCAATTAACCTTATTGCTCATGATGGTTATGGTGGAAACGCACTCGCAACGTTGACGTTAAATATAACCAATGTCGCCACTATTACGGGTACCGCAGGGGCAGATACGCTTTTGGCAGGACTAGGGGCGGATACCGTTTTAGGCGCAGCGGGCAAAGATACGATTAATGGTGGATTAGATAACGACCAATTAACAGGTGGTGCAGGCGTTGATACGTTTGTGTTTAATACGCCTTTAAGTTCAACCAATATCGATACCATTACAGATTTTGTACACGGCACAGATAAAATTCAGTTAGCCCGAAGTATTATGGCCACTGTGGGGGGCTTAGGCGTTTTAAAAAGTGCCGATTTTAAATTATCAACCGCAAAACTTGATGCCTCAGATCGTATTATTTATAACAAAACAACAGGCGATTTGTTTTATGATTCAGATGGCAGTGGATCCATGGCGGCAGTTAAAGTGGCTATTATTGGCACAACCAAGCACCCAACATTGAGTAATACAGATTTCATGATTGTTTAGTTTACAGGGCGTCTGCTTTGAGTGTTATGGCCCTTGAATAACGAGTGTTTTACGTTTTAATGCCTGTGCCGCGATACAGTAAAATGAGCGAAAATAGCGCGAGTACAAAAATAAATCCAGCCGTTATAAAAAACGCCAACATGACGTCAATATCGGATACGCCAATCACTCCAAAACGAAACGCATTAACCATATATAAAATCGGATTTCCAAGTGAGATATGTTGCCAAATAGGGGGAAGCATATCCACGGAATAAAATACGCCGCCCAAATAACTCAGTGGAGTTAAAACAAAATTGGGAATAATGGAAATATCATCAAAACTTTCTGCCAAAATCGCATTGATAAATCCCGCTAAAGAAAAAAGTGTTGCCGTCAAAAAAACTACCGATAAAGCAACGAGCCAATGGTGAATAGACAGCGGGGTAAAAAATAAAGAAATAAACGCCACCACGCTCCCAACTAGCATACCGCGTAGAATGCCCCCGCTGATATAGCCCAATAAAATCACCCAGTTTGGAATGGGCGCTACCAGTAATTCTTCGATATTTCGTTGAAATTTTGTCGAATAAAATGACGACACAACATTGGCGTATGAATGCGTGATGACAGACATCAAAATAATTCCCGGTACAATATAATCCATATAGCTCATACCATGAATTGTCCCGATGCGATCACCAATCAATTTGCCAAAAATTAAAAAATACAGCGCCGTTGTAATCGCAGGTGGCAACAGCGTTTGTGGCCAGATACGAACAAAACGATATACTTCTTTGCGAACAATTGTGCTAAAAGCAATAAACACACTCATACGATTTCCTTTTGCATCTTATTTTCAATTAAATCAACAAATAGCTGCTCTAAACGATTACTTTTATTTTTCATACTAATAACCTGAACATTGGCGGCGCTTAGTTGCGAAAAGAGTCCGTTTAAATCGTTATTTTTAGGGACGCCTACCTCAATTACTGTGGGTGAAATCTGTTTTAACGTGTAACCTTGAAGGCTTGGCAATGTTAGGCATGGCTGCGCTAAATCGAGAACGAAATGATCAATATGCAGTCGCTTGAGAAAGGTTGCCATATCCGAATGCTCAACAATTTGCCCTTGATTGATAATGGCAATATTGCGACATAAACTTTCGGCTTCTTCGAGATAATGCGTGGTTAGAATAATGGTCGTGCCTTGTGCGTTTAAGGCTTCCATCATTTGCCACATAGAGCGACGAATCTCAATATCAACGCCAGCGGTTGGCTCATCGAGAATGAGTAATTTAGGGGCGTGTACCATGGCGCGGGCAATCATCACACGTCGTTTCATGCCGCCAGATAAACGTCGTGAAATCACGTCGCGTTTATCCCATAAATCCACCTGCTTTAAACAGGTTTCCATGCGTTTCATGGCAATTTTACGTGGAATACCATAATAACCCGCTTGATTGAGAACAATACGCTTTGCGGTGTCAAATTGATTGAAATTAATTTCTTGCGGAACAAGTCCAAGACAGCTTTTTGCTAAATTTGACGCAGATTTGATGTCATGACCAAAAATCGAGACCGAGCCGCTGCTTGCATTGACAAGGGAGCTAATAATGCCAATAGCGGTGGATTTTCCAGCACCGTTCGCGCCAAGTAGCGCGAAAAAATCGCCTTCTTGAACATCTAAATCAATGCCTTTTAAGGCTTCAAAGCCGTTGGAATAGGTTTTACGAAGATTACGAATAGAGAGTGCGTTCATATCGAAAATAAGTAGTGATAAGACGCGTAGTTTAGCAGTTTTTTTAAAAACAGAGTGGCAAAAGAAAAGCCGCATGATAAAAAATCATGCAGCTCTGTTAGGTGAAAATAAACGAATATATCGCTTATTTGCTGCCTAAGTATGCATAAAGTGCGTCAACTGCTTGATCTTCACCGTAGCCCGCTTTTTTCACAGGACCTACTTCCATGATCGCTGCGATTGCTTTTGGCATGCCACCTTTACCGTTTTGTAAAGTTTGTTCAAAGCTTGCGCGTGTCAATTTACCTGATTTTACTAAATCAAATAATTGTGGGTTTGATGCGATATCGTGGCAAGTGCCGCAACCGCGACCAAAAGCGCGTTCATAAATTTTTGCACCGATTTCTGTTTTTTCATCCGCGAATGCAGTAGAAGTCAAGCCAATAAGTGCAACGCCAGCGAAAGCTAAAAGTGTTTTTTTCATAAATAATCCTCTCAAGGGGAGATAAAAAGGTTGTTTTTCTTTTTTTATACATTCAATTAAAAATTTGAACAATGCAAAGGATAAGGAGTTTAGCGCTAAAATTCAACGATTTTGTTAAAAATCCTTTTGTGTCCTTGTCATTATTGACCAAACCAATTTAACTTTTCATGTAAACTCACCACGTTGCCAATAATAATTAACGTTGGGGCTTTAAGGGTTTCATGTCGAATTTTATTTGGCATGGTGCTAAGCGTTCCAATAATCACACGTTGCTGCGCGGTAGTTCCTTTTTCAACCACGGCAATAGGCAGTGCTGGATCGCTTCCGTGTGACATGAGTGCCTCACAAATTTTCTCAAGTCCAATCAATCCCATGTAGATAACAATGGTCTGATTGGGTACAGCGAGCTGCGTCCAATTGAGATTGATAGAATCATCTTTTAGGTGCCCCGTGACAAACACGCACGACTGTGCATAATCACGGTGCGTCAAAGGAATCCCCGCATAACTCGCGCAACCATTCGCAGCGGTAATACCTGGAACGACTTGGAAAGCAATATTTTGTTCCATTAAGGTTTCAATTTCTTCACCGCCACGCCCAAAAATGAAAGGATCACCGCCTTTTACACGCGCGACACGTTTGCCTTCTTTGGCGAGTTTGACGAGTAATTCGTTAATTTCATCTTGAGGAAGGGAATGTTGACTGCGTTCTTTTCCCACATAAATACGGTCTGAATCACGACGTGCCAAATCTAAAATTTCAGCAGATACTAAGCGGTCATACACAATGACATCAGCTTGCTGCATCAAACGCAACGCACGAAAAGTTAATAAGTCCGCAGCGCCCGGGCCTGCGCCAATTAAGTAGACTTCGCCGTTATTTGCCTGATTAATCTGTGATTCAATTTGTGAAATAGCATACGTCAATTCGCGCTCTGCAGAGTCGTTTTGACCGGTAAATATTAATTCTGCCACGCGACCTTGCAACACATTTTCCCAAAAAATTCGGCGATTTGAGGGAATAGTGATTTGTTTTTTGACGGTATCTCGAAATTTTTCAGCGAGTTTTGCTAAGGTGCCATAAGTGGGCGGAATCACTGTTTCAATTTTTGCGCGTAAAAGTCGCGCTAAAACAGGTGACACACCGCCAGAGGAAATCGCAATCGTTAGAGGGGATCTGTCGACAATGGCTGGGAAAATAAAATTACATAGTGCTGGACTGTCAACAACATTGACCCAAATTCCAGCTTTATTCGCGCATTTACTGACGTTTTCATTGACTGATTTATCATTGGTGGCCGAAATGACGAGCTTAAAATCCGCTAAATCATTCGGTTCAAAGTATTTACGATAAATGGTTAAATGATGACTTGCTTGCATTGCGGCCACTTGCGTACTAATATCGTGCGCCACTACGGTGATGTCTGCGCCCGCACGCGAAAGCAATTCAATTTTTCGCGCTGCGCAACTTCCTGCACCAACAACTAAACACGGCTGCTTTGATAATTTGAGAAAAATGGGAAAATAATCCATAAAAAAGTAATGTCCTGCTTCAACGATAGGGTTAGGATGTTATTATAATAAGCATTTTAAAAAAACTGTGTGATTAACTTTAACCTTAAAACTTTATGTTACCGTATACGCTTGAAATCGACGCCATTGGCTTAAATTGTCCTATGCCTTTGTTAAAATTGAAAAAAGGGTTAAATGAATTGCAATCGACGGATGTGATTAAAATTCTTGTTACCGATCCAGCCGCACACCTTGATTTTGGCGTTTTTTGTCAGCAAGCCGCACACGAAATTTTGACCATAGCGCAAAATGATAACGTGAAAACGTTTTACATCAAAAAAGCCTAACGCGACAGCATGAAAAGACCTATTCCCGCCAAATCAACCAAAAAAACACCGATTGCCGCGCCAAACAGCAGCGAAGTGAACGCGTTAGCGACACTTTATAATCAGCAAAACTACCCTCAAGCTCAAGCAGTTGCAAAGGATTTCATTGCGCGTTTTCCACAACATGGATTTGGTTGGAAAGTACTTGGCGCGGTATTGCAAGCACAAGGACGTATTGACGAGTCACTTGATGCAAAACAAAAAGCAGCGGATTTATCGCCAAGTGATGCGGAGGCATGGAGTAATTTAGGTAATGCGTATCAAGATAAAAATCGATTAGACGACGCATTAAAATGTTTAAACCACGCCATTCACATTTCGCCCAACCTTGCTGTTGCGCATAATAACTTAGGGATTACATTCGAAAAGTTAAATCGTTTAGATGATGCACAATCCTGTTATCAAAAAGCGTTAGCACTTCGCCCCGATTATGTAGAGGCGCATTACAATTATGGCGTCACACTTCAAAAGATGACACGTTATGACGATGCGCAAAAAAGCTATCGACTCGCTATTAATTATAACCCCAATCATGCTAAAGCGCACAGTAATTTAGGGCTGGTGTTAAAACATCTTTCTCAGTTTGTCGAATCTGAAAAGCATTTTGTGACAGCCATCAAAATTGACCCGCATTTTATTGATGCACATTATAATTTTGCGCTTTTACTTATGTTACTTGGGCGATTGAAAGAAGGGTGGGCGCAATATCAATGGTTTTATCATCCGCAAAATACAAATCCAAGCAAACCCAATCAACCTAATCTCAATGCCAAGCAATGGGAAGGCGAAGCGTTGCAAGGCAAAACGATTCTCATTCATTCCGAGCAAGGTTTTGGCGATATGATTCAATTTGTGCGCTATGCGCAGCATTTAAAAGCGCATGGCGCGAC
>ERZ1034361.1649-NODE-1649-length-11500-cov-2.346494_pt1 | contig 11500 bp, 13 predicted proteins | sample MGYA00520617_ERZ1034361 | MGnify/ENA primary metagenome ERZ1034361 (study PRJEB33736, sample SAMEA104284507) | Azolla filiculoides | biome: Urban; feature: Water surface; material: Ditch water | place: Netherlands | collected 2015-10-28 | depth 0-0.1 m ... | reverse complement strand
GTACCCTATGGCATTGTTAAAAGAAAAATTACCTGATTATGGTTGGTTGATTGTGTATAATCCACTAGCATATATGGTTGAAACGTCAAGATTTATGTTGTTGCATGAGGGGAGTATTTCAATTTCAGGATTGTTGTATACTGTAGGCATAACAATTTTGATATTCTTATTAGGAGTATTAATTTTTAATAAGACCGAAAAGAGTTTTATTGATACTGTGTAAGAGAAATGAGTCAAAAAGATATCATATTAAAAGCCGAAAATATTTCTAAACAATATCGTTTAGGTACTGTGGGTACTGGTACATTGAGTCATGATTTGAATCGATGGTGGCATGCCATTCGTGGTAAAGAAGATCCTTATTTAAAAGTAGGCGAAACCAATGATCGAAGTGCAAAAGGGAATAGCGAATATGTTTGGGCTTTGCAGGACATTAATTTTGAAGTTGCTAAAGGAGAGGTTTTAGGAATTATTGGAAAAAATGGAGCTGGAAAATCAACCTTATTAAAAATATTATCAAAAGTTACCGCACCTACTACAGGTGTAATTAAATCTAGAGGAAGAATTGCTTCTTTGTTGGAAGTAGGAACTGGTTTTAATCCTGAATTGACTGGAAGAGAAAATATTTATTTGAATGGCGCTATTTTAGGGATGACCAAAAAAGAAATCACTTCAAAATTAGATGAAATAGTAGCTTTTAGTGGTTGTGAACGTTATATTGATACGCCAACAAAGCGTTATAGCAGTGGAATGACTGTTCGATTAGCTTTTGCTGTAGCCGCTTTTTTAGAACCCGAAATCTTAGTTGTAGATGAGGTATTAGCCGTTGGAGATGCTGAGTTTCAAAAGAAAGCCATTGGTAAAATGCAAGACATTTCTAAAAGCGAAGGTAGAACGGTTTTATTTGTGAGTCATAATATGGCGGCGGTAAGAAGTTTGTGCACCAAAGGAATGTTGATAGAACATGGAAAAACTGTTTTTTTTGGTGATATTGATGAAACGATTGATTTGTATTTAAAAAGTAGTATTTTTTCCTTCAACAGCAATAATTATATTGAATTTGAAGAGAAAGAAAATATGCCAATTCAAATTTCAAAGTTTGAGGTTAGCTCTTTGAATTCTAGAGGGGAGCGTTCTAATTCTAGTGGAGTATTGATGGGCGATATTCTTGAGTTTTCAATTTTTGTTTTAGCTAAACAGACTTACAGCAATTTAAAAGCAAGTGTTATTATTTCTACTGCCAGTGGTACTCGAATAGCAGCAATAAGATCGCATGAAATTACGGATATAGTATATGAAACAAATGGAGATTTTGTTTTTAAAGCTACTGCTTCTGATTTAAAATTAATGCCTGGTGATTATGTAGTTACTATAGCATTGGCAGAGAATAATACTACTATAGCAATTAAAGAAGAATGTATCGGCTTTAGTATTGTGCCTACAGATGTTTATGGAACGGGAAGAATTCCAAAAGGAAATTTATATGTTTATTCTGAAGCAAAATGGGAATTAAATCAAAAATAAAATATTGGTTATCTGTAAAATTGAAGCGTGTGCTGGACTATGAAAAACTTCCTGTACTAATTCAATCTAACACTTCCGTTGAGGTAGGTAGAGATAGTTTTCATAATGGTAAATTTGAGATTCGAGGTATAGGAAAAATTCTAATTGGCTCGTTTTGCGCGTTTGGTAGAGATATTAAATTGATAACATCAAATCATGATTATAATTTTGCCGCATTACAATACGGATTTTATAAAAAATACTTTGCTCAAAAGCCAAATCTAGCTAATGGAATAAGTGCTGCATATGCTATCGAAATAGGCAGCGATGTATGGATAGGTGACAATGTAAGTATTCTTCCAAATGTAAAGATAGGACATGGAGCCATTATAGGAACAGGCAGTGTAGTTACTAAAGATGTTGCACCATACACCATTGTTGGAGGAGTGCCTGCTAAGTTTATAAAGGATAGGTTTACTGAAGCCTCAAAAAATATGTTATTAGCTTCTGAGTGGTGGAATTGGGATGATGAAAAGATAAAATCGAACAAAGATTTTTTCTTTAAAAATTATAATGCTAATGAATAAGATATATGTTTATTGGTGGGCATTACATGAAAGAGGTGCTGTAGATAATTATGGAGATATTTTAGCTCCTTTTTTAGCTGAAAAATTATCAGGTAAAAAAGTGGTTAAAGTTTCGCATCCAATGCATCGATGGTACAAATGGCTTATAAAACATTATGTTACAGTAGGTAGTATAATTTGCGCTGCCAGTAAGAATTCGATAGTTTGGGGAAGTGGTATTATAAAGGCAAATGAAAATGTTAGAGCAGCAAAGTTTGTTGCGGTTAGAGGACCAAGAACTCGAAATAGATTATTAGAATTAGGATATGAAGTTCCTGAAGTTTATGGTGATCCAGCCTTGTTGTTGCCAAGATTTATTCCAAATGTAGCAGAAAAAAAATATGACCTAGGAATTATTCCTCATTATGTAGATTATGATAGTGTTGTGGAGCAATTTAAGTCTAATTCAAAAGTTAAGGTTATTAATTTGATGACAGCTGATATTGTGAAAACAACTCAAGAAATTTTAGCATGTAAACAAATCATATCATCATCGTTGCATGGTGTAATTGTGTCGCATGCATATGAAATTCCAGCTTTGTGGGTTAAATTTTCCAATAAGTTGGCGGGTGATAACGTTAAGTTTTATGATTATTTCGAATCGTTAGACATTTCTTATACACAAGAATTTTATATTGATCCAACAAAAAGTACAATTGCGGATTTTGAAACATTATTAATCGAAAATAGTTCGATTTTATTACCATCGCCAGCAATTCTAAAACAAAGACAAGAAGCCCTTTTTGCATCTTGTCCGTTTAAAAAATGAGAAAAGGAGCTAATATTTCAAAAGATGTTTTACTTGAGTCGAGTGTTTGTTCACATCGGGTAATTATTCCTTTGTATATTCCGCATGAAGAAGATTACTATAAAGAATCCTATCAAATTTTTGAATATTGTTTGTTTTCAATAATTAAAACAAGTGTTACAAAACTAAAAATTTCGGTAGTAAGCAATAATTCATGTAATTCAGTAAACGATAAACTTTATGCTTTGCAAAAACAAGGCTATATAGATGAATTAATTATTGAAAATGAGGCAATAGGAAAAGTCAATAGTATTTTAAAAGCTTTGCGAACAGCTGAAGAGCTGTTAATAACCATTACAGATGCTGATGTTTTGTTTTGTAATGGATGGGAAGCAGCTGTTGTTGAAGTGTTTGAAGCTTTTCCAAAAGCAGGAGCGGTTTGTCCAGTGCCTGTTTTTAGAAAGCAATTGCATTTAACGAGTAATATTTGGTGGCGCTATTTGTTCTCAAAAAAGTTATCTTTTAGTCCGGTAAAAAATCCTGAAGCGATGGAGCGTTTTGCACAAAGTTTGGGATGGTTTTCGCTTGAAGATAGATTTAAAGATGTAATCTGTACCTTGGAAGGTAAAAATAATGTTTTAGCTGTTTTAGGTTGTTCTCATTTTGTAGCAACGTATAAAAGAGAAGTGTTTGAGCAATTACCAAGAAGTAATTCCAAATACAAATTAGGTGGCGATAGCGAGTTTTTGTATACAGATGAACCTGTTTTAAAAATGGGTGGTTATCGATTGGCAACATATGACAACTATGCTTATCATATGGGAAATCATGTAGAGCCATGGATGCAAAATGTATATGAAACCATTACAGAAATAGAAAGTAAAAAAGAAATAGCTCATGCTTTTAAAAAATTAAAGAAAAGCTCGTGGAGTTATTTTTTTACAGAACGTATTTTTAAAAAAATATTCTATTTTAAAGTGTGTTATGATTTTCTTCTTCACAAAAAAGGATTAACAAAAGAGCAGTTAAAAAAATTTTGGTATTAAACACGAATATATGATTAATGTAACTAAAACATTTTTTCCTCCAATTGAGGAATATCAAATGCAATTGCAACGCATCTGGAGCAACCAATGGTTAACAAATCGTGGTGAGTTAGTATTGGAGTTGGAAGAGAAGCTGAAAAAATATTTGGAGGTTAATCATATATTAATTACAAATAATGGCACCATTCCATTGCAAATAGCTTTGAAGCTATTAGGGAAAGAAGGAGAAATTATAACTACTCCTTTTAGTTATGTGGCTACTACAGCTGCAATAGTTTGGGAAAATTGTAAGCCTGTTTTTGTTGATATTCATCCAGAATATTTAACTATCGATGAGACAAAAATTGAAGAAGCTATAACAGATAAAACAACAGCAATTTTAGCAACGCATGTTTTTGGTAACCCATGTAACGTAGAAGTTATCAACTCCATTGCTCAAAAACACAATTTAAAAGTAATTTATGATGCTGCTCATGCTTTTGGAGTTACTTATAATGAACAGTCTATTTTTAATTACGGAGATATTAGTACTTGTAGTTTTCATGCTACAAAGTTATTCCATTCGGGAGAAGGCGGTGCGTTATTTGCAAAAGATTCAGATTTGCAACATCAATTGTTTTATAGTCACAATTTTGGGCATAATGGACCTTTAGCTTTTTATGGATTAGGAATAAATGCTAAAATTTCTGAATTGCAAGGAGCAATGGGTTTAGCTGTTTTACCTCATATGCAAACGATTCTTTCAGAGCGAAAAAAAGTTGTTGATTTTTATAACTCGCAATTAGATTTCGATAAATTAAAAACTATTAAGATAAGATCAAATACGGAATGGAATTATAGTTATTATCCTGTGATTTTTGAGTCTGAAAAGAAATTATTAGAAGTTCAAGCTGCTTTAAATCAAATGCAAATTTTTCCAAGACGTTATTTTTATCCATCTTTGAATAAGATAGAATACATTGAAGCATCAGAAATGAAAGTGTCTGAGAGTATTGCTTCAAGAGTATTGTGTTTGCCTTTGTATGTAGGGTTAAAAAATGCTGAATTACATCAAATAATTACTACTATTAATTATGCATTAAAATGAAAGTAGCAATAATGCAACCTTATTTTTTTCCTTACATTGGTTATTTTCAATTAATCAATGCGGTAGATATATTTGTGTTATATGATGAAATTGAATACACAAAAAAAGGTTGGATTAATAGAAATAGATTATTAAAAAATGGTTCGGATGAACTTTTTTCTTTACCATTAAAAAAGGATTCAGATTTTTTAATGATTAATCAGCGCTATTTGTCTGATAATTGGTCTGTGGACAAAAAAAAGTTATTGAATACTTTTAATGAAGCATATAGAAAAGCGCCTTTTTTTAAGGAAACTTTTATATTAATAGAGCAATGTTTAAATTACTCTAATATAAATTTATTTCATTTTTTATATGAGTCTATTATGTGTATTTGTAATCATTTAAATATTGAGACAAAATTGATTGTTTCATCAACTTTAGATTTTGATAATAGTCTAAAGGCAGCAGATAAAGTTTTAAATATTTGTAAAGTATTAAAAGCAAATGAATATATAAATCCCATAGGAGGACTAGAATTATATAATAAAGATTTTTTTAAAAAAGATGACATAGTTTTACATTTTTTAAAAGCTAAAAATGTGACTTACAAGCAATTTGAAAATAATTTTATTCCATTCTTGTCTATAATAGATGTATTAATGTTTAATTCTATAGAAGAAGTTAAAAAGATGATAGCATCTGAATACGAAATACTATAAAATGAAAAAATTAAATTGGATAAAAAAAGGATTATTATTTAATCCAAAAGAGCATAATACTCCACTATGGATGAATGAATTTGCACAAGCACCACACGTGTTGCATTTTCAAGATTTTATTAGAGTTTATTTTTCATGTCGTCCATGCCCTGATGCTAATGGACAATATGTAAGTTATTCTGCATATGCTGATTTTGATTTTGATTTTAAGCTTATATCAATTTCAGAGCATCCGATTTTGCCTTTAGGACAACTGGGTACTTTTGATGAATTTGGAACTTATCCTGTTTCTGTAATAAGAAATGAAGATCAATATTATGCCTATTATGCTGGGTGGACAAGATGTGAATCGGTTCCTTTTAATACTGCCATAGGTTTTGCAAAAAGTAATCACCCAGATTCATTTAATAAAGTAGGTGATGGTCCTTTAATTTCTTATTCTGTTGATGAACCATTTGTAATTAGTGGTCCTAAAATTAGAAAATTTAATGATATTTATTATTTGTTTTATATAGCTGGAACTGATTGGATTTTAGATAATGGTAAGCCAGAACCAATCTATAAAATAAGAATGGCAGAGAGTAAAGATGGGATTCATTTTATAAAAGCAAATAAACAATTAATTGAAAATAAATTAGGCGAGTATGAAGCACAGGCAAGTCCTGATGTTTTTTATAAAAATGGCAAATATCATATGTTTTTTTGCTATCGGGGAGGAGCTAATTATAGAGGCAAAGAGAATGGTTATCGAATAGGTTATGCTAATTCAATTGATTTAGTAAATTGGAACAGAAATGATGATTATGTTGGTATAGATGTTTCAGATGAAGGATGGGATAGTGAAATGATAAGTTATCCTCATGTGTTTGAGCTAAACAATAAAGTACATATGTTTTATTTAGGTAATCAAGTTGGAAAGCAAGGATTTGGTTGGGCAACATTAGAAAATGAATTGTTATGATTTGGAAGAAAAAAGGAAAGTTTTTTGATCCGACTATAGATAAGTTGGCAAATCATATTGTAGAGTTTGCTCAATCGCCACAAACTATTGTTTTTGATGATTTTATTAGGGTTTATTTTTCTACTAGAACACGTGATGAAAAAGGAGCTTATTTAAGCCATATTGCTTACATTGATGTTGATTTGAATTTTGAAAGAATAATTGACTTTTCAAAAAAAGAGGTTATTGGATTAGGTCATTTAGGAACATTTGACGAGCATGGAATTTTTCCAATAAGTCCCTTCAAAGATGAAGATAAACTATATGCTTTTACTTGTGGATGGAATAGAAGAATTTCTGTTCCAGTTGAAACAGGTATAGGGTTGGCAATTTCAAATGATAATGGGGCTACTTTTCAAAGAATTGGGAAAGGACCTATTCTAGCTTCTTCCCTTTTAGAGTCTGTTTTAGTAGGTGATGGATTTGTTCAAAAATATGAAGAAATATATCATATGTGGTATATTTTTGGTACAAAATGGATACCAGAAACAGAAAATGAACCAGTAGCAAGAGTGTATAAGATTTGTCATGCAACATCTACTGACATGATAAATTGGACAAAGGAAGAAGGAAAACAAATTATTTCTGATATTTTAAATGAAAATGAATGTCAAGCATTACCAACAGTAATAAAGATAAAGGATACTTATCATATGTATTTCTGTTTTAGAGAAGCAACAGATTTTAGGAAAAACCCAGAAAGAGGCTATAGATTAGGATATGCAACATCAAAAGATTTGATAAATTGGAATAGAGATGATGAAAAAGGAGGACTGTTTAAATCTCAAAAAGTATCAGATTGGGATAGTGAAATGATGTGTTATCCACATATTTTTACTGCAAATGAAAAAGTGTTTTTGCTGTATAATGGAAATGAATTTGGTAAATTTGGTTTTGGTGTAGCGGAATTAATTAGTGAATAATGGAAAAAATAGAATATCAAATCAATCAATCAAGCTATGATGATATTTATGACCATTTAATTGCTTGCGATGTTTATTTTGTTCCAAGGCTTAGTGAAAAAGTAGCTATTGATATATATTCTAAGAAAATTATTGATAATGCAATTCGAATTGAAGCATGGGAAAATAATGTACTTGTCGGATTAATTGCGTTTTATTCAAATAAAGAAAATTCATTTGCATACATAACAAATGTAAGTGTCTTGAATGAATTTAAAGGAATTGGGATTGCAAAAAAGCTTATGCAAGAAACAATAAATGAAGTTCAAAAAATAAAATTTAAAACAATACAATTAGAAGTTAATAAGTCAAATTCAAAAGCAATAAGTTTATACAAGTTATTAGATTTCGAAATAGACGATGAAAATCAAGATAATTATTTAATGAAAAAAATATTATAAAATGAATACAAGAGATTACAACAAAGAATTAAAAGATACTTCAGATCATAAATATGCTTATAATTTTGATTTTGATGTAATGCATCATTTTATGCTTAAATCATTTCTTCCATTTTTTAAAGAAGGAAATTTTCTTGAATTAGGTAGTTTTAAAGGCGATTTTACAAGAAAATTTTTGCCATATTTTGATGATATTACTTGTGTAGAAGCATCTGATGAAGCAATGGATTTAGCAAAAAAAGAGTTTGGTGATAGTGTAAAATATATCAACTCTCTTTTTGAAACAGCTTCTTTGCCAACAAAATATGATAATATTGTTTTAACACATGTATTAGAACATATTGATGACCCAGTTAAAGTATTAAAACGAATTAACGATGAATGGCTTTCTGAAAACGGGAGATTTTTTTTAGTTTGTCCAAATGCTAATGCACCTTCAAGACAAATTGCAGTAAAAATGGGATTAATTTCTCATAATGCTGCGGTTACGCCAGCAGAAAAAGAGCACGGACATCATATTACATATACACTTGATACTTTAGAACGTGATGCAAAAGCAGCAGGGTTAAAAGTTGTACATCGTTCAGGTATATTTTTTAAAGCATTGGCAAATTTTCAATGGGATAGATTATTACAAACTGATATTATTTCAAAGGAATATTTAGAGGGTTGTTACGAACTAGGACAACAATATCCAGATTTGTGTTCTAGCATTTTTTTAATGTGTGAGAAAGGAGAATAATATGAATAAAAAACCTCTGTCTGTTTGTTTTATTACTTATAATCATGAAAAATATGTCACACAAGCATTAGATAGTATCTTGATGCAAAAAACAGATTTTGAATGGGATTTAGTAGTCGCGGATGATTATTCAACAGATTCGACAAGAGCTAAAATTCTGGAATATAAAGCTAGGTTTCCTGAAAAGATACATTTAATTTTTCAAGAAAAAAATGTTGGGCCTGCACAAAACTTTATAGATTTAATCACTTTTCCAAATTCAAAATATATTGCCTATTTAGAAGGTGATGACTATTGGACTGATCCTTATAAATTGCAAAAACAATATAATATTTTAGAACAGCATCCTGATTGTGTTTTATGTTTTACAGATTATTCTAATTTATATGCAGAAAACAAATTGGTTGAGGTTAGTAAAAATAAATTAGCCATCAAAACTCAATTTTCAGATTTAATACAACGAAATTATATAGCAACTCTAACTGTTATGTATCGAAATACTAAAGAGGTTTTACCTATTTGGTATAAAGATATGAAAATAGGTGATTGGCCACTTTATTTATGGTTAATGAAGGATGGTCATAAGGCATATTATCTAAAAGAAAACACTGCGGTTTATAGACACGGAGTTGGAGTTTCTGTTAATATGGTCAAGAGAATTAGTGTTATTACTTTAAATTTATTACAAATCTTAAATGAACTTCAAAAAGACGTTTCTTTTAAACCGCATAAGAATGTAATTTCTAATAGTATTTTTGAAAGAAAAAAAGAATTATTAAAAAGTTATATAAGGGAAAATCAAGTAAGTAAAGTAATATCGGTTTATTTTGAAATGATTAGATTTTCAACTTTCATAAGTATTACTAAATTATTGTTATTCTCTATGTTTAAAAAAATCAGAAGTTAGTTTTAATACATGAAAATTCTATTCGTCTCTATACCAAATCATCATTTTTTTCAATGGGCTAACCAGTTGAAAGATGCTGGGCATGAAGTGCATTGGTTTGATATTACAGATGGTGCAGGTTTTTCTTCAAAAATCAATTGGATTCAACAGCATAATGGTTGGAAGTTGCGATGGAATTTCCCCGGTCGTTATTTTATAAAACGAAAATTTCCAAGCATTTATCAGTTCATCAATCGATTTAATACACATAAAACAGCAACTGTTTTTGATAATTTACTTGCTACCATACAACCCGATGTAATTCACTGTTTTGAGATGAATTTGTCTGGAATTCCAATACTACCTGTTTTAGAAAAATATCCTAATATTCCATTAATTTATTCATCTTGGGGAAGTGATTTGTATGATTTTAAAAGTTTTGGATTAAGTGAAGCTATAGTAAAACAATTTTTACAACGCGTCGATTATTTGATTACAGACTGTAAAAGGGATTATCAATTGGCACTTTCATACGGATTTTCCAATGCGTTTTTAGGTGTTTTTCCTGGTAATGGAGGTATTTTATTTCAGTCAACTTATATTTTGCCTACCGAAGAAAGAGACATTATCCTGGTAAAAGGATATGAAGATGGTGTAGGCAAGGCATTAAATGTCTTAGAAGCGATACAAGAATTAGAATTGTTTATTATCCAGAATTATAAAATTGTGGTCTACAGCGCTGATCAAAAAGTGGTAGATTTTATAGCTACATCACGTTTTTATGAATCAGCAGAAGTGTTTGAGAGAAATCATTATATTCCCAATGAAGCTATATTAGAATTCATGGGAAAATCAGTAATTCATATTGGTAATAGTGTCTCAGATGGAATGCCTAATTCTTTGTTAGAGGCTATGGGCATGGGTGCATTTCCAATTCAAACAAATCCTGGAGGGGCAACAGAGGAAGTTGTTGAGCATGGTGTAAATGGTTATTTAATTACTTTTCCAGAAAGTAAATCAGAAATAGCTCATTTGATTAAGAGTGCTTTAACTAACTTGACATTGCGAAAAAAGGCGCAAGAATATAATGTGTCTTTTATGAATGCGCATTACAATAGAGCTATTTTACAATCAAAAATAGTGGCGTTATATCAAAATTTGTTACCATAATTATGCAAGTTTCTTTTTTAATTGTTACTAAAAATCGTCCAGAGGCTTTGGCTTTTACTTTAAATAAGTTGAAAGCACAAATCGATTTGTCTGTACATGAGGTATTGGTTTTTATTGATGGTTGTAAAGCAACGGAAGAATTAGTTAGCCAACACGATTGGGTACAATGGGAGGTTGCAAAGAAAAGTATTAGTGCTTCTCCTGCCCGAAATGCTTTGTATAAAAAGGCTAAAGGCGATATTTTTATTGGTTTAGATGATGATGCGCATCCCATAACTGCTGATTTTATTGCTAAAGTACAAGCGCAATTTGATAGTAATAAAACGCTTGGAGTTATTGCTTTTCAGGAGATAAGAGGTGTTTATGATTCTGATGAAACCAAAAATAATTCGTATGTTACTAAACTATTTGCTTATCAACATTTTGTAAATTTTGGTTCTGTTTTTGATTTTTAGTTTCAGTTTTCGTCTGTCCGCAACTTGTCAAGCAACTTGTCAAAATAAAAGTCAATAATGTTAGTTGTCGTGTCATTGGTGTCGTCTTTTAAAATGCCCTATAACGTTCTGGCACTACAGCGGGTTTGGGATTAAATTAAGCCCTATTTTCGGATTTGCCAAATATTCCAAAT
>ERZ1034361.1646-NODE-1646-length-11516-cov-2.814057_pt1 | contig 11516 bp, 9 predicted proteins | sample MGYA00520617_ERZ1034361 | MGnify/ENA primary metagenome ERZ1034361 (study PRJEB33736, sample SAMEA104284507) | Azolla filiculoides | biome: Urban; feature: Water surface; material: Ditch water | place: Netherlands | collected 2015-10-28 | depth 0-0.1 m ... | reverse complement strand
TATAATATATTTTAGTAGTTGGATCATATACAGTTGTTGTAGGTACATAACTAGTTGTAGTAGGTACGTAAGCAGTTGTTGTATATCCAAATTCTGTTGTAGTTGGAACATATTCTGTTGTATGTACATAAACAGTAGTTGTAGGTACGTAGTCTGTCGTTGTTGGTATATAAACAGTAGTTGTAGGTACATACGCAGTTGTGGTAGGTATGTAAACAGTTGTCGTTAATCCAACACATGCTTCGCAAGGACTAGGATAAGTATAATTAATTAAACTAATATTCCAATCATAATAAGTACCAGTAGCTAAACCAGCAATAAAATATACATACCCATCATTACCTTTATACCAAGACCCTATAACCAAATTATTAGCTATCGAACGAATTATAGAACAACAAGTTACTGAACTATTACAATCAACGCATAAATTTCTAGCACCATAATAGTAATAATATTGCGGTTCAACATATGTTGTTGTTGGAACATAGGCTGTAGTTGTCGGTACGTAAGCTGTTGTCGTAGGAACATAAACAGTTGTTGTATATCCATATTCTGTTGTAGTTGGTACATATTCTGTCGTTGTAGGTACGTAAGCAGTTGTTGTATATCCAAATTCTGTTGTAGTTGGTACATAAACAGTTGTTGTAGGTACGTAGGCTGTTGTAGTCGGTACGTAGGCTGTAGTTGTGTATCCAAATATAGTTGTAGTCGGTACAAAAACAGTTGTAGTGGGAATATCTACAATAACACAACCATAATTTGTATAAAGAATATCATATGTTATGGTATCAATCTGATTTTTCTTACAGCAATGGTAATCATTATAAATTATTTCATAATAAATAGTGTCACCAGTAATGCTATCAACAGGGTCTAAAAAACCAATATCAGTAACATCAGCAGTCAATACTACCTTCATGGAGTATGTAACACCAGTATCAGGAATAATTAGAAAATAACCAGCTCTTTGATCAGTGGTTGCTCCTGTAGTTAATATCTGTTTAAATGTTTTTTTTAATATCTCCACGAAATTATTTATTAAAAGTTAGAACCTTTTCTTAAAAAGACTCTGATATCTTTTTCAGGATATAATATTTCAAACATAGAATCTGGGTCAGAATATATAGTATTATTAATTATTTTAATTTCGCCAGTTGTTGTATCAACAATTTCTTGTGAAATAGTATTAACTGAATAACCATTACCAACCTTATTGTATAGTTTCAATGAAATAATATTAATAACTCCAGTAGTATCTAAAATACTTCGCTGTAATTTTCCAAGAAATATATCTGTATTCATTTGATATTTATTCACATCAAAATAATTTTTTATGGCAGTAATAATATTATTAGCCACTTTATTATTTGCAACATTTTCAACATAAACATCTACATCAACGCCTATATTATATATTTTACCATCCTTTATTTCAACAAAATCATTAATCATCCTATATTGTGAAATATATTCGGCAATATTTTCTTTTAAAACTGAGTTACTTGAATTATTTAATTTTCCATTGGCATCAATACCTATCATTGATATAACTACTTTATTGTTTTCTTTATATGCGTTTGCTCTAAAAGCAGAACCAAATTTACCAGGCATCTTATAGATTTGTAATAAATAATCTGTAAGTGTAACGTCTCTATTTTGACTTGCAAAATTATATTTGATTAATTGCTTGATTTGATCAATACTTAAACCATCATTACCACCGATAGCTGGAATAGGATTATTAACCACTAAACTCTTTTTTACTTGCTCATTAAAATCACTTCTTGATCCACCAATATTTATATTAATAGACCCTGTTTGAGTTAATACACTGCTACCCACATTAGATGAAACACCACCACCACTACGATATTTTATATATAGTGTTTGATTTGCTTTTAATTTTTCACCTAAAGCTGTATTATTTAAAAAACCTTGTAGAATATTGGCATTATTAATTACACCATTAAATAAATCATTACTTAATAGATTATTATCAGCATCACCGCTACCAAAAGTGATAGTACAATAACCTGTAGCACCAAACTCTTTAATGAATTTTTTAGTTGTGTCGAACCATCTACCAGCTTTAGTAGTAACAGTATTTGAAAAACTAGTTTTATCTTCTAAGAAGACTTTTTGCTGTGCAAGGTAATCTACTTCATAAAATCTTCCTACTCCAAGTAAATCATTATTACTATAAAATTCATTATCAGTAGGTGTAGTAAAGTTATTAGTACCTTCTTTTAAGATTATACTTTCAATTTCAGTAACATCTTGATCAGGTAACGTAACAGTAAAGAATGGTACTACATCACTATTAAAAATAATCTTTTTATATATATTCGAAGTACCATTAACAACTATTTCTCTTTTAGTTATTTTATAATTTATTTTAACGCCATTAGAATCAGAAACTGGAATAATTGACCTATTTTCATCACCTGTATGGCTTACAGGAGAACTAAAATCAATAACATCAATAGTTTCAAATGTTTTTCCACCACCGACTACTTGAGCACCAGCATCAATAACTGGATAATATGAAGCATCTGGTCTATCACCTAAAACAGGAACAGTTACTGTAAAATCTACAATAGTAACTGAAGGTCTTTTTGGTGGAATATTAAATCCCATATTCTTTGCTATATTGAATACAGACATTCTTTGTTGTGCGTTATCTAGTTGCGTTTCTTGGAACGCTCTATCCACATTAACAGACATATTATTGGTTACCCCAGCATTTATGTCTATGAGCATAGCACCAACGCTAGAATCAGTAAAATCTGACATTATCTCAGGATAAGCCTGTTTAATATAAGCGATCAAGTCTGTTCTTATTTCGCTGAATGTTTTTGAGCCATATTGTACTATATTATCTGCCATGTCGAGTTATTTTAGAATGAAATTGTTAATGTGCTTGTTTCGCTGAACGAATCTTCTGAATATGTGAAACCAACTATTATATTTATTTGTGATTCTGGTATTTCCATACCATCTGCATCAACATCTTTTTCCAACCCAATACTATCAATAGTTAAAGAAGGAATATATAATGAAACTGCTCTTTTTATTTCTTGTTGAACATCACCAAACGTAATTGAATCATTTGGTTCGAAAATATATTTTATTAAATCAGTTCCAAAATCAGGTTCATAATATCTCTGACCTTTTTCAGTTAATAATAGCAACAGTAAATCAGACGTATAAGCTATTTTAGACGTTTCAGATAATTTGAAAAAAGTATTTGTTTCAATATTATCCTTTATAGGAAAAGTTATATTATATGTTGCCATTAATTAATATTTACTATAAATACTACCAAAAAAAAACCGATCAAGTATAATTACTTGATCGGTTCTTCATTATGAAAAAATATATTCTTAGGTACGTCTTGGTCGTCCACGTTTTTTTGTTTCTCCACTTGCAGCTTTCGCTTCGTCAGCCTGTTCTTTCATCTGTTTATAGATTAAATCAACAGTTTCTTTTGTTTCAATAACATCAACATGACCGAATTTCTTCAATACTCCTACGTGTGTAGTAAATGTTGGTGCTTCGAGCGATACTGCATCACTTTCTGATACATTAACCCCAGCAAAACACTCATTAATAAGTATAATTTGCTGTTCTGGTTTTAATTTATCAAACACTTCTTCGTTAACAACGATTGTGAAATTAAGACCATCGGTAATCAATTCAAGTAATGGATTTAATTTAGAAATTTTATACACTACTTTTTGTGTAGGGCAATGTAAATACCTAAACTGAACAAAGAGTGGAATATTACATTCCTTACGATACTTTTCAAACATATCTGAGATATGCTCAGAACCTTCTACAAATTTTGCCATTTCAATAATATTTAATGATTAATACTGAAGCAAAGATATGGAGAATTTCAAATAAATCAACTAATAATTAATTATTTTTTTAAAATTTTAATTAAATCATTTTTAATTTCAAGAATATCTTTGTTATAAAAAACACTATCTTCCAGTAAATCACAATATTCTACTTCAAATAAACAGATTTTAGAAAGTATGTTATTAGCTTCATTAAGATGAACTTCATCAAAATCAATATCTTCAATTTCTTTATCTTTAACACCAAATTCATCAAGAAGTAAACCAGTAATGCTGAAATAATAATCTTCACTAATACTTTGCATCACTTTATTCATCGTATCTTCAAGTCTAATCTCTTCTTTAACTACGATATTCTCTCCAAGTGCTTCAAGTGCTTCAAATAAGTCTCTTTCGATACCTTCTTTTCTTTCACCAACTAAATCATCTACTTTATGTTCTAATTTAGATAAATCACGCCTAGACATTTTTTCGCCAGCTTTTTCTTCACCATATTTTTCAACAACAAGTTTATTAATCTCGTTAATTTCATTTAGTTTATCAATAGCACCTTGATTTACTTTACCTGTATCAACAGAATCTCTTAAATTCTTTAAAAAATCATTCATATTAATTGCGTGTTATATATGCGTATGTATTATCATTTACCTCTTCACCCCACCAATCTCTTCCATCAGAATAATTTTCAAAACAATTTATACTCTGTCTTGTACAAGTATAAACTAATTGGTCATTAATTAAACTGATTTTATATAAAACTATTTTAGGATTAAAAACCAATGCCCAATTATCTTGCACATCAACTAAATCCAAATACTCAATTGATTCATTGGTAATTACAAGTTCTTTATTAATAAATCTATCAAAACGTCTTAGATTATTTAAGTTTTTAGCTAGAACAGGTCTTTCAATAGTTATTACCTTTTCAGTATCTGATGTTACTTTCTTGAATAAATTAAAATATTTGTTGAATATTCTTTTTAATGAATACTTATTGTAATCAGTAATAAACTTTTTAAGATCAAAATATTCAGTATATTTAACGTTATTAATGTCAATCCCTAATTGGACTAAATCATTGAAATTATCAGCTTTTTCTATATTTAAATCATTAGCATACCCATCATTAATTTCTTCCTGTAATGCGCTTATAGTATCAGGAAAAACGTTATTATCAGCAACTAGCTTATTGAATCTAACAATCCATCTTTCAATGTTATGGTTATAGTTTGAAATTAACATTTTACCACGTTTTCTTCTTGCATCAATAGCTTCAAACTCTGGACTATCTCTAAGTATAGGTTTTTTACGATCTTCTAAAATTTTATCACGTAAATTTTTTACATCTTCCCTAGTTTTTAATGTTAGTTTAATTTCATCGGCAGTTTTGTAAATTTTACGAACAGTTTCTTTATATTCTTCACCCAAAGTATCTGAAGGATAAACATGTTGGTCAACAATCTGTTCAGGTTCTGCAACAACTGGTATAACTTTTTCTTTTTTATTATTTCTTTTTTTCATATCAATACGTTTTAATAGTTTCCATTTTTAATCCATCAAATTTCCATACCTCATAAGCATCGCCATGAACTATTCTTTTCTTGAAATTAGTAACGCCATATCCAATTAAATCACCATAATCGCTATTAATAAATATTTGATTTATTTCAGTCAAATCTTTAAATAATTTAGAATCTTCAGTTATATTTACTGTTCCGAACTTTAATGGAATAAAAAATTCTAACTGAACATACTCAAAACCAATTTTTTTAACATGCAATGATTCAGTTAATTGCTCTATTTTATTTAAAATAGTATCATCTTCTCTAGTACATCTAATTGGAAATGTAAATTTTTTAGAATGTTGAATTAAATCATTTACTTTATATTTATAATCAACAATCTCTTCATCAACTTTTTCAACTGTAGACATTATATTTGCCAAACCTACTTCAACTGGAGAATTGTCATAAATGTTTAGTAATTCATAATGATCATCTTTAGTTTTTCTTTCTTCATATTCAATAACCAATGCTTCAGCTATTGTTTTGCCAGCATATTTATGCTTTTCATCATAAAAACCTAAGTGTTCATATCTTCTACCCCATTTATCTTTTAAAGCGTAATTCATTCCATGTCTATCTGCTGCTACAGCAATTTTATGATCTGAAGCTTCTTTCATGAATTTATCAGCTTTCTTTAGAACCTCATAATAATCTTGAGTATATCTTTCGTCTCTATGTCCAGCTAAAAATTTTTCCAGCAAATTGTTTCTATGACGCATTCTTTGCTGTAACCTAGAACCTTGTTTTGTTTCTAGGATACCAGCTTTAAGAAGTTCATTCTCAGTTTCATATAATGCAATACTTATTCTAAGAATAATTGCATAGAAAAAATTTTTAATTGAATTAAGCATTTAAAATAGTTTTATAGGCTTCAGCTCTTGTTTTAGAAACAGTTTCTAAATTATATTTTACTTTAAAATCTTCGTATAATTGTTCACCTAGTTTTTTTCTTAGGTCAGCATCTAATATCAATTTCTTTAGGTGTTTAACCCAATGTTTTCTAGCATTTTTTTCTGTTGGAATAAGAATACAATTTTCCATATGTCTACCATCAACATTATATGGTATCATATCAGAACAAACAATAGGTAATTTTCTTGTCCAACATTCAACCTGTTTAAGATTAGATTTCATTGTATTAAACTTATTATTATCCAATGGTGCAATAACAATATCAGTTTCATCTAATACTTTAGCATATATATTTGCTTTTTGAGTCCATCTACGAGCATATATACCTTCTTCACCAAAATAATTCATCTTATTGAAAGACATCAACCAATTATAATAGTCTTTATCTTTAATGATTTTATGGTTATCGGTTAAAATTTGTTCGTAATAATAATATACTGATTCTTCACTTTTAATTGGACGTTGCTCTTGTTTGAAAACATTATTTCTAAACTGATCTTTAACTGCATTAGGTAATTTGGTAATCATTTCAATATTACCTTTACTTTTATTAAGAATCTTAACAGTATCCATTGTCCACAAATTCTTTGCTTTCAAAGCTTCAATAAGTTCTGGATTAAAAGAAACTGTATTAATACTACCTTCAGTATCCCATCCAGCCAATTTTATAGTAAATTTATCTTTTAATTGAAAATCAGCGTTAAGCATATTAGTAACACTTTCAAGCTGCTTAATATCACCCATATGTGAAGAACCACCAGCATAAGTAATTCTAACTCTACCTTTTGGGTCAGGCTTCCAATTGTTTTCGAATTGTTTCATCGTTTCTGGATTAACAGCATTATATAAAACAAAGACATTATCTTTACCAGTAACCTTTCTAATTTCTTCGGCAAAAGCTTCAGTTGTAGTAGTTACAAAATCAGCTAATTTAAGATTTTCCACAGTAATTAGAGGTAGTTTATGTTCTATACTCATATTATATAATGGATGTTTCTTATCAAGATGCCAATAATCATCAATATCTAATACGAATTTAATGTTTGGAAGTTTTGCTTTAACATTATTCATTGTTCTAATATCATCTACTAATCTTTGGTGATAGTGAATAATATTATATTTTTTAAGACCTTCAATTACTTCAGGGTCATTAAAATTTAGTTCAGCTTGAATATCAACTTCAAATTGATCACTATATAATCTTTCTAATTCAATTGCAGGTGTTTGGGTTCTGAAATAGTTTACTCCAGCACCATCTTTGTTTAAAAACAAAATTTTAATTTTATCGCTCATATAATAAGTATATTTATACAATATTATACGATAAACACAACAATATATTTAAAAAAAAATCGCTGATATTTTCAGCGATCTTTTTTTATTTCTTTGATTGTGGTTTTTGTCTATCCAATAACTTATTAACCTGAAACTCATTTATTTCTTCTACCATAATCAAACCATTCATTCTTAGATGGTTAATAGCTTGTGGTAATGAAGATAATGATATAACAATCTGTTGGTCAGGTTTAACTGAAACAGTTTTTTTCTGCATGTTTTCAGGGTATTCTAATACAACCGCACTGTTAAATACTGGACTCCTTCTATCAAGGTTTTTCGTAATGTTAGTAATTTTATAATTTGCCATTTTGTTAGTTTTTTAAATTTATAATCCCTGTAAATAACTATCACCATATTTGATACCATCAAATCCTAGTTTTCTAGCCTTTTCAGCAATCGTTTTATTTTTAATTTTTTCTTCAGTAATATTATATTTTTCAGCCAATGCTTTGAAATTCATATGTGGAAACCAATTTTTAGCTAAAATATCAATAGGGTTTTGGCTATCTTTATATTCTATACCTAAATCATTTGTATCCAATAAATTATCAAAAGTTATTTCATATTTAGTATAACCTTCAACTGGTTTTAGAAAAAAGAAATTACCTACAACAGAACTATCTTTAATAGGTTCTTTTCTATATGCTTCAATCATTTTTTCTTCACCCTTTTCTAGCTCATTATCTTCCTCTATTCTACTAAGAAAATCATTTAAAGGCATTCTACCTCTATTTGGTGCTTGATCAGTATCTTGATCATTATAGTCGTTGATATAATCATTTCCTGTAGTTTCTTCAAGTTTAAGTTTTTCTTTGTATTCGAAAATATCTTGAATCTTATTTAATAATCTACAAGTATCTTTAATATCTAAACCTATTTGAATAGCTCTAATAGTTGGATGATTTTCTATCATACCTTTAACCATTCTATGATGCCCATCAGCTACATCATTATCTTTACTAATCCATATTGGTTGTTCATTATCCACATTGCAACCAGAAACCTCACTCGAAAATGTTATTCCTTGTGTCGGATTTAGATCATTAGGATTAATATTAATCATCTTATAACTAATATGTTCATCATCTAACTGATCTATAACCTCAGTATATGGTGCGCTTACTTGTGGTAGAAAATATGGCTTATGTCGCATCGAAATCATGTCGTAATTATTTATTATAAATACTACCTAAATTTTTTTATATAAATACCATTAAATAGTATAAGGTACTTCAGTTACAACACCACTAATTGTAATTCTTAACGCCTTTTCCCAATTAGTTAAATAATTTGACATCATGGCTTTACCACCATTTTCATCATTAACTGCTAAAGTAACATGAGGATATTCATTATTTGAAGGAAAACCTGTTACACCTACAGCAGCTACCTTATCGTTCATAGCAAAACTTACTACAGTTAATTGTTTTGTAATTCCTAAATGTTCTTCTCGTTCATTTTCTGGTAATTTACCCAAACATATAGTCATATGATCAGCTACAATTCGATAACCTTTAGGTATTTTATCTTTAAAGGCTTCAATAATTTTAGCTTTTGATCTTTCATTTAAAACAATACCAGTATAAGATATATCTTTCATGATATATTTACCTGAATCATCTTTAGGTAAATCGCTAGGTTTCATTTGTCTTTGTAATTCTTTTTCAGCTTTAAAAGCTTTTAAGTCACTTTGAAATGATTCATTCATTTTATCTGTTGAATTTAATTCTTGTTCATCTTCTAATTTTTCTATTGATGTTATTGAGTTAGGGTTATAAATAATAATATGTGTTACATCATCTACTCGTTCTAGTAATTCTCCATCATATCCTATTTTAACCATATTTCTAACGAATTCTACTGGATAATTTCTATAAAAATCAATCCAAATTTGTTGAAATAAATCTTTTTCATTTTCAGCATATTGCATTATTGATGCAACTGCTTTACGTAAAGCAATTGCTGGATTCATTCCCCAATTAGATAAAGCATCTTCATTATTAACATTTATTGATGGTGATGCTTTAATTAAACCTGTTACAATTGCTGTAGAAACAACATTTTTAGGTGCAATATTTGCTAATTTTCTTGGTTTCAGTATTACTTTATATACGTTCTTACCAAATCTTCCAGCATTTTCAATTGATGAAGTGAAATAGATACCTGGACCTTCTTGATCATTAGCATTCTCTCCACCAACAAATTCATCAGTAAAATTAGTTATATCGTGATCAGTACCATGATACATAGTATATTCACCGCCCTTAATTGTTTCATCAAGGTTTTCTTGAGTATTATTATCAACACTTATTGGTTGATTATTAGACCTAACATTCAGATAATAAGTATCAAAAAAGTTAAATTGTGGATTTATTTTTTTACATTTTTGTAAAATTTCTAATATTTCTCTACTATAATTAATTGAAGCATCATCGCTACTATCTGATAAACCAAAAGAGTTAGTAGTTCCAATCCTAAGTACTAATACATATGATTTAGGTTCATCATAGATTCGTGTATCATTTTTAGCAAATCCAATTTCTTTTGCCATATACCCATGATTAAAATTACCATCAATAAATGAAAGATATAAATTACCATTACTATCAATTATACCTCTTACACTCCTATCAAATTTAGCTAAAGATTTAGGATTTTTATATACAGGTATATTACTAAGAAGTTTATCATCGTAGCTAATTTTTGATAAAATAGTACCAAAAGGATTTTCCATATTCTTTTGTAACTCAGATTGATATACCCTTTCGAATTTATCTTCTTCGTTAGGAATATTAAATTTCTTTTCAGCATATTTATCACCAACACCCTCTTCAATTGGATCAACTGGTTCATATGATGTAAAATATTTTGGATAAAACTTAAAACTAGGGTTTTTCGCTTTTATATTTTTCAAAATATTATTGATAGCATTCTTATAATAAGATAATGGTTTATTAGTACTAGGTACATAATATTGATTTGAAGTAGAATCAGCAAAACCAAAATCATTTGTGTTATCAATTCTATGTAATAATACAAATTCTGATGGTTTAACGTAAATATCGTGTAATGTACTTCCTAAACCAATATTTTTTGCCATGTGTCCATGTAAAAATCCATTGTTTTTTACTGCAACATATAAATTACCACGCACATCGCCAATAGCTCTTACATCATCATCAAAATTATTTAATGATTTCGGATTTTTATATACTTCTACTCTTTTACCATTACTTAAATCAACATATCCAAAAGGTTTTTCAATTTCATTTTGTTTATAAGATTTAAAATCTTTTTCAAACTCTTTATCTGAATCAGGAATATTAAATTTCTTTTCGGCATATTTATCACCGACACCTTCTTCCATGTTTCCTTTATTAAGGAAATTAGTTAAATCTTCAGGTGTATTTGCTACCTTATCAGCATATATATTTATTAAAAATCTTTTTTGTGCATCACCAATCTCTTTACCTTTTAAGCCTAAATTCATTAAATCTTGACCATTAAGTGCTAATTCATTAACTGTTTTAGGGTACTTACCTGATAATAGCTCTTGACAAGCAGCACCAACTACTTCAGGAAGTATTAAACTTTCTATTGTGTTTGGGTTAGTTATAAACATATTATGAGCTATTGACCTAGCTTCAATAGGACTACTCCCTTGATAATTAAAACCTAAATCTAATGCTTTAATATCTTTATAGTTTTTATTTCTTTTAGCATCTTCAGTACCAAATCTTTTAAGGTAAAATTCAGATGGATTTGGTAATAATCTAATCATCAAAAACACGAATTCGCCCATAGTTTTAACTTCTTCAAATGGACTCCTATCAAT
>ERZ1034361.1644-NODE-1644-length-11538-cov-5.034726_pt1 | contig 11538 bp, 10 predicted proteins | sample MGYA00520617_ERZ1034361 | MGnify/ENA primary metagenome ERZ1034361 (study PRJEB33736, sample SAMEA104284507) | Azolla filiculoides | biome: Urban; feature: Water surface; material: Ditch water | place: Netherlands | collected 2015-10-28 | depth 0-0.1 m ... | reverse complement strand
GGCAAATTACCGCTGCTGGTGGGCGGCACCATGCTCTACATCAAAGCTTTGCGCGATGGCATTGACGACTTGCCGACCGCACAGCCAGAGCTGCGGGCTGAGATTGAGCAACAAGCCCTGGCCTTGGGTTGGCCTGCGATGCATGCCGAGCTAGCAAAGGTGGACGCCATCACGGCGGCACGTTTGGCGCCCAACGATGCACAGCGAATCTCGCGTGCACTCGAAGTGTGGCGTGTGAGTGGCAAAGCTTTGTCGCAGTGGTTTGCGGAAGGTGAAGCCACACGTGCAGCGCAACCTGCGCTCAACATGCCGCTTTTGTCGCTTGAACCAGTTGACCGCGCGTGGCTACATGCACGCATCGCGCAGCGTTTTGATTTGATGTTGGCGGGTGGTTTCTTAGAAGAGATGCATGCCCTACGTGCGCGTGGTGATTTGCACATGGATTTACCAAGCATTCGCTGTGTGGGCTATCGCCAAGCATGGGAGTTGCTCGACAGAGCCGAAGCTACGAACGCTCCAATTGAAAGCATCTTGCCGCAGCTACACGAACTCGGTGTGGCCGCCACGCGTCAGTTGGCCAAACGTCAACTCACGTGGCTGCGGGGTATGGATGAGCGCATCGTCATTCCGTGTGATGCGCCTGATGCTTTGGCGCAAACACTGGCTGCAGTGCAGCGGTTTACTGCAACGGCTCTTTGAGCGCGTCTGGCAGCGGCAAAGGCATGACCGCAATGCCTTCGTCGATCAACTCTTCGGTTTCTTCAGGTGTGGCATGGCCACGAATGTTGCGCGCCTCAGTTTCACCGTAGTGCATCTTGCGCGCTTCTTCTGGAAAGCTGTTGCCCACGTCTTCGGTATTGGCCACCACATGACGAACCATCTTGAGCAAGGCGGCTTGCAATTGCGCGGGTTCTAAGTTGGCCACCTCTTGCAAGCTGGGTAATGTGGATGGTGTATTTGTAGATGCACCATGAGCGGCTGATGTAGGAGCTGAGACATCAGCGGCCGAACTTGAAATCTCAGAAGTGGCGTGCGAAGCACCGCCTGCTGCAGCGCGATCACCACGCGCGGTGCTCAGGTTCAAACGCGGCGCACTGAGCTTTTTGCTCACACTGGCATCGCCGCACATAGGGCACGTGAGCAAACCACGGGTGAGCTGGCTTTGGTAATCGTCTTCGGAACCAAACCAGCCTTCAAACACATGGTGTTGGGCGCATTGAAGGTCTAAAACTTTCATGGCTCAATTATCCCCGCAGCCATACACGCATCACACGCACTGCCATTGCAGGGGCCATGCCCCGCTGAGGTGGTTTTGTAGCCAGAGCAAACCCGTGAGGGTTTTGGCATCAGTCAGCTGCCCATCACGCGACCAAGCCAGCAGCTCATCCACGCTGGCGTCAAACACATCCAGAAATTCACCCTCATCCAGTTGACGTTCGCCTTGGGTCAAGCCACGTGCAAACCAAATGTCGATGAACTCGGTGGAGTAGCTAATAACGGGATGCAGCACGCCCGCATGCGCCCACTCGTTGGCGCGGTAGCCGGTTTCTTCTAACAACTCACGCTGGGCACACACCAAGCGGTCTTCACCAGGATCGAGCTTGCCAGCTGGAAACTCGATCATCACTTGTTGCACGGGGTAGCGGTATTGGCGCTCCATCACCAAGCGGCCATCGTCGCGCATAGCAATGATCATCACCGCGCCCGGATGAATCACAAACTCACGCGTGGCGGTGTCGCCACTTGGCAAACGCACGGTGTCTCTAAAGGCATGCAGAAAATGCCCCTTGAGCAACTCAACGTGGTCAACGGTGTGTTCGATCAAATGATCATCAGAGGTGTTTTTCATAGTCATCATGAAAAAAGCCAGCTCGAAAGCTGGCTTTGAGAAAGCATTGACAGCTTAGCTGCCCAATGTCGAAATAACGGCGTTGGCACACAAAGTCATCAAGCCGCCAGGCAACAAGCCCAGCACCAACAACAAGCCGCTGTTGACCAGCAACACCATGCGCACGTCTGCACCAGCCGACACAGTGCTTGCAGTCAATGGCGCGTCAAAGTACATGACTTTCACAACGCGCAAGTAGTAGAAGGCTGCCAACAATGACATCAACACGGCATACGTTGCCAAGGCAATTGCGCCAGGTTGGCCTGATGCCACCAACGCTTGCAACACGGACAACTTGCCCGCGAAACCAACCATGGGTGGGATACCTGCCAAGGAGAACATGCACAAAGCCATTACGCCCGCGTACAGAGGGCTACGTTGGTTCAGACCAGAGAAGTCTGCAATTTCTTCGCTCTCAAAACCTTCACGTGCCAACAACATGATGATGCCGAACACGGCCAAGGTCGTGAGCACATAAGTCACCACGTAGAACATGGCCGAGCTATACGCATTGGCTGCAGCAGCTGTGTCGCCATTGACGACGCCTGAATACAAACCGATCAACACAAAACCCATTTGAGAAATGGTGGAGAACGCAATCATGCGCTTCATGTTGGTCTGTGCAATACCGGCCAAGTTACCGATCAGCAAAGATGCGACCGACAAGACCATCAACATTTGTTGCCAGTCAATGGCCAAAGGCATCAAGCCTTCCACCAACAAGCGCATGGTCATGGCAAACGCGGCGAGCTTGTGCGCGCCACCGATCATCAATGTCACCACTGTTGGTGCACCTTGATACACGTCAGGCACCCACATGTGGAAAGGCACCACACCGAACTTGAAACCCAAGCCGCAGACCAAGAAGACCAAGCCCAAGATCAATACCTTGTGGTTGATCTGGCCAGAGGCCACAGCCTTGAACACGGTGGTGATGTCGAGCGAACCCGTGCCGCCGTAAATCATGGACATGCCGTAGAGCAAGAAACCGCTACCCAAGGCGCCGAGCACAAAGTACTTCATGGCAGCTTCAGACGCTGTGGTGCTGTCACGACGCAAAGCCACCAAGGCATAGCTAGAGAGCGCCAACAATTCCACGCCGAGATACAGCACGAGGAAGTTGTTGCCAGAAATCATGACGTACATGCCCAGCAAGGCAAACAAGCCCAAGGTGAACAGCTCGCCACCGTACTTCAGCATATCGCGGTCAGCGGCATAAGGACGGCCGTAAACCAAGGTCACAAACACGGCCAGTGTCGAGAAGCACTTGAGCCAGTTGCCCATGGGATCAGACACCACCATGTTGCCAAAGCTGTACACCGTTGTGCCACTCATGGCATCGTGCGCTTGCAAAACGGCCACAACAGCCATGGTCAGCAAGGACAGCACATAGGTGAGTGTGCGACGAGGCGATTTGACGAACAAATCGATCATGGCGATCGCGATGGTCATGACCACCAACAGAATCTCAGGGTAAAGCGCTGCTAAGTTGAATTTTTCAATCATTGGGTCCATCCCTCTTTATTGGGGCAACTTGGACAAGGCCACGTGCTTGAGCAACTCAGCCACGGACACATCCATCACATCGGTGAACGGCTTGGGGAAGATGCCCATGGCCAAGACGGCAATCGCCAACAGGGCCAACATCAAGAACTCACGGCTGTTGATGTCCGTCAATTCTTTGACGTGGTCATTGCCCACGGGGCCGAGATACACGCGTTTGATCATCCACAAGGTGTAAGCCGCGCCGAAGATCAACGCTGAAGCAGCAGCAAAGCCAACCCAGAAGTTGTATTTGATGGCACCCAAGATGACCATCCACTCGCCCACGAAACCTGCCGTGCCTGGCAAGCCGCAGTTGGCCATACCGAACAACAAAGCAAAAGCAGCGAACTTAGGCATGGTGTTGACCACGCCACCATAGGCAGCGATTTCACGTGAGTGCACGCGGTCGTACAAGACACCAATCGACAAGAACATGGCAGCAGACACAAAGCCGTGGGCAATCATTTGCACCAAAGCGCCGGACACACCGATGTCGTTGAAGATGAAGAAGCCCAAGCTCACGAAGCCCATGTGCGCGACAGATGAATAAGCCACCAGCTTTTTCATGTCTTCTTGCACCATGGCCACCAAGCCCACGTAAACCACAGCCACGAGCGACAAGGTAATCATCAGCCATGCGTATTCGTGTGCGGCATCAGGCGCGATGGGCATAGAGAAGCGCAAGAAGCCATAAGCACCGAGCTTCAACATGATCGCGGCCAGCACGGCAGAACCACCGGTAGGGGCTTCCACGTGAACGTCTGGCAACCATGTGTGCACAGGCCACATAGGAACCTTGACCGCAAATGCTGCGAAGAACGCAAAGAACAACAAGGTTTGCGCAGACATTGGCAAAGGCATTTTGTGCCAAGTCGCCAAATCAAAACTGCCGCCCGATTGGGTGTACAGATAGATCAAGGCAACCAACATCAACAAAGAACCCAACAACGTGTACAAGAAGAACTTGAACGCTGCGTAGATTTTGTTAGGACCACCCCAGATACCGATGATCAAGTACATCGGAATCAGTGTGGCTTCAAAGAACACATAGAACAGCATGCCGTCAGCTGCAGCAAACACGCCGATCATCAAGCCGCTCAAGATCAAGAACGCGCCCATGTACTGGTTCACGCGCTCGGTGATCACTTCCCAACCAGCGATCACAACGATCACGGTGATGAAAGCGGTCAGCAAAACGAACCACAAAGACAAACCGTCCACGCCCACGTGATAGAACACATTGAAGCGCTCAATCCACATCGACTTCTCAACAAATTGCAACGCCGCTGTGCTGTTGTCGAAACCGCCAAACAATGGCAATGTGACAGCCAAGCTGACGATAGAACCGATCAAAGCAAACCAACGCACGGCTCTCGCATGTTCGTCACGCCCCAAGGCGAGCAAGATGACACCAAAGAAAATTGGCGTCCAAATGGCAAGGCTCAATAAACCCATTTTTTATTCTCCTTATTTGAGCCAGACGAACCAAGTCATCAGCAAGAACACGCCAAGGATCATGACCAAGGCATAGTGGTAGAGGTAGCCAGTTTGCAACTGACGTGTCACAGAAGACACCCAACCCACCAACTTCCAAGAAGCGTTCACCACACCACCTTCGATGATGGCTTGGTCGCCGCCCTTCCACAGACCCGTACCCAATGCGCGAGCGCCGCGGGCCAAGACGTTTTCGTTGAACCAGTCCATGTAGTACTTGTTTTCAAACAAGACATAGATCGGATTGAACACGCGCTTGATCGCCGCAGGCACAGCTGGGTTGATCATGTACATGTAGTAAGACGATGCAACACCGGCCACAGCCAACCAGAACGGTGCTGTGCTGAGCGCATGCAGAGCCATGGCGACAGCGCCGTGGTACTCATGAGCTAGCTCGTGCATCACTGGGTGCTTGTCCGCATTGATGAAGATGGCGTCGCTGAAGAACTCACCGTACAGCATCGGGTCGATGGTGTAGAAACCGATCAGCACAGATGGAATCGCGAGCAAGACCAAAGGCACAGTCACCACCCATGGGGACTCGTGTGGGCCGTGGTCATGGCCGTGATCGTCATGACCATGATGGTCGTCGTGGCCGTGGTGTGCATCAGGGTTTTGGTCGTAACGCTCTTCGCCGTGGAACACGAGGAAGTACATGCGGAACGAGTAGAACGCCGTCACAAACACGCCAGCCAACACAGCGAAGTGGGCAAAGCCAGCACCGGGCAAGGTGCTTTCAGCCACAGCTTCGATGATGCTGTCTTTGGAATAGAAGCCAGAGAAGAACGGTGTACCGATCAAAGCCAGCGAACCCAACAACGAAGTGATCCAAGTGATGGGCATGTACTTGCGCACGCCGCCCATCCAACGGATGTCTTGGTTGTGGTGCATGCCCATGATGACGGAACCGGCACCAAGGAACAGCAAAGCTTTGAAGAACGCGTGGGTCATCAAGTGGAACACGGCCACAGAGTAAGCCGATGCGCCCAATGCCACGGTCATGTAACCGAGTTGCGACAGTGTGGAATAAGCCACAACGCGCTTGATGTCGTTTTGAATCAGACCCAAGAAGCCCATGAACAAGGCTGTGATGGCACCGATCACCAAGATGAAGTTCAGCGCAGTGTCTGACAACTCAAAGAAAGGCGACATGCGGGTGACCATGAAGATACCGGCCGTCACCATGGTCGCTGCGTGAATCAACGCAGAGATAGGTGTTGGGCCTTCCATGGAGTCAGGCAACCACACATGCAGTGGGAACTGAGCCGACTTACCCATCGCGCCGATGAACAAGCAGATACAGATCACAGTCACCAGCATCCAGTCGGTGCCAGGGAATGTGAGCGCGCCCAATTCACCAGCTTTGGCAAATGCTTCGGTGTAGTTCAAAGTACCGCCGTAGGCAGCGATCAAACCAATACCCAAGATAAAGCCGAAGTCACCCACGCGGTTGACCAAGAAGGCTTTCATGTTCGCGAAGATGGCCGTTGGTTTGTTGAACCAGAAACCGATCAACAGGTAAGACACCAAGCCCACCGCTTCCCAACCGAAGAACAGTTGGAGCATGTTGTTGCTCATGACGAGCATCAACATCGAGAAGGTGAACAAGGAGATGTAAGAGAAGAAGCGGTTGTAGCCTTCGTCCTCTTGCATGTAACCAATGGTGTAGAGGTGAACCATCAATGACACAAAGGTCACGACGCACATCATCATGGCAGTCAGGCCATCGACCATGAAGCCGATTTCCATTTTGAGATCGCCCACCACCATCCACGTGTAGAGGGTTTCGTTGAAACGTGCGCCGTCCATGGCCACGCTTTGCAGCGTCATGGCAGACAACACGAAGGCGATGAACACGCCCAAGATGGTGAGTGTGTGGGTCAAGCCGCGGCCAATTTTGTTACCGCCAAAGCGCGTACCAAAAATACCGGCCAAGGCAGAGCCCACCAGCGGTGCCATAGGCACTGCCAACAATGTAGAAGCTTGCAGGGTTTGTGACATGTTGAATTAACCCTTGAGCGTGTTGAGTTCATCCACGTTGATGCTGGACTTGTTGCGGAACAACTGCACCAGAATCGCCAAGCCAATGGCAGATTCAGCAGCCGCCACGGTCAAGATGAAGAAAACAAAGATTTGGCCGTTCAAGTCACCCAAGTAGTGAGAGAACGCCACGAAGTTCATGTTGACCGCGAGCAACATCAATTCAATCGCCATCAACAAGACGATCAAGTTTTTACGGTTCAAGAAGATGCCGATCACAGAGAGTGCGAACAGAATCGCACCCAGCGTGAGGTAATGGCCTAAGGTGATGCTCATGCTTTTGTCTCCTCTGCGGCGGCGGGTGCTGCAGGTGCGGGTTTGACCGCATCCATCTTCACCAGTTCCACACGGTCACGGGCCTTGACACGAACTTGGTCACCCGCATTTTGGAATTTGCTGTCTTTGCGTGCACGCAAGGTCAAAGCGATGGCAGCAATCAAAGCCACCAACAAAATCAACGCAGCCACTTGCACGGGGTACAGATACTCGGTGTAGAGCAAGATGCCCAAGGCCTTGGTGTTAGAGGCTTGCGCCACCACCACATGACCTACATCAGCAGCAGTAGCTGTGGTCACTGCAGCTGAAGCAGCGTCCACGGCAACTGATGCCGCATCAGCAGCCGCTGAAGCGACATCTACTGGTGCAACTGCGGTGACAGCCGCAGGAGCGATCACTTGTGCAGCGTGTTGTTGCTGAGGCTCGCTGATGCGGAAACCGCCCAACAAGACACCTGCCAACTCCAAGGCAATCACAGCACCAATGGTGGCTGCGAGTGGGAAATGCTTCCAGAAGCCTTGGCGAATGCTGTCGATGTTGATGTCAAGCATCATCACCACGAACAAGAACAAGACCATCACCGCGCCCACGTACACGAGCACGAGAGCGATGGAGAGGAATTCTGCTTTGAGCAACATCCAGATGCCCGAGGCTTGGAAGAAAGCCAAGACCAAATAGAGCGCGGCGTGCACAGGGTTACGCGCCGTGATGACGCGGAATGACGCAAACAGCATGACTGCTGAGAACGCGTAAAAAAGAGCCGATTGAACGTCCATCATGAAATCTTTCAACGGTATTTGGCGTCAGCTGCTTTGTTGGCAGCGATTTCGGGTTCGTAGCGGTCGCCCACTGCCAACAACATTTCTTTGGTGAAGTACAAGTCACCGCGTTTTTCGCCGTGGTACTCAAAGATGTGTGTTTCAACGATCGAGTCAACGGGGCAGCTTTCTTCGCAGAAACCGCAGAAGATGCACTTGGTCAAGTCGATGTCGTAGCGCGTGGTACGGCGGCTGCCGTCTTCGCGCTGGTCTGATTCGATGGTGATTGCCATCGCTGGGCACACTGCTTCGCAGAGTTTGCAAGCAATGCAACGCTCTTCGCCGTTTTCATAACGACGCAAAGCATGCAGGCCGCGGAAGCGAGGTGACAAAGGTGTCTTCTCTTCCGGGAACTGAATGGTGATGCTGCGCGAGAACATGTATTTGCCTGTGAGGGCCATGCCTTTGAACAGCTCGAGCAACAAGAAGCTCGACAAAAAGTCGCGCAACGAGAAAGGAGCGGAATGTGTAGTCGTTGTCATGGTGTAGTTCCGGCCTTAGTTCCAGATATTCCAAGGTGTTTGGATCCAAACACCCACCACCAACAACCAGATCAGGGTGAGTGGAATGAAGATCTTCCAACCCAAACGCATGATTTGGTCATAGCGATAGCGTGGGAACGTGGCGCGCACCCACAAGAACATGGTCACGACCACGAAGGTCTTGATGCCAAGCCAAATCCAGCCGGGGATCATGTTGAACAACGCGTTGTCGATGGGTGACAACCAGCCGCCCAAGAACATCACCACGGTCAAGACAGAGACCAAGATCATGTTGGCGTATTCGGCCAAGAAGAACATGGCGAAAGACATGCCCGAGTATTCGATCATGTGGCCAGCCACAATTTCAGATTCACCTTCCACCACGTCGAACGGGTGACGGTTGGTTTCAGCCAAACCAGAGATGAAGTAGATGATGAACACAGGGAACAAAGGCAACCAGTTCCAAGACAGGAAGTTCAAACCTGCGTTGGCCATGCTGCCTTTGGCTTGACCCATGACGATGTCAGTCATGTTCAAGCTGTTCGAGATCATCAAGACGATCACGAAGCAAAAGCCCATCGCAATTTCGTAGCTCACCATTTGAGCTGATGCGCGCATGGCACCAATGAAAGCGTACTTGGAGTTGGAAGCCCAACCCGCGATGATCACGCCGTACACCTCGAGTGAAGTGATGGCCATCAAGAACAGCAAACCGGCGTTGACGTTGGCCAAAGCCACATCAGGACCAAATGGCACGACAGCCCATGCAGCCAAGGCTGGCATGATGGTCATGATTGGACCCAAGAAGAACAAACTAGTTGTCGCTTGTGTTGGGATGATGATCTCTTTGGTGAGCAACTTCAGCGCGTCAGCGATGGGTTGCAACAAACCACCAGGGCCTGTGCGGTTGGGGCCTTTACGGATTTGGGTGTAACCAATGGCTTTGCGTTCCCACAAAGTCAGGTAGGCCACGCAACCGAGCAAAGGCAACAGCACCGCCACGATCTTGAGCAAGGTCCACAGCACGGGCCAAGCGATTGTGGTCCACCACACATCAGTCATCAAGCCAAAGCCTGCGTTGTAAATGTTGTCAACCATCACAGGCCTCCTTGCAACTTCGCGTCAGCGGTGAGTTGCAGCGATGGTGCGCGACGCACCAAGCTGTCGAGTTGATAAATCGCCGCAGCGGCAGGCTGACCTGCAGCTGGGCTCACGTCCACGCTTGCGGAGCAAGTGTTGGACAACAAGGCTTGCACGTCGGCAGGGATCGCTTGAGCACGAACTTCTTCGATGGTCTCGAATTCGAAGCCAGGCACGTGGAGCATGGAGCCCAACACGCGCAAGACTTTCCATGCAGGACGTGCTTCGCCCAAAGGCTTGACCACACCATGGAAGCTTTGTGCGCGACCTTCGGTGTTGATGAACGTACCAGCAGTCTCAGTGAAGGGCGAGATAGGCAACAGCACATCGCTGATGTCCATGTTGGCCTTGAAGGGAGACAAGGTGACGACCATTTCGGCTTGACCGATGGCTTGTGCAGCAGCAGCGCCGTTGGCAGCGTCGAAAGCGGGTTCGGTGTTGAGCAACACCACCGCCTTCAAACCACCTGCCAACATTTGGCCTGCAGTTTGACCGCCCGCTTTTGGCAAGGCACCCACCACTTGAGCACCCACCGTGTTGGCGGCTTCGCCGAGGTAACCCACGGTCGCGCCAGTTTGTGCGCCGATCCAGTTGGCCAAGCTGAGCAAGCTCGATGCTTTGGCGTGGTGCGCCGCTGCGTTGCCCAACAAAATGGCTTTGCGCTCACCGCCTGTCAATGACTTGGCGATGGCTTGTGCTTCTGCGCTGTTGGCGTTGCCCGCCACAGGTGCAGCAGCACCGGTGATGGCACCCACGGCCGCGGCGGTCACGCCATCCACAAAAGCCACAAGGGCGGGCAGCTTGCCGTATTTCTTGAAATAGGGTGCCGGGATGATGGTGAACAGATAGCAAGGTAAAAAAGTTGCCAGCGCCGCCACGCATGCGCCAGGGAAACCAGCGACCAGATAACCGATAAAGCCAACGGTGATGACCACCGGCCCCGGCGTGATCATGGCCACGGCCACCGCGTCGACAAACTGCTTTTCGTTGAGCCAGTGGTGCTCGGTAACCACACCACCGTATAGGAATGGCACGATGGCCAGACCCGAACCAAACACAAAGGCACCGGCCTTGGCAAAAAAGACAGCTATCTGCGTCAACAAGGACCAATCCAGTGTCGCCATGAAACCCCCGGTGTGCGCCAGGTCAAGGGGTAACGTTGCTGCCAACCCACCTCCACCCCAAGGTTTGGGTGGCACACGCCAGAGCCATGTCAACACACCGGCGGCAAGAAACAACCAGGCAATTTCCGACTCGGTGATGATGGTGACACCTGCCAGAATCAGAAAAATTGCCCAAAGCAGTTTGTCGTTGCCGACGCTTTTGGTGGTGAGTTTGTGGGCACTGATGGCAATGATGCCGATCACCGCTGCGCCCACGCCGTAGAACACGGCCTGCATCCATGACAGGCCACCAAACTGGCTGTACGCCCACCCCAATGCCACAACCATCAGGAATGACGGCAGCACAAAGGCAATGCCGGCCAGGGTGGCACCCAGAATGCGGTAATGCACGTAGCCCAGGTAGATGGCCGTTTGGGCTGCCATCGGTCCTGGTGCAAGTTGCGCCAGTGCCAAACCTTCCTTGTAATCAGCCTCGGTAATCCAGCTGCGTTGCTCCACCAGATCACGGCGCATGTAACCGACCAAGGCCACCGGTCCACCAAAACCCATGGCACCCAGCCGCAGGAAGTAAATTACCAGTTGCCACAGGGTGTAGCGGACCGCCTCACCCATCGGGGTAGGCGTGCTGTCATTGTTCACCATGGCGTGTCATTCCCCTGGAAAAGTTCTGCCATAGACCATCGTCATGATGAGTGAAAGCCAGTAATTCATGCAACAAATACTACTATCAC
>ERZ1034361.1639-NODE-1639-length-11559-cov-1.956279_pt1 | contig 11559 bp, 8 predicted proteins | sample MGYA00520617_ERZ1034361 | MGnify/ENA primary metagenome ERZ1034361 (study PRJEB33736, sample SAMEA104284507) | Azolla filiculoides | biome: Urban; feature: Water surface; material: Ditch water | place: Netherlands | collected 2015-10-28 | depth 0-0.1 m ... | reverse complement strand
GTTGTCGACGCGGAAGGTGGTGATGCCCTTGCTGATCCAAAACTTGACCACGCGCAGCACCTCGGCACGAATCGCATCGGGGGCGTTGTCGAAGTTGATCGGGTAAATGTCTTGGTACTTCTTGGGCGGGTTCTCGGCATAGGCAATCGTGCCATCGGGCAGCGTCGTGAAGAACTCGGGGTGCTCTGCTACCCACGGGTGGTCGGGGGCTGCCTGCAGAGCGAGGTCAAGCGCAATCTCGATGTCCAGCTCTTTGGCCTTACGCACGAAGTAAGCAAAGTCGGTGAAGTTACCCAGATCCGGGTGCAGAGCATCGTGGCCGCCGTCGGCCGAGCCAATCGCCCACGGGGAGCCGGGGTCGCCCGGTGCGGGCGTGAGGGTGTTGTTCGGGCCCTTGCGGTTGATCGTGCCGATGGGGTGAATCGGTGGCAGGTAGAGCACGTTGAAGCCCATTTTGGCCACGGCCGGCAGGCGCTTGGCGGCGGTGCGGAAGGTGCCCGACTTCCATGAGCCATCCGCTTGTTTCTTGGCGCCCTCGGACCGGGGGAAGAACTCGTACCAGTTCGCCCGACCAGCTTCTGTGCGCTCGACGATGAGCGTGCGCTTTTCGGAATACGTGTCCAAGCTTGCAATCGGTGCGTTCTCGAGCAGGGCGTGCACCTCAGGGCCTGAAGCTCCTGCGAGCCGGAGTGCCGCATCCGCGGTTGAATCGCGAAGTACCACGGCAATAGCAGCGAGTTTTTTGCGGGCCGCGGCGGTGCGCGAGGGCTCTTTTGCCGCACGCTCGAACAGCAGGGCGCCCATTGTGCACATGAGCTCGGAGTCCAGCCCTAACGGAATCTTGACCTCAGCTGCGTGGTGCCAGGTGGCGTAGTCATCGGCGTACGCCTCGATGCAGAACTTCCATTTGCCGGCGCCCTCGAGCTTGACCTCGGTCTGCCAGCGATCGCTACCGTGGCCGGCCTCATGCATGGGGTAGCGCGTGGACTTGCCTTCGGGGCTCTTCAGATGCAGGGCAACGCCGATTAGGTCATGGCCTTCGCGAAACGCAACCGCGCTGAAGGGAATAACCTCACCAGAAAATGCTTTGGGCGAGCGATCAACACCAGCAACGTGTGGCGTGATGTCGACAATAGGAATGCGCCCGATGCCCGATGTCTCCATAATCGAAAACTAGTCCTTTATTCCTCTACGCAAAAGAGCTTTATAGGGCGTTGTAGAGCAGGATGCTCGTGCCGTTGATTTTGAAGGTCTCACCGGGGCGCAGCGAACCAGGAATTTCACGCGGGGCCGGGTGCGGGCTAAACCACAGGGGCTCGTACGAGGTGACTCCGGGATGGCTGGGCACAATCACGTCTGTCGCCTGTTCAGTGCCGTGAATAATCATGAGAATTCGGTTGAATTCTTCCTTCTCAGGGGTACTCGCGGCCACATATTGCAGGGTGCGGTTGTGTGGGTCATTCCACTCATCCGGAGTCATGGTTTTACCTGCAGGGTTGTACCAATCCATCTGGCTGGCACTGGGCACCGTCTCGCCAAAGCGACCGAATCGCACGGGGCGGAGGGCGGGGTACTCACGGCGCAGCTTGGTGAGGTATTTCGTCGTCGCCAGCAGATCTTCTTGCCAGGGCTGCAGCTCCCAGTTCACCCAGGTCAGCGGGCTGTCGTGGCAGTAGGCATTGTTGTTACCGTGCTGGGTGCGCCCGTGCTCATCGCCAGCGGTAATCATGGGGATGCCCGCCGAAAGCAGAAGCGTACCCATCAGGTTGCGCATGGTGCGTCGACGGGTCTGTGCGATGGCTGAGTCTTCGGTGGGGCCTTCGACACCGTGATTGAAGGAGCGGTTCTCGCTCGATCCATCGTTGTTATCTTCGCCGTTGCCGATGTTGTGCTTGTCGTTGAACGTCGTCAGATCGGCCAGCGTGAACCCATCGTGCGCGGTGATGAAGTTCACCGAGGCGATGGGCCCGCGCTCATCAGAGAATGTGTTGCTCGACCCAGCCAGGCGCATCGCAAAGCCGCCCACGCCGGTCGGGGCGATGCCGGTGTTACGTGCCTGCGCGATATCGGGTAGCCAAAAATTGCGGATGCGGTCGCGGTAGCGATCGTTCCACTCGCGCCAACCTGGCGCAAAGTTACCGGTCTGCCAGCCACCCATGCCCACATCCCACGGCTCAGCGATGAGTTTGGTTTGGCCGATGATCGGGTCGTTTTGCATCGCCACGAGCAGAGGGTGATCTTGCTGGAACTCGTGATGGGCGTCGCGGCCCAGCTCAGCGGCGAGGTCAAATCGGAAGCCATCAACCTGGCATTCCTGCGCCCAGTAGCGCAGCGAATCCAAGATGAGCTGAGCAGCGGCGGGGTGCGCGGTGTTCACCGAGTTTCCGCATCCGGTTGTATCGATGTATGTGCCGCTGGCGTCTTGGCGGTAGTAAGCGCCATTATCGAGGCCGCGCAGGCTCAGGCGGGGTCCACCCTGGCCTTCTTCGGCAGTGTGGTTGTAGACCACGTCGAGAATGACCTCGATGCCTGCTGCGTGCAGGTTCTTAACCATCTGCTTGAACTCACGCAGAATCGCGCTCGAACCCTCGGCTCGGGCTGACTTGGTGGCGTAGGCAGAGTGCGGGCTGAAGAAGTTGAGCGTGTTGTAACCCCAGTAATTGACGGCACCCTGCTCGAGTAGAAACTGCTCAGACACAAACTGGTGAACCGGTAGTAGCTCGACCGAGGTCACGCCCAGTTCGGTGAGGTAACGGGTCATCACCTCGTGACCCAGGCCAGCGTAGGTGCCGCGCAGCTCAAGGGGCAGCTGGGGGTGCATCTTGGTGAGGCCACGCACATGTGCCTCGTAGAGCACGGTGTGATCCAGGTCAATGTTGGGCTTAGTTACCTGGCCCCAATCGAAGCTGTCGTCCACGACGGATGCCCGCCACTGCGTTCCGCGGTGAACCACGCCCCGCGCGTAGGGGTCAATGAGGAGTGCTTCGGCATCGAACGAGTTGTGTGCGGTGACGGGACCCCAGGCCTGAAGCGTATATTCGGCACCGATGACCAGGTGCGGCGAGTGGGCACTCCAGACATCACCGTGGCCTTTGACGAGGCTGACGCGCTCGCGAACGTGGTCGTGGTTCTCGGTGTCGTAGATGAGGACGTCGATACCATCGGCAGCCGAGGAATAAACCCGAATTTCTCCCCCCGTTGCATCTGTCTGCACGCCCAGGTGCTGCAGTGCTGGAGGGGTAGTCACCTCCCTAGACTAGCGGGGGAGATTACAACGATATTTCTTTCTCTCAGGCACGTGGAATGGCGGGAAACATGGCGATTTATCTGGACTATGCCGCCTCGACTCCGGTGCGCGCGGTGGCTCAGCAGGCCTTTGTCGATGCCCTGGCCCAGCCGGGTAATCCCAACTCGGTGCACCGCCACGGCCAGCAGGCGCGCAACGTGGTTGAGACCGCTCGCGAGCAGCTGGCCTCCACGCTCAACTGCGACCCGATTGAATTGATTTTTACTTCCGGGGGAACCGAATCGGTCAACCTCGGCATCGTCGGGCTGTACCGTGCTGCTGTCGAGAAGGATGCGCACCGCAACCGCATCGTCGTGCCCGAGGGGGAGCACCATGCCACTCTCGACACCGTGCAGTGGTTGCAGAACCACGAGGGCGCCGTCATCGAGTGGGTTGCCGTTGATGCGGATGCCCGTGTTTCTGCTGAGGCCATTGAAGAGGTGCTTGAGCGCGCCGGTAGCCAGGTCGCCCTCATTTCGATGCTGTGGGCCAATAACGAGGTCGGCACCGTGCAGCCCGTGGCGGAGGTAGCCGCGCTCGCCGCTGCTCATCACGTTCCTCTGCATATTGATGCCGTGGGTGCGTACGGACATGTCTCCGTTGATATTGCGGCCCTACGTGCCGGTGCCCCTGCCGACAGTGGTTTGGTCGCGCTGAGTATCTCTGGCCACAAGATCGGTTCAGTTCCTGGTGTTGGTGCGCTGTATGTCGCCCGCAGTTCGCAGGTGTTGCCGCTCATTCACGGTGGCGGTCAGGAGCGAGGTCTGCGTTCGGGCACGCTCGATGCGCCCGCGATCGCCGCGTTCGGGGCTGCTGCGGCCGAAGTCGCGGCGTCGCAGGAGTCGGAAGGCGCACGCCTGAGCGCTCTGCGCGATGACTTGGCTGCGCGCATCCTGTCGGCCGTGCCCGAAGCGGTACTGCGTGGAAACCCGAGTGACCGCCTCGATAACAACGTGAATGTCACCTTCCCGGGCTGCCAGTCAGACTCGCTGCTCTTCCTCCTGGACGAGCAGGGCGTCTCTGTCTCGACCGGGTCAGCTTGCCAGGCCGGCGTGGCTCAGCCTTCGCATGTGTTGCTGGCAATGGGGCTCGACGAAGCTGGGGCATCCAGCGCGCTACGCATGACGCTCGGCTGGGCCACAACCCCTGCCGATATCGATCGCCTCATCGAGGTGTTGCCCGGGGCCTACGCCAAGGCGCTCGCCGCCGGCCGTACCGCTTAAAATTAGATATGCGCGTTTTAGCTGCGATGAGCGGCGGAGTCGACTCCGCGGTTGCTGCCGCGCGCGCGGTAGAGGCTGGCCACGAGGTGGTTGGGGTCCACCTGGCCCTCAGCCGCATGCCCGGCACCCTGCGCACGGGTGCTCGCGGTTGCTGCACGATCGAAGATTCGATGGATGCTCAGCGCGCGGCCACCAAGCTTGGCATTCCTTATTACGTGTGGGACTTCTCCGAGCGATTCAAGGCCGACGTTGTTGATGACTTCATCAGCGAGTACCAGGCCGGTCGCACGCCCAACCCCTGCATGCGCTGCAACGAACGCATCAAGTTTGCGGCCCTGATGGAGAAGGCCCTGGCCCTCGGCTTCGACGCCGTATGCACCGGCCACTACGCATCAGTGGTGCCAGACGCTCAGGGCAGCCTCGAGCTGCACCGCGCGAGTGCTTGGGCCAAAGACCAGTCCTACGTACTCGGTGTGCTCACTGTCGACCAACTCGCTCATGCGATGTTCCCGCTGGGAGACACCCCGAGCAAAGACCTCATTCGTGCTGAAGCCGCCGAGCGTGGACTGAGCGTGGCCAACAAGCCGGATTCTCACGACATCTGCTGCATTCCCGATGGCGATACCCGCGGCTGGCTCGCTGACCGTGTGGGCATTGCCGAGGGCGACATCGTTGACATGGCCGGCAACAAGATTGGCACGCACGAGGGGACGCCCGGCTTCACCATCGGTCAACGCAAGGGCATGCACATCGGTACTCCTGCGCCTGACGGTAAGCCTCGTTTCGTGCTCGAGATTCACCCGAAGCAGAACACCGTCGTGGTGGGCCCGAAGGAAGCGCTCGACATTGTGGAAATCGCGGGGGAGAGGTTCACCTGGTGTGGTCTCGCCCCGGCTTCGCCTGAGACCGCGTTCGACATTGAAGTTCAGATCCGTGCGCACGCTGATCCGGTGCCGGCCGTTGCCCAGCTAATCGGCAACGAGCTGGTCGTTCGCCCGAACGAGCCGCTCAATTCGGTGGCCACGGGTCAGACCGCTGTCATCTACGTGGGCACCCGCGTGCTCGGTCAGTTCACCATTTCGCGCACGGTCAGCGCTGTGCCGATCCCTGAAGTGGCCACCGCATGAGCGAGGTGTCCTTCGAGCAGGCCCAGGTCGAAGCTCAGCAGCTCACCACCAAAATCATGGATGCGCGTGACGCGTATTACGAGCGCGACGAGAGCCTCATTGCCGACGTCGAGTACGACGCCCTCATCCATCGCCTCGAAGAGCTAGAACGCCTCTACCCTGAGCTCCAGGGTCAAGATAGCCCGACCCTTTCTGTCGGTGGCTCGGCCAGCACGCTGTTTGCCCCCGTCACCCACGCGGCCCGCATGATGAGCCTGGACAACGTTTTCTCAGAAGAGCAGTTCCTCGACTGGGCTGCCAAAACCGAACGCGATGCTGGCCAGAAGCTGCAGTACCTGTGCGAGCTCAAGATTGATGGTCTGGCGATCAACCTGCGCTACGAGAACGGCACGCTGGTCAGCGCTGCTACCCGTGGTGATGGTGTTGTAGGTGAAGACGTCACGGCAAACGTGTTGACGATTGCTGGAATTCCGCACGAATTGGCCGGCTCAGGCCATCCGCCGCTGGTTGAAATTCGCGGTGAGATTTTCTTCCCCGTCGATGCATTCCGAAAATTGAATATTCAACTGGCTGAGGCCGGTGAGAAGGTCTTCGCCAACCCGCGTAATGCTGCCAGTGGTTCGCTGCGCCAGAAAGACACCACGAAAACCGCGAGCCGCCCGCTGCACATGCTCGTGCATGGCATCGGCGCGTGGGAAGACGCCCCCGTCCCCACCCAGTCGCAGGTCTATGAGCTGTTGCGCGGCTGGGGTATGCCGGTCTCGACGCACTTCCGCGTGGTTGAGTCGCCCGAAGCGGCTGCGGCTTTCATTGCTGAGATGGGCGCTAAGCGGGAGAGCGTTGAGCACGAGATCGACGGCATCGTTATCAAGGTCGACGACCTCCATGTGCAGCGCGAGCTGGGCGCCACCAGCCGTGCCCCACGCTGGGCCATCGCTTATAAGTACCCGCCCGAGCAGGTGAATACCAAGCTCGTCGACATTCGAGTGAGCGTGGGTCGCACCGGTCGTGCGACTCCCTACGCCGTGGTCGAGCCCGTGCACGTGGCTGGGTCGACTGTCGAGTTCGCCACTCTGCACAACCAAGACGTGGTCAAGGCCAAGGGTGTGCTCATCGGCGACACCATCGTCATTCGAAAAGCGGGAGATGTCATCCCCGAGGTTCTCGGCCCCGTGCTCGAGCTACGCGATGGCACCGAGCGTGCCTTCGTCATGCCGACGGGCTGCCCAGAGTGTGGGGCGACTCTGGCGCCGGCCAGCGAGGGCGATATCGACCTGCGGTGCCCCAACCAGAAGAGCTGCCCGGCTCATGTGCGCGGTCGCGTCGAGCACATCGGTAGCCGCGGTGGCCTCGACATCGAAGGCCTTGGCGAAGTCGCTGCCGCAGCTCGGACTAATCACAAGGATGGCGAACAGCCTCCGCTCGAAACTGAGGCGAACCTGTTCTCACTCACGCTTGCAGAACTGAAGCGCGTGCCCTACTTCGTCAACGCCGACGGCTCCGAGTCGAAGAACGCCGTCGAACTCATTGCCAACCTCGAGCTGGCCAAGACCAAGCCGCTCTGGCGCATTCTGGTGAGTTTGAACATCCGCCATGTGGGCCCGGTCGCTGCCCGTGCATTGGCTGATTACTTCGGCTCGCTGGATGCGATTCGCCGGGCCTCCGTTGACGAGCTCGCTGCCGTTGATGGCGTGGGATCGATCATCGCTGAATCGCTGCAGAACTGGTTCGAGGTTGACTGGCACCAAGACATCATCAACGAGTGGGCAGTCGCTGGCGTGCAGTTTGCAACCCCCGGTCACGCAGGCCCAGGTGCCGCCGCCGAGATTGAGGGCCCGTGCTCGGGCCTCACAATCGTCGCCACCGGAACCCTCGAGGGCTACACCCGTGATGGTGCGCAGGAAGCGATTATCGCGGCTGGTGGAAAGCCTGCCTCGAGTGTCTCGAAAAAGACCGACTATGTCGCAGCCGGTCCTGGTGCGGGCTCCAAGCTCGCTAAGGCCGAAGAGCTGGACATTCCCGTGCTCGACGCTGCTGGTTTCACGCGACTACTTCAGGGTGGACCTGCAGCACTCTAGCCCGTAGTTCTGTAGTAGCTAGTCCCGCGGCTGAATGTAGGTCGTCGTCACCGTCGAGAGCAGCTTGCCCTTGTCGGAACGCACTTCGGTTTCGGTCACGATCAGGGTCTTGCCCACTTTGACCAGCTTGGCGATAGCAATCGCGGCGCCCTCGCCCGTGTTCGAGAGCAGGTTGATGTTCGACTGCACGGCCAGGGGGAAGCCGCTGCCGATGGTGTGATTCATCGCGAGCAGAGTTCCTGCCACGTCAGCAAGCTCAAACAGCGAGGCCGCAGCAAACAAGCGCGTTGGCTGAGCGATGTCTTCGTGCCAGGGCATTCGCAGGGTGACGTGATCATCCGACTCCTCAACCGGTTCGATTTTCATCGTCAATGCCATGTCACGACCGGTGGGGTAGAGCGCGTCCCAGCGCTCCTGAAAACTCAGTTCATGCTTCTTTGCCATGCCGCCACTCTAGTTGGCGCAGCTACCCTCACATCAGTGGATGTTCCACCCCGCGCTACGGTTAATTCGTGTGTGAAAATCCCACGGCTGACGACGTCATTGACGCAATCAAAGTCGTGGCAGACCCGTCGCGCATCCCTGACTATCAGCGATACTTCAAGACTGGGCCGGGGGAGTATGGCGAGGGCGATGTCTTTCTCGGTGCGACCGTTCCGAAGACCCGTGAGGTAGCCAGAGAGTTCAAGGGCCTCGACTTGGCCGAGATAAACGAGCTTGTTCGTTCTCCCCTACACGAGGCTCGGCTGTGCGCGCTCATCATTCTGACCAACCGGTACCAGCGCTCCAAGAACCCAGCTGAACGCGCCGAGCTATTCGCTTTCTATCTGGACATTGCCCGCGATGGCTTCATCAACAACTGGGATCTGGTCGACACCTCCGCGCACAAAATTGGTGAGTACCTGGTCACTTCACTCGAGAACCCCATGTCATTGCTCGCGGAGCTCGCCGCCGAGCAGAGTCTGTGGCTTCGCCGCGTCAGTGTTTTATTCACCTTCGCGTACTTGCGGGTAGGGCAGCTCCAGCCGACCCTCGACATCGTCACCCTGCACCTGCATGACGCAGAAGACCTCATGCATAAAGCGTGCGGCTGGGCTCTGCGCGAAGTCGGCAATAGAGATGCGGATGCTCTCCGCGCGTACCTCACCGCTCACGCGCGCGAGATGCCCCGCACCATGCTGCGGTATGCCATCGAAAAGCTGGATGAACCAGAACGCAAGTCCTGGCTCATCAATTCTCGCTAAGCCTTGCGGCGGCGGTATGCCGCGAAAGCGCTCAGCACGAGACCGAGAGTGAGTGCGGTTGACCCCAGGGCGAGGGGCGTTGCGTTGTCTGATCCGGTCTTCGCCAGAGGGTCCGTATTACTGGCGTTGGCGGATGCGGTAACCGAGCCAATCGTGCTGGTCACCTGGACTGTGGCCGAAGTTCCGTTGGGCACTCCCGTTACGGTGATGGGGAGATTCGATCCAGCGGGGCTGCCTTGAGTGGGAGTGGCCGTTCCCGCGACCACGGTGAGCGTGTAGGTGTACAGCTCGTTGTAGTTAGTTACGGCAAAGGTGAAGCCGTCGGTCGTGATGACTGGCGTGGAAAGCACAGGAGTCAGGGGGATAAGTGTGCTGAAGCAGTCGCCTGTGTGCACTCCGAGCTGGTAGCCGTCGGGGCACACCGTTGTCGAACTAAGAACTGCCGACGCGAGCTGCGCCTGTGTGACCGTCGCTCCCGTGAGGTCAGCTCCGTCCAGGAATGTGTTGTTGAGATTAGCGCCGGTCAGATTGACACCGTTCATCGTGGCGCTGTTCAGGTGCGTGAAGTGCAGGCTCGTACCCGTGAAGTTGGCATTCGTGAGGTCACTGCCTGTCATATCGGCAAGGTTAAAGCTCGACGAGCTCATGTTTGCTCCGACCATCACGATTCCCTGGGCTGTGGCATTGCCAAAGTTGGCCGTGGTAAAGGTTGAGTGATCGAAACGCGAGTTTTGCATGTGTGCAACCGAAAAGTTGACTCCGGATGCGCTCAGATTTGAAAAATCGAAGCTCCGGTAGTCGCACACCGTGTAGTCGGCGTTGTCGGCCAGAGGTGGTTTGGCGACAACGGCGTTCGTCAAACACGTCGTCGCCTGCGCCGGAACAACCGCTGTCATCCCCAAGAACGCGCTCGCAGCAATGGTTAGGGCAACAAGTCGAGCACGTATTTTCACCTGTCCAGCTTAGCTTTGCCTTCCTTGTGTTCCCGGGGCTTGTGGACAACGTTCGGGTCGCGAGTGTGTCTCACCTGCGCACAGTCAACGTTGCTTTCGCGTGTCTTTCGCCTTGGCAGAGGGCCTCGACACGACTTCATAACAATTATTTCTTTTTCCTTGCGAAGGGACAGAAAAGGGTTTATGGTTGCACTACGAATCGACGCGCGTCGACGCTCGTGGATTCACACCAAGAAATGCGTCACACTTGTGGCCATCAAATCGAAAGGTAATGACTATGGCAGTTATTCGCCGTAAGAATGCAGTGATTGCGGGTGTTGCAGCTACTGCAATCGCCGCCGCAACGCTCCTGAGCGGTTGCACAACTAGCAGCAACTGTTCAACCCCCACCGAAGTCACCTGGCTTGGCACCATCAAAGTCGAGATCCAAGACCAGTTCAAGTCTGCAATTGCTGACTACAACAAAACCAACAAGGACTGCGTCAAGGTTTCGATCATTGACTCGCCTCAGAACCAGTCATTCCTCCAGACCGTTACTCCTATGTACTCGGCTGGTAAGGCTCCGACCATCATGACTGCTCTTCAGGAGCTTCCTGACATGGCATCGAAGGTCGTTGACTGGACCGGTACCCCTCTGGCCAAGCTCGCTGCTCCTGGAACGCTTGACGTTGCAAACATCGGTGGCAAGCAGGTTGGTCTTCCTGTAACGGCAGAAGCATTTGGTCTGCTCTACAACGAGGCTGTTCTGAAGAAGGCAAACGTTGACCCTGCAAAGCTCAACACCGTTGACGCTTTGAAGACCGCGTTCGCTTCCATCAAGGCAACTGGCGTAGACCCCATGCACTTCTCGGGTCTGTGGTGGTCGCTGGGCGCTCACTTCACCAACATCTACCACACCAACGCTGGTGGAACTCCTGAGGCAAACAAGGCCATCCTCGACAAGCTCAAGGCTGGTACGTACAACCTCAGCACCGACCCCGTATTCAACCAGTGGCTTGACCTGATGGACACCCTGAAGAAGAACAGCACCAGCACTGCAACTATTGCTGACACTGACTACGACAAGGGTGTTGCGAACCTGGCAACGGGTAAGACCGCTTTCTGGTTCATGGGTAACTGGGCTGAGCCAAACTTGCTCACCACTGACCCTAAGGGCGAGTTTGGAATCATGCCTGTTCCTGTCAACAACACTGTTGGTTCGAAGGCAAACACTTCCATCTCCGTTGGTGTACCTTTCTACATGATGGTTGACACCGAACAGTCAACTGAAGCTCAGCAGAAGTCTGCTGTCGCAGTACTGACTTGGTTCCTCACCACCCCTGAGGGACAGGCTTACTGGGCTGGTCCAGTAGATAAGGGCGGCATGAACTTCATCCCCGTTTACGAGGACTTCACAGTTCAGCCCACCACTTACATGGCTAAGGAAATCGCTGATTACGTCGCTGCAGGTAAGACCCTGGAGTGGGTCAACAGCGCTTACCCAGCTGGTCTGCAGGAACTCTACGGAGCTTCAATGCAGAAGTACTACGATGGCCAGATCGATCGCGCAGCTCTTGCAGCTGAGCTCGAAGCAGCCTGGAAGAAATAATCACTTCTTCCTTGATTAGGTTTGCCTAATCGTTCTATCGTGATTAAACCTGAGATGCCC
>ERZ1034361.1637-NODE-1637-length-11568-cov-2.957271_pt1 | contig 11568 bp, 10 predicted proteins | sample MGYA00520617_ERZ1034361 | MGnify/ENA primary metagenome ERZ1034361 (study PRJEB33736, sample SAMEA104284507) | Azolla filiculoides | biome: Urban; feature: Water surface; material: Ditch water | place: Netherlands | collected 2015-10-28 | depth 0-0.1 m ... | reverse complement strand
CAATCCCAAGATTAAGAAATTCTGAGGCGCTTGATAACCTTCATCTTTGATGAGAGCTGGATTAGCGAAGGCTTGATCTAAGTTATGCATATTCTTTGGCTTACCGTAATTTCAGGCTGGAGAGGCCAATGAGAACTAATAAAATGGTGATGATCCAGAAGCGAACCACTACCTGAGTTTCGCGCCAACCTCCCAATTCAAAATGGTGATGTAGTGGTGCCATCCTAAAAATGCGACGACCCTCACCAAATCGCTTCTTGGTAAATTTGAACCAAAAGACTTGCAGCATCACTGATAGTGTTTCCGCCACAAAGATCCCGCCCATCACGAAGAGCACGATTTCTTGACGAACAATCACAGCTATAGTTCCGAGTGCACCGCCTAATGCAAGTGCGCCAACATCGCCCATGAACACTTGAGCGGGATGGGTGTTGTACCAGAGAAATGCAAGCCCCGCACCGCCCATGGCCCCACAGAAAATCATGAGCTCACCTGCGCCAGGAATATATGGAAACAATAAATACTTTGCGTAAATTGCATTACCCATCACATAAGCAAAAGCGCCTAGTGCAGCACCCACCAATATCACTGGCATGATCACCAGACCATCTAGTCCATCTGTGAGATTTACGGCGTTACTACTACCAACAATCACTAAGTAACTCAAAATAATGAAACCCATTACGCCTAATGGGTAACTCACTTCTTTCATAAAAGGAATCAGTAAGTTTGATTTAGCTGGAAGATCCAAGGCGAAGCCGCTCTTAAGCCAATCAAAGAACAACTGCAAGACTTTGAGGTTATTTACTTCAGATACAGAGAAGGCTAAATAAATAGCGGCAAATAATCCAATCAAAGTCTGCCAAAAGAATTTTTCTCGCGAAGCCATTCCTTTGGGATCTTTGCGTGCTACTTTGCGATAGTCATCAACCCAGCCCACCAAGCCAAATCCAAAAGTCACAATCATCACAATCCAGATAAAGCGATTGCTCAAATCAGCCCACAACATGCAGGAGATAAAAATACCCAAAAGGATCAGTACGCCACCCATTGTTGGGGTGCCTGATTTCACTAAATGGGTTTGTGGACCATCCGTACGAACCGCTTGACCCATCTTTAATGCAGTCAACTTTCGAATAACCCACGGACCAGCCGCTAGGCCAATCAGCAAAGCAGTCACTGTTGCCATCACCGCTCTAAAAGTGATGTAGTTAAAGACTCGGAAAAATCCAAAATCATCCTGCAACCATTGCGCCAATATCAAGAGCATGTTTTAGCCTCCTCTAATAAGGCCTGCACTACACGCTCCATACGCATAAAACGAGATCCCTTAACCAAAATATCTAAGTGCAACTGCTTGCTTGACTCTTGATCTGCTAGCGCCACATTAAGCCCCTCAAGTAAATGATCCAATGTGGTGTAGTGCGCAGCACTACTAGCATGCTGAGTCTTCGATAAATCATTAAAGCCCTGCACTGCAAATTTGCACTGCTCTCCAAGAGCAAATAATTTAGTAATTCCCTGCTCAGCAGCATAGGCACCAACTTCCTCATGGAACGCAGGTCCTTGATCACCCACCTCGCCCATATCTCCCAATATCAACCAGGAGACATTCCCAGACTGTTTCAGCGCATCAATAGCCGCTCTGACAGAATCAGGGTTAGCGTTGTAACTATCGTCAATCAAGGTACGGCCTGCATCCAAAGGCTTTGATTGCATGCGTCCATTTACTGGATGAAAAGATTCCAGACCCACTTTGATTTGCTCCAAACTTAACCCAGCGCCCAGTGCAACTGCACTAGCCGCTAGGGCATTGCGCACATTGTGGCTTCCCAAGGTATTGAGTTGAACCTCAACTTTGCCAAGTTCAGTTGAAATCTCAATTTTTCCGCTAGCTAATAACTTTCCAGTCACAGAGGCTTTGACTAACGCCGAGTCCGTAGATAAAGCAAAATCAATTACCTTGCGTCCTGCGGCAGCTTGATGCCAAACCATGGAGAATTCAGAGTCCGCTGGAAATACTGCAACACCATCTGTAGGAAGTGCGCTCAAGGCAGTTGCATGTTCTTTTGCAACCGCCTCTACAGTCGCCATAAATTCTTGATGCTCACGCTGGGCATTGTTAATCAGCGCAATATTGGCTTGAGCAATCAGGGCTAGCTCTGCTGTTTCACCAGGATGATTCATCCCCAACTCAATCACTGCTAAGCGATCGGTTGATCGCATGCGTAGCAAAGTTAAAGGTAGGCCAATATCATTATTGAAGTTGCCTTTAGTGACCAAAGTGCACTCTTCACCGGCAGCAGCCTTGAAGATCGAAGCAATCATCTCTTTTACAGTGGTCTTGCCATTAGATCCCGTTACTAAAGCCACTGGGATAGAAAACTGTGCACGCCATGCCTTTGCCAGCTCACCCAAACCCTGTTTAACATCTTGGACACATACCGCAGGTAAGTTTGTGGGGCATTTTTCTTTATGGCTAATAAGTGCCGCGCTTGCGCCCGCTGTTGCCACATCGCTCAAGAAGTCATGCGCATCGAAACGATCGCCCGACAAAGCAATAAATAATTCGCCAGACTGAATCTGACGACTATCGCTGCCAACATGAGAAATAGAAATTCCTTCGGCAGACTTTGTATCAGCATGAATCAACTGACTGCCTGGCAACATGGCATGCACTTGGGCGAGAGTAGTCATAGGCACACTCATACGCCACCCCCTGCTGCCAAACGAATATGCTCTTGATCAGAAAAATCAAATTTCTTGCCATTGATTTCTTGAGTAGACTCATGCCCTTTGCCAGCAACCAAAACAATATCTTTGGTATCAGCATGTCTTACTGCAGCCATAATTGCAGCAGCCCTGTCAGACAGCACTTGAACATTTGCCAAGTCGCCAGACATACCAGACTGGATCATGGCAATAATCGATTCTGGATCTTCAGAGCGCGGGTTATCACTTGTAATCACAATGTGATCAGCAAAATCTTGAGCAACCCGACCCATTTGTGAGCGCTTACCTGAATCCCGATCACCGCCACACCCAAAGACACACCAGACTTTTCCATCACGTTGATCTGCAATAGGGCGTAATGCGTTTAATGCCTTAGTGAGAGCATCTGGTGTATGCGCATAATCAACAACTACCAATGGACCTTCGGTTCTTTGCGTTTTATTCACAGGAATCAATTCCATACGGCCTGGAACGGGACTTAATTTGCACATACGCTTGGAGGCTTCATGTGGATTCAAGCCCTGCGCCAATAGAACTGTCCAAACCGCAAGACAATTGCTCAGATTGAATTCACCTAATACTGCAAGTTGGACATCACATGGTCCAGACGCATCACAGCTAAATTGAGATTCGTAGCCTGTAGCCGTAAATACAGTGTTTTCTGTAGAGGCACGCTTCAGACGATCGCCAAATTTTTCAAACCCACCAAATGCATCACCACTTAATGCGTAGCCCCATACTCGAGGACCATCGACAGCAAGGAGCTTCATTGCTAATTCGCGACCAAAGGGATCATCAAAATTAATAATGGCATTTTCAAGCCGAGGAAATTGGAATAGCTTTGCTTTTGCCTCAGCGTATTCACCCATCGTGCCGTGATAATCCAGATGATCTTGGGTCAAATTGGTAAATACCGCGGTACGCACATCTAAACCAGCAACGCGATCTTGATCGAGTGCATGAGAGGAGATCTCTATCGCCACTTGCTGAGCACCTAAATCAAGCAATTCTTTCAATTGAGTTTGTAGGCGTGGCGCATCGGGTGTGGTGTAACCAGTCTGAACCAATGCCCCTGGAAATCCAGTGCCTAAGGTGCCTAATACCGCTGTTCGATGACTTGACTCATCCAAAGCTTGCGCCAACCACTGAGTGATACTGGTTTTGCCATTGGTACCGGTAACGCCGATAGCATTTAGTTGTTTACTTGGGTAGTCATACCACTCTGCACAAAGCTCTCCAGCCAAGCTTGATAGATTCTCAACAGCAAAACATTCTGGGCGATCTAAGTATTCATTAGCTACACCATCTGCAGGATCAAATACAACTGCCGCAGCACCATTCGCTAGAGCAGCAGTAATGTAATCACGACCATCACGCAGGGCATTTCCATGACCAACAGGGTACGCAAAGAAGATATCGCCAGATTGAATTTGACGGCTATCCGCAGACACCTTGGCATCTACAGATGTGAGATCGCGTAAGTGCGAGATCAAGAGATGCGGTTCGATATTCACCATTGCCATCATCTCTTTAAAACCGCGGCATTTGTTTTGACCGCAGCACTCTGAACATCTACACTATTTTTATCTTCCAACATTGCCTGATTCACATTGCTATCGGGGGCAACATTCAGTGTGCGCAAGGTCTCACTCACAATAGTAGAAAACACTGGTGCAGCTACATCACCGCCATAGTGACTCCCGCCAGTTGGTTCATCGATCATTACCGCCACCACAATACGTGGCGCACTAATTGGCGCTAGACCTGCAAAGTACGCACGGTATTTATTGCCATAGCCCTTACCCACTAATTTATGGGCTGTACCTGTTTTTCCGCCAACCCGATAACCTTCAGCCTGCGCTTTGATTGCAGTGCCGCCAGGCTCTGTTACCGACTCCATCATGCTGCGCATTTCCATGGCAGTCTTAGCGGAAATAACATGTGTGCCTGGCTTAAATTCTGGGCTGCGCTCAATCGTGAGTGGCACTAATTCTCCATCGCGGGCAAAGATGGTGTAAGCACGAGCAACTTGAAAAAGTGAGCCTGAGATGCCATAACCAAAAGCAATCCGCGCCTGATCTGTTGGCATCCACTTTTTATAGGGATGAACTGTGCCAGCTACAGCGCCAGGAAATCCAATCTTCGGCGCCTGACCCAAACCAACAGAGGTGTAGAAATTCCACATCTCTTCTGCAGTTAAATTGTTCATCGCAATTTTGGCTGTACCAATGTTGCTTGATTTTTGAATAATTTGAGAAACAGTTAAATTGCCGTAGGGATGTGTATCTGTAATGGGTTTGGGGCCCACTAAATATTTAGCACCAATCACCATATTGGTATTGGGAGCAATAACACCTTTTTCCAAGGCAATTGCTACCGTTAATGGCTTCATTGTCGAGCCGGGTTCAAAGGTGTCAGTTAAAACGCGATTACGCAACTGCTCACCCGTTAACTTCTTGCGATCGTTAGGGTTATAGCTTGGGTAATTTGCTAAAGCCAAGATCTCACCAGTCTGAGTATCCAATACCACTGCGCCACCTGCGCTAGCGCGGTGTTGCTCGACCGCACTCTTAACTGCGTTATAGGCTAAAAACTGAATCTTGCTGTCAATAGAAAGTTGCAGATCCTTGCCATTTTGTGGCAACTGCAAAATGGCTACATCTTCGACTACGCGACCCAGGCGATCTACAACTACTCGACGCGCGCCTGGATGTCCCGCTAAGTCTTTTTCTCGAGAGAGCTCCATACCCTCTTGACCACGATCTTCCACATTTGTAAAGCCAACAACGTGCGCCATCGCTTCACCCTCTGGATAAAAGCGACGGTATTCATTATTTAAGCCAATGCCGGGAATTTCTAATTGTTTAATCTGTTGCGCCACCACGGGATCTACTTGGCGCTTCAAGAAAACCTGCTTACGATCTTCTTTTAACTTTTTACGCAATTCTGATTCGCTGATCTGCAATAGTCTTGCCAACTTTTGCACCTTATCAACAGCCAAATCATCCGGTACGGTGTCGTTATAGGCAATCACAGACTTTGCCTCCAAGCTTGTAGCAATCACTTGGCCATTACGATCCAATATCTTTCCGCGAGAAGCTGGCAACTCTAACTCGCGCTGCGTACCACGAACACCTTTTGCCTCATAGAAGGCATTGCCTGGACCCTGAATCCAAAAAGCGCGCACTAATAACAGCATGAATACGAAGAACAACATAAATAGCATGAGGCGTGACCGCCACATTGGCAGACGCAATACTAGATTTGGAGTAGTAGAAAAACCTACCGTCCTCATCTAGCCTCCTTCAGGTACAAAGTACGCTCTGGAGATATGGGCACCATCCGCAACTGATTGCGAGCAACATCGCGAATCCGCGCAGACTTAGATAGATTGCGCTGCTCATACTCTAAGCGTAACCAGTCTTGATTTAATTTACGCTCTTCAATTTGCGCGCGATCTAAAGAGATAAATAATTTACGTGCACGCTGCTGTGCTGCCACCAAAGATAGTGCGCAAACTAATAGCAATACCAACAGCGTCAACGTGGCGCGATTCAAGCTGGCACTCCCGCACGTTTTTCAGCAACGCGCATGATGGCGGAACGAGCACGTGGATTCTCTCGAACCTCCTCATCACTTGGCTTAACCCGTCCAATAATTTCTAAGGCACTTTGCGGTAGATCTCTATCGCGTACTGGCAAACCCCGTGGGATTTCAACCTTCGCGTGCGACTGCATGAATTGCTTCACGATGCGATCTTCAAGCGAATGAAAACTGATTACCGCTAAGCGTGCACCTGGCTTTAATAAATTGAGCGCAGCCTTCAATCCGAGCTCCAAATCTTCCAACTCACGATTAATGAATATTCGGAGAGCTTGGAAAGTTCTCGTGGCAGGATCTTGCCCCACTTCTCTTGTGCGTACCACGCTGGCTACCAAGCCTGCTAGCTGCAAGGTTGTTTTTGGAGACAAGCCCTCTTCTCGCTTTGCCACAATGGCTTTAGCGATCTGAAATGCAAAACGTTCCTCACCATAAGTCTTAATCACGCGCGTGATGTCCTCTTGTGATGCTTGCTCCAACCATTCTGCTGCGGTCAATCCATGATCCGTATTCATCCGCATATCGAGCGGACCATCTTTGCGGAAGGAAAACCCACGATGCGCTTCGTCCACTTGTGGAGAGCTGATTCCGAGATCCAGCAAAATGCCATCGACTGATTCCGGCTCTGCGTACTGATCCATCTGCGCAAAACTGTCGTGCACGATACGCAAACGTGAGTCGTTGATTTTTTCTGCCACTGCGATCGCATCCAAATCTTTGTCGAATGAAATCATTCGCGCACTCGGCGGTAGTTGTGACAGAAGCGCTTGAGTATGTCCACCGCGCCCAAATGTGCCATCGATCAACAGGAGATTTTTTGAGGCTTCGGGGGAGGTGATGCGTGGGCCACTGATCAGCGCCGTCACCGCCTCGGCCAGTAACACTGGGCGATGAGTTATGTTCATGGCACCCTGTCATCAAAAATTAAATTGCTTGAGTGCTTCAGGCATGCCTTGCGCAATCGCAGCCTGTTCTTTTGCAGCGTATGTTGCTGCATCCCACAACTCCAAATGACTACCCATACCCAGCAAGATGATTTCTTTTTCAATACCGGCAGCTGCACGTAATTCTGGACTGACCAAAATACGACCAGCGCCATCTAAATCCAGCTCGGCAGCGTTACCAAGAAAAATTCTGCGCCACCAGTGAGCATCCATCGGCAATTGCGCAACCCTTGCTCTAAAGGTTTCCCACTCGGGTCTTGGAAAAAGAAGCAGGCAGCCATCGGGGTGTTTTGTGAGCGTAATGCGGCCCTCACCTTGAACTAACAAGGCGTCACGATGCTTGGCCGGAACTGACATCCGACCTTTTGCATCTAAATTGAGAGCTGACGCACCTTGAAACACCATTTACCCCACTTTTTCACACTTCCTCCCACTTTAGAGGATCACTAATAGGGGGTCAAGTGTTTTTGGGTATTTTTTTGGGAAATTCTCTAGTGTTTACAAACACTTAGCGTCATGTGTTGAGAAAATGGTGATAGTAAAATAGCTACTTGAAACAATGGCTTGGAAAATATACTTAAGAATACATCTTAGCTATAGAGCTAAATAATACATAAATATACTGTATTTAAAAACAGTAAGCTAAATCAAAATATAACAAAATTATTCAAAAAATGATTTTCGAATGAGTAATTCGAATTTAAATTTTGTAAGCAGTTTTTGTCATTACTTTGGACATCGCCTGCATCATTTTTTGAATAGGCTCTGGCAACACTGCACCACCGGCTTGCACAGCTGCCTGTCCATGCTCAATTTCATCGACTCGCATTTGCTCAACAATCGCACGTGAGCGATGATCTTCTAGAGGCAGTTTTTCAAGATGACTCTCTAAATGATTTTCCACTTGCTTTTCAGTTTCAGCAACAAAACCTAAACTCCACTTATCGCCCGCTAAGCCAGCTGCCAAGCCGATCGCAAAGGATCCGGCATACCAAAATGGATTGAGATAACTTGTATGAGAGCCCAGCTCTTGCAGACGCGTTTCACACCATGCGAGGTGATCCATTTCTTCTTGTCCAGAGTGACTTAGCATCTCCTGAATTTGCGGATTACGAGCGACTAATTTTTGCGATTGGTAGAGCGCTTGAGCGCAAACTTCGCCCACATGATTGACGCGCATTAAGCCAGCAGCATGCTTGCGCTCTTGAGCATCCAAAACTGATTTTGAGCTCTGCTCAGAATCGGGAGTCGGGCGCTGTGCATTTGCTCCCCCGACCACTGAACGCAAAGCCGTATCGAACTCAATAATGAGGCGATCTATCGGAGACATAGGCTTTAAAAACTAGACTAAAACTTCAGCTTTGCAGCTTTGCTTGGTTTTTAAGCCAAGCTCAGCCAAAAGAGCGCGGTCTTGTTCTGCCTCGGGATTACCGGTAGTGAGTAGTTGCTCACCATAGAAAATCGAGTTGGCGCCAGCCATAAAGCACATTGCCTGAACCGCACGCCCTAGCTCCTGCCGTCCCGCAGATAAACGAACACGTGCCTTAGGCATCGTAATGCGCGCAACTGCAATAGTTCTCACGAATTCCAGTGGGTCTAAAGGCTTTTGATCGGCCAAAGGGGTGCCAGCAACCGGCACCAGGTGATTGATTGGCACTGACTCAGGGTAAGGGCTCAAATTGGCCAAACGAGCCAAAAAGGCGGCACGTTGCTCACGAGATTCGCCCATGCCCACAATACCGCCACAGCAAACAGACATACCTGCTGCGCGCACATTGGAAATGGTATCCAAGCGATCCTGGTAGCCGCGGGTAGAAATAACGGAACGGTAAAAGTCCTCGCTGGTATCTAGGTTGTGGTTATAAAAGTCGAGGCCAGCCTCTTGTAAAGCCTGAGCCTGATCAGCCTCTAACATTCCTAAAGTAGCGCAAGTCTCCAAACCGAGGGCCTTTACACCTTTGATCATGGCCGTGACTTTCTCAATATCGCGGTCCTTGGGTTCGCGCCAGGCGGCACCCATACAGAATCGATTCGATCCAGCCGCTTTAGCGGCTTTAGCAGCCTCAAGCACTTCCTCTAGGCCCATCAACTTTTCAGCCTTGACGTCAGTGTCATAACGGGCGGCTTGCGGGCAGTAGCCGCAATCCTCAGGACAGCCACCAGTCTTAATGGACAACAAGGTAGCCAACTCCACATCTCCCTCAGGGAAAAAGGCCTTGTGGGTCTCTTGAGCCTTGAGCATCAACTCATTAAAAGGTAGGTCAAATAAGGCTTCAATTTGGGCAACTGACCAGGATCCAGATGCATCCACCTCTTTACGTACATCTGCTTGAGATTTCACCAGGGTGATGGGTTTTTCTACGGTTTGGGTGTCCAGCATGGGTAAATTCCAGAAAATAGGTCAATTCAAGCCATAAACATAACAGATACAGGCCTAATTTAGGAAAAACTAGTGGTCAAATACCAAACATGAAGGTTATTTCTGATCTAAATCAATCCTCCCTGGTGGATCGCAGTTTGGCCGCTGTTTGGCACCCCTGCACCCAGATGAAGCAGCACGAATCTTTTCCCTTGGTTGCCATTGCCAGCGGAAAAGGGGCCTGGCTTTATGACGAAGATGGAAAAGCCCTACTTGACTGCATTAGCTCATGGTGGACTAACCTTTTTGGTCATGCCAATCCGCGCATCAATCTGGCCATTACCAAGCAGCTAGAAAAAATTGAGCACGTGATGCTCGCTGGATTTACCCACCCACCTGTTGTGGAGCTATCCGAAAAATTATCCGCCTTAACCCAAGGTCATTTGGGACACGTTTTTTACGCTTCTGATGGCGCATCTGCAGTAGAGATTGCGTTGAAGATGAGTCACCACTTCTGGAAACTTAACAATCAGCCACAAAAGAAAAAATTTGTCTGCCTAGAAAATGGTTATCACGGTGAGACTTTAGGTGCCCTAGCAGTAACAGATGTTGCAATCTTTCGTGAAGCTTACGGCTCCCTATTACAAGATGTTTTTACTGTACCTTCACCGGATGCTCGTAAAGCACATCCCAATGAAAGTGCTGATGATGTTGCTAAACAGGCAGCAAAAAAATTGGAAGAGTTGCTCGAGGTTGAGCATCATAATATTGCCGCCCTCATTATTGAACCTCTCGTGCAATGTGCGGGACAAATGGCAATGTACTCACCAGAGTATTTACGCTTAGCAAGATTGCTCTGTGATCGGTACAACATTCATCTTATAGCTGATGAGATTGCAGTAGGTTGTGGTCGATCAGGAAAGTTTTTTGCTTGTGAGCATGCCGGAATTTGGCCAGACTTTTTGACACTATCCAAAGGCATCAGTGGTGGCTACCTTCCGCTATCACTGTGCATGACGACTGACAAAATTTATCGCGCCTTTTATGGCGATCAAATGCAACAAGGTTTCTTGCACTCACATTCCTACACAGGTAATCCATTAGCATGTGCCGCCGCACTCGCTTGTTTGGAAATTTTTGATGCTGAATCCGTTCTTGAAAAAAATCTTGAGCGCAGCAAAGATCTCGCCCGTGCGTTTGCTTGGGCAAAATCAGATTCTCGTATTGAGCATTGGCGCCAACAAGGCATGATCCTAGCCTTTGATATCAAGCCTGAATCACTAAAAAATTCAGCGACGTTTTCACGAGAGATGTTTTCAGCTAGCCTCAAAGAAGGCATTCTCATTCGGCCTATTGGCAATACGATTTATGTCATGCCGCCGTACATTCTCTCTTCAGATGAAGCAATACAAATGGGCGATTCCGTGCAACGCGCCCTTAATCAGGTGTTGGCATGAGCACAAGCTTCAAAGCCCGCGATATGGCAGAGCAGCAGATTGCTGACTTAGATGAGCAGCTGTTGAGACGCAAGCTGCGCACTACCCAATCACCCTGCGATACTAGGGCAAGCGTTGGTGATCGCATGCTAAATGCTTTTTGTAGCAACGATTACTTAGGTCTCGCCAATCATCCTGAATTAGTTTCTGCACTTGCAGAAGGTGCAAAACGGTATGGTGTTGGTAGTGGTGCATCCCACTTAATTAGCGGCCATAGTATTGCGCATGACTTACTTGAAAAAAAATTAGCCGCATGTCAGAGTAAATATATCCCCGATGCAAGGGCGCTATTCTTTAGCACCGGCTATCTTGCAAACATCAATGCAATTACCGGTCTGGCTAGACTTGCTGAACAGGGTCAAGTCAGCATTTATTCAGCCAATTTAAATCACGCTTCTTTAATTGACGGCATTCGTCTAGCGAGTGCACAAACTAA
>ERZ1034361.1635-NODE-1635-length-11579-cov-2.398105_pt1 | contig 11579 bp, 9 predicted proteins | sample MGYA00520617_ERZ1034361 | MGnify/ENA primary metagenome ERZ1034361 (study PRJEB33736, sample SAMEA104284507) | Azolla filiculoides | biome: Urban; feature: Water surface; material: Ditch water | place: Netherlands | collected 2015-10-28 | depth 0-0.1 m ... | reverse complement strand
CGTGATCACTTGGGTCAAGAGTACTCTGGCACGATCACCGGTGTTGCCACATTTGGTTTATTTGTACAGTTGGAGAGCCTCTTTGTTGAGGGCATGATTCATATCAGTGAACTAGGTGGTGACTACTACCAATATGATGAGGCTAGACAAGAGTTGCGCGGAGAAAGAACGGGTATTCGTTATCGCTTAACTGATCGAGTCCATGTCTTGGTTAGCCGTGTAGATTTAGATGCTAGACGTATTGAGTTCAGCCTTGTAAAACCTAATGGCGACAGAAATGGCGTAGCCGGTGTTGGGGTGAGTGATCGTTTTGCACCAATGGAAAATGGTCGCTCGAATAAGCCTAATAGAAGTGCTGGTGCCAAAAAGTCATCTGGCAGAGCTCGTACAAATACTTCTGGCTCAATCTCTAGTGGTTCAAGGTCACCTCAGGGTGGTGGGGTATTATCTGCCCCTAGCAAATCAGCCTCAGGCAGAGGTGCTAAGAAAACTACTGCCGCCAAAGCTGGTAAAAAACCAAAAAAATCTAGTAATGCCAAATCAAAAGGGCATGAGTTAAGTATTCGTAAGGGTCGTCGTTAATGTCAGATAGAGAGCAGGATTTTCGATCTAAAAAAGATCAGTCATCAAAACAACAGGGTGGTGATGGCAAGCAAATGTTGTTGGGCTTTCATGCGGTGATTGCCAGATTACGCCAAGATCCTGAGTCTTTGAGAACGGTGTATGTTGATCCTGCAAGGCGCGACCGTCGTATGCAAGACTTCATTAAAACAGCTGAACCAATTTTAGGGCGTCGACTCCATCAAGCAGATACAGAGCGTTTGAGAACCTTGGCGGGCAATGATCGTCATCAAGGTGTTGTTGCTTTTGCTGATGCTGTTTCTAAAGTTCAGACTCTCGATGAATTATTAGATGCCTTACAAGGTCCAGCTTTGTTGTTAATACTGGATGGAGTTACAGATCCGCATAACCTAGGTGCATGTCTTCGAGTTGCTGATGGTGCTGGTGTTGATGCTGTGATCGTCCCGAAGGATCGCTCTGCGCATTTAAATGCAACGGTGAGTAAGGTAGCCAGCGGTGCGGCAGAGACTATGCCCTTAATTGCTGTGACTAATCTTGCTCGTACTATGCGCGAGTTACAAGAAGCCGGGGTATGGCTCATTGGTACAGATGATCAAACTGAAAAAACCTTATACGATGTTGACTTGAGTGGCCCAGTTGCTTTGGTAATGGGAGCTGAAGGTGAAGGTATGAGAAGGTTAACTAAAGAGACATGCGATGAGCTGGTCAAAATTCCGATGCTCGGAGGTGTTGAAAGCTTAAACGTATCAGTTGCAAGCGGCGTCTGTTTGTACGAGGCTCGCAGGCAACGAATTGCCAAAGGCTAAAAAATAAAAAAAGGTGCCTGATCTGTTAGTTCAAGAGCACCTTTTTTAGCTAGCCTTCAGACTATGGCCTATTTGTTTTAATTAGCCAGTAGCTTTTCAAGCTTATCTATATCAGCACAGAACAAACGAATGCCTTCGGAAAGTTTTTCTGTCGCCATGGCATCTTGATTTAACTGATAGCGGAACGATTTTTCATCTGCGTTAATAGCAGAGGCGCCAGTCGCTTTTGCGCTACTGAGACTTAGTGCCGGAGAAAGCGCTAAGTCTTGATTCTGAAGTTCTGCAAGTAACTCAGGACTAATTGTTAGTAAATCACAGCCTGCCAAGTTAATAATCTGATTGATATTTCTAAAGCTTGCTCCCATGACTTCAGTTTGAATATCAAAAGACTTGTAATAGTTATAGATATTTTTCACTGAAACAACACCTGGATCATTGGCGCCACCATGAATGTCATCTTTCCAGTCGGCACCCAAGGACTTTTTGTGCCAATCTGTGATTCGACCAACAAATGGTGAAATTAACTGTGCTTTTGCATTGGCACAAGCAACTGCTTGTACTAGGCTAAACAACAAAGTCATATTGCAGGATATGCCTTCTGATTGCAGAACTTGAGCCGCTTGAATACCTTCCCAAGTACTTGCAATTTTAATTAGAACTCGTTTTCGAGAAATTCCGGCCTGTTCATAGGCCTTAATAATTTCTCGAGCTTTCTTGATGGTTAATTCTGTATCAAAAGATAGGCGAGCATCAACCTCTGTAGAAACTCTACCTGGAACAATCTTCAAAATTTCAATACCAAATGCGACTAGCAATGCATCAATGAGGTGGTCTACTGATTGACCTGCATTTTGCGACTTTATTTGGCTAATGAGCGCTTGATAATTCGGAAGTTGAGCAGCTTTTAATATTAGAGAAGGGTTCGTTGTTGCATCTTGAGGCAAAAAGGCCTGCATGCGCTCAAAGTCGCCTGTATCTGCGACTACAGTGGTGTATTGTTTAAGTTGTTCTAATAGTGTGCTCATTGGAGTATTTTAGAATGCTTCTGTAAATAAAAAGAATTTAGCAGACATTTTTGCTGAATAATTAAGTTAAATTAAAAGAAACAGCATTTATAGGGCATTGTTTTATGTATACGCAGGATCAACTGAAGGCAATGGTAGCGGATGCCGCAAAAAATGAGGTGCTTAGTAATATGGCACCTGGTGGTATTTTGGGCATTGGAACTGGTTCAACTGCTAATTTATTTATTGATGCTATCGCACCTCATAAAGATCATTTTTCTGGAGTTATTTCTAGTTCTCAAGCAAGTACAGAGAGACTTCAAAAGCATGGATTTAAAGTTTTGGACAGTAACTCAGTGGTCAGTGTTCCTATCTATGTTGATGGCGCTGACGAGATTGACCCCCAGGGTCATATGCTCAAAGGTGGCGGTGGTGCTTTAACTCGAGAAAAAATCGTTGCTCAATTAGCTCAATCTTTTGTTTGCATTTGTGATGCCAGTAAAGAAGTGGATGTCCTTGGTAAGTTTCCTTTACCAGTTGAAGTTATTCCAATGGCTCAAGCTCAAGTCACGCGTTTTTTAGAGAGTTTAGGTGCTACAGTCTCTTTAAGAAAAATAAAAGGTAGTGATCAAATTTTTGTGACTGATAACCAGGGTTGGATTTTGGATGCCAGTGGTTTGAAGATCACAGACCCAGTTTCATTAGAGTCAGAGGTCAATCAAATTCCTGGCGTTATATGCAATGGTTTATTTGCTCGCAGAAAAGCAGATGTGCTTCTTATTGGTGAATCTAAGGGTGTTCGTCGTCAAGTTTATTAATTCGATTTGTTTCGTATATTAAAAAAGGACGCTAATGCGTCCTTTTTTAATATGTTTGACAATTATTTGTCCTCAGGGACATAACCTTGTGCAGTGTCTGCACCTTCTCCATAAAAGTATTTTTCTACTTGCTTCAGAAGATATTGGCGCGCGCGGGTATCAGCCATATTTAGTCGATTCTCATTGATCAACATGGTTTGTTGTTTTAACCATCCTGCCCAAGCTTCTTTAGAAACTTCTTGCCATAGCTGCTTACCCAATTCACCTGGCATTGGTGCGAAATCTAAGCCTTCAGCTTCTTTATTTAATTTAATGCAGTTAACCATTCGAGCCATCTTGCTACTCCGTAATTTCTAAAGTGATTAATTATAAGTTTTTAATGAGAACCATTGATTTGCGTTCCCAGTTATATAGTTCTTTGCGCTCCGCTGGCAAATCATCAACGCTAGCTCTTACAAAACCACGTTTCAAAAACCAATGTTCAGTTCTGGTTGTTAAAACAAAAAGTTTTTTAAGTCCGGATGATCTTGCTCTAGCTTCAATTCGTTTTAATAAGCGCTCGCCGTCGCCTGACTCTTGGGCCTCTGGATCAACAGCTAAACATGAAAGTTCGCCAACACCGTTTGAGTATGGGAATAGGGCGGCACAGCCGAATAAAACGCGGTCATGCTCAATCACTGAAAAGTGAGTGATATCTCGCTCGATCACGTCGCGACCGCGTGCCACTAGAATCCCTTCATCTTCCAAAGGTTCAATCAGTTGCAAGATGCCGCCAACATCATCTAGATTTGCTTCACGGAGATGTTCTATATCGGAAGCTGCAATCATCGTGCTGATGCCGTCGTGAGTAAATAGCTCTTCAAGCAAAGCGCCGTCACGATCGTGAGGTAATAAATGTACCCGACTGACGCCAGATCTAATGGCACGAATAGCATTTTGTAAAAGAACCTTTAAATCTGCATCTGCTAATGTCAGTCCACTGATATGCTCTTCAAGCTGACGTAATGAAAATTCTTTGATCAATTCGCCATCTAAGTCTGTAATACCGTTGTATTCAGTTAAAAAGATCAATTTATCAGCTTTCACTGCCATAGCTGTCGCTGTAGCAACGTCTTCATAAGCAATGTTGAATGCCTGGCCAGTCGGTGAGAAACCCAGTGGAGACATCAAAACAATCTTATTGTTGGCTAGTGAATGGGCAATAGATTCAGAATCAACCTTACGGACTAAGCCGGTATGCATGAAATCAACACCATCAACAATACCTACCGGTCTTGCGATGATGAAATTTCCTGAAATAACTGAAATGCGAGATCCAGCCATCGGTGTATTGGGTAAACCTTGGCTAAAAGCCGCTTCAATATCTAGGCGCAACTCGCCTGAAGCCTCTTTAGCGCATTCCAAAGCTGCTGGATCGGTGATACGGTAGCCACTCATGGGGCCTGTACCATAACGACTAGTCACTTTTCTTAAATCAAGTTGCTCTTGTACTTGTGGGCGTGAACCATGAACTAGCACAATACGCATTCCCATGGCGTGCAGCATGGCCACATCTTGTATTAAAGCCTCTAGGCCGCCTTTTTGAACAAGCTCTCCGGCAAAACCAATCACAAAGGTTTTACCTCTAAAACTATGGATGTAGGGAGCTACATCGCGCAGCCAAGCAACGAAGGGAAAATTATTTTGGACTTGATTAGTAGGCATAGTGGAAAATTATAGGGTGCAACCAGTAAAAATGACCAAAAATTTGAAAATTCAGTTTCCTGAGAGCTTACCTGTTTCTGGGCAGAGGGAGAAGATTGCCCAGGCTTTGGAACAGAATCAGGTCATTATTGTCTGTGGCGAGACGGGTTCAGGGAAAACGACTCAATTACCCAAGATCTGTTTGGCAATGGGGCGCGGTCGTGCCAATGGCACAGAGAAGCTCATTGGCCATACCCAGCCCAGAAGGATTGCCGCCACATCAACAGCCAAACGAATAGCCCAAGAGTTGGGGAGTCCAATTGGGGAAGATGTTGGCTATCAGGTTCGTTTTGCTGATAAAACAAGCACAAGCGCATCCATTAAGTTAATGACCGACGGTATTCTGTTGGCTGAAACCCAAAGGGACCCGCTTTTAAAGGCTTACGACACGATTATTATTGACGAGGCCCATGAGCGAAGTCTCAATATTGATTTTTTATTAGGTTATTTAAGGCAATTACTGCCTAAGCGCCCAGATTTAAAAGTGATTGTTACTTCAGCGACGATCGACGCTGACCGCTTTGCAAAGCATTTTGGGACTCCTGAGCATCCAGCCCCAGTTATTGAGGTGAGTGGCCGTTTATTTCCTGTTGAAGTTAGATATCGACCATTGTTGGAACAGGGAAAGAAAGAAGCCCAAGAAATCCCTGAAGCGGTTGTCCAAGCCATCGGCGAGTTATGGCGTGATGGCGCTCATAGTGCTGGCGACATATTGGTTTTTTTGCCTGGCGAACGAGAAATTCGTGATTGTGCTGAAGCTATTCGCAAAGATCATGTTTTGAGTCAGCGTTTCCATCCAGAAGTACTTAGTTTATTTGCTCGCCAGTCTGTGGCAGAACAAGAGAGAGTTTTTCAGGGTAGTGGTGGTCGTAGAGTTGTTCTTGCTACTAACGTCGCCGAGACATCATTAACCGTCCCTGGTATTCGTTTTGTTATTGATGTTGGTTTGGCTCGTGTTAAACGCTATTCCTATCGAAACAAGGTTGAGCAGTTGCAAGTCGAGCCAATTTCTCAGGCTGCAGCCAATCAGCGTGCAGGGCGTTGCGGTCGTGTATCAGATGGTATCTGTATTCGACTCTATGATGAGTCAGATTTCGTGGCTAGACCCAAATTTACTGACCCAGAAATTTTAAGAAGTTCTCTGGCGGCAGTTATTTTGAGAATGCGTGCTTTGAAATTGCCGCGTATCCAGGAGTTTCCTTTCATTGAGGCGCCCTTAGGTCGAGCGATTAGCGATGGAGTTCAACTTCTTGAAGAGTTGGGCGCTATGGAATCTGAAGGTCCTCGCCAAGGAGCTTTAACACCTATTGGCAAGCAATTGGCTGCCTTACCCTTGGATCCTAGAGTGGGTCGAATGTTGTTGGCTGCGCGAGAGCATCAAGCCTTGAGGGAAGTTTTAATTATTGCTACAGCCATGGCTAGTCAAGATCCTAGAGATCGACCCATTGAGTATGCACAAGCTGCGGATGCAGCACATAAAACTTTTGCAGATGAGCGTTCAGAATTTTTGTCATTTGTGAAGTTATGGGATTGGTATCAAGAAGCCTTGGTTCATAAACAAAGTAATCGGCAGCTTGAGAGCTTATGTAAAAGCAAGTTTATATCTCCAAGGCGTATGCGTGAGTGGCGCGATGTTCATGGTCAATTGCATCATTTATTGATGGAGCAGGGTTGGAAAGAAAATGCGACTCCTGCCACTTTTGAACAAGTACATTTATCGCTTCTAACTGGTTTGTTAGGAAACATCGCTAAACGTGCAGAAGATGATAAAAATGGACCCGGTATTTACGAGGGTGCTCGAGGTATTAAATTAAATATTTGGCCAGGTTCAACTATAGGTAAAAAGGCCGGAGCTTGGATTTTGGCTTCTGAGTTGGTTGAGACTAGTCGATTATTTGCTCGAACTATCGCAAAAATTGAACCTCAATGGGTGGAGAAGGTGGCTGCTCATCGTCTCATTAAGTCCTGGAGTGATCCATTTTGGGATGCTCGTCAAGGTGAGGTGATGGCCCATGAGCGCGGCACTTTATATGGGTTGCCAATTTATAACGGCAGAAAAATTCGTTTTGCACCTAAAGATATTGAAGAGGCTCGCAATATATTTATTCAAAGAGCTTTGGTCGAGGCTGAATTATTTGGGCAATCAGAAGCGGCAGCGGCACAAAAGCAAGCTGGTCCTGCGTATGCTTTCTTTTGGCATAACTTGTCATTAATAAAACAAATTGAAGCACTTGAGCATCGTTCTCGTCGTCAAGACGTTTTAGTTGATGATGAGTTGCTGTTTGCTTTTTACAATCAACATCTTCCCAAGGAAGTATTCAGTCGCGCAAGCCTTGAGGCATGGTTAAAAGAGGACCTCAAAAACTTAGCCATTCTTAAGCTAGATAAATCTGACCTCATGCGTCATGAGGCTGCAGGAATTACTCTTGATAGATATCCAAAAACGATGCGGATGGCTGGTGGCGAAGTTCAGTTGACCTATCATTTTGAGCCAGGTAGCCCTAAAGATGGGGTGACCATGGTTGTACCTTTAGCTCTGTTAAATCAGATTGATCAGCGGCGTTGTGAATGGTTAGTTCCCGGCCTGTGTATTGAAAAAGTACAACTCTATCTCAAATCTTTACCTCAAAAACTCAGAAGAAACTGTGTCCCACTTCCGGAATATGCCAAAAAGTTTGTGGAGCGCTGTACTGAGAAAAGTATATTCGGTGAGGGTGATTTTCTTGAAGCATTGATAGCTGATATTCGTGAGCAAACCCAAGTTCAAGTTCAACGCGTTGATTTTCGACCTGAAAATTTACCTCTGCATTGTTTTATGAATTTCCGTTTGGTGGATGAATACGGTCGACAAATTGATCTTGACAGGAATTTGGGCAAGTTAAGAGCTGAGTTTGCACAATCAGCAAGAGAAGTTTTCCAAGAGGTTGCTGCTAGTGCTGTTGGCCGTTTGACACCGGCAGCTGTAAATAACAATGTAAGTGGCAGTTCTCCTCAAACATACCTAAAGGAAGAGGGTAGATCTAACGCTGCCTCCAATGTTTCACAAACTGACAATATCAAAGATTGGAATTTTGGCGAACTACCTGAGATGCTTGAGATCAAGCGTGGCAAGCAAACTCTGTATGGCTATCCTGCATTGGTGGATAAACAAACTCATTGTGATTTAGAGGTCTTTGATGATCCTGATCTCGCCAGAAGGACTCATCGACAAGGTTTAAGACGTTTATTTGCGCTACCTATGCGTGAGACCATTAAGGCCCTTCATAAGCAATTGCCTGGAGCGCGAGACCTTAGCTTACTATTTATGAGTATTGGCCAATCAGATGAACTAATGACTCAAGTGATTGACCTTGCATTAGATAGAGCCTGCTTAATGGATCCTTTGCCCAATAATGCCCAACTATTTAAAGAGCGCTTAGATGCTGCTAAGCCTAAATTAGCTTTGATCGCTCAAGAAATCGCTCGCCATGCTTTAGCTGGTTTACAGGCGCATGCTGACCTTCAAAAGAAGCTTGCTCAATTAAAAGCTCTTTCAAGTTCTGCTCATGCTGATGTCAGCGCGCAAGTTCAAAAACTCATTCATCCCAAATTTGTTGCGGAAACGCCATATGAGTCACTGGTGCATATTCCCCGCTACTTGAAAGCCGTTCTGATGCGTATTGAGAAATTGCGCACCAACCCAAGCCGAGATGCCCAATGTCAAATTGAGTGGCAGTCCATTTACAACCCTTGGATCAAGTTGCTCCAGACTCAAAAAGTCTATGGCGGGCAATTAGACCCACGTTTGGATGATTTTCGCTGGCAATTGGAGGAGTTGCGCGTCGCGCTATTTGCCCAAGAACTCAAAACTCCAACGCCTATGTCTGCTAAGCGACTGCAAAAGATTTTAGATAGTCTGCGTCAATAACCCTCATTTATCCCTAGCTTTAAAAGTGGCTTAATTATCTCTTATACTTATAAAAAACATAAGAGATTGAGGGTTGAAAATGAATTATTTTGATACATTGAAATCGGTCAACGATCTTACTAGTACTGGTATGGGCTTTAAGCAAGCTGAAATTTTGACCGGAATGTTTAAAGATTTAATTGAGAATCAATACGGTCATCTTGCTAACAAGCAAGATCTAGAAAAAGTATCCATGGAATGTAAGAACGAAATTTTTGAAGTGAAAATGGAAGTTAAATCAATCAATTCAGAAATTAAAACCATCAAATGGATTTTAGGAGTCTTTGCTGCAGTAGTGATGGCTAATTTTGTTCAGCACAATTTGATGCATTAACGCATGCAATCTTATAGATTGATGATATTTGTGGGATATCAATAAAATCTGTGTTGGTTTTAGGACTTTTAGCAATTTGAGTCTTAAAATCCAAGAATGCACACAACAAACACACACTCACGCTCAAAGTCTTTTTTACCAAGTTTGGCCCTTATGTTTTTCATGGCCAGTAGCGCTGCTTTTGCAAGCTCACCCGAGTCAGTTAAGAAAACAGCGATTGTTCTAAATTCAGGAGATGCCAGTGTTAGTTTGATCGACATGGCTTCGAGAAAGGTTTACAAAACTTTCCCTGTTGGTAAAGAGCCTCATCATTTAATGATCACTCCAGATCAAAAATCAGTTTTAGTGGCTAATGCTGCTGGTAATGATGTTGTTTATTTAGATCCCAAGACAGGTGACATGCAAAGACGTGTTCCGAATATTGTTGATCCATACCATATTGGTTATTCACCTGATAAGAAGTGGTTTATCGCGGCCGGCAATAGATTGGATCGTGTTGATGTATATGAAGTTAATGGTCAAGAATTAAAGTTGGCAAAAATTGTTAAAGCTGCAAAAACACCAAGCCACATAGCGTTTACTGCCGATAGCAAAATTACTTTTGTTACTTTGCAAGATTCCAATGAATTGATTGCCATCAAATTATCCAATCAAGAAATTTTATGGCGCATGCCTATTGGAAAAATGCCCGCTGGAGTTTGGATGACGCCAGGTGATAAATATCTTTTGATTGGTTTAACTGGATCTGATGCTGTTCAAGTTGTTGACTGGAAGAATCAAAAAGTTGTGAAAGAAATTAAAACAGGTAAGGGCGCTCATAACTTCAGACCTCTGGGTGATAAGCGTCATATTTTCTTATCTAACCGTGTGGCATCTACGATTAGTATTTTAGATATGGAGAAGTTGGAGAAAGTTGCTGATATTACTGGTATTCCATCTGGTCCTGATTGCATGGATGTAACCCCCGATGGTAAAGAGCTATGGGTGACCTTTAGATTCTCGAAAAAAGTCGGAATTATTGACATTGCCACTCGACAATTGGTCACTACCATCCCAGTCGGTAAGAGTCCGCATGGCATTTTCTTCTTCCCTAATGCTTCATGGGAATAAGTCTTTTAAGCCAAGTGAAAAATATGATGAAAGCCAATTTAGCTCTGTTAGTTTTACTCTTGGCTTCCACTTTGGCAGATGCTGCAACATGTTCTAGGCCTGTTTACTTAACTTTTGATACAGGCAATATGGCTGTTGCAGAGTATGTTGCGAAAACCTTGAAGCAACATGACGTGAAAGCAACTTTCTTTTTGGCTAACGAAAGAACCAAAAGAGGGGACTTTTCTCTAGATGATTCTTGGAATGGTTTTTGGCAAGATCTCAAAAAAGAAGGCCATGCTTTTGGTAACCATACTTTTCACCACACCTATTTCATCAAAGATCTCGGTCAGCACAAAGTCTTAACAAAGCCTCAATTTGGACCTCAAGCAGGTAAAGCGGTTGTAACTGACCAACAGCAACTCTGTCAGGAGCTAAAGCTGGTGAGTGATCGTTTTCTAAAGATTACCGGTAAGCCTTTAGATCCAATTTGGAGAGCGCCAGGAGGTAAGGTTTCTCCTCAATATATTGAGATGGGGCATGTTTGTTCGTACAAGCATGTGGGGTGGTCACCTGCTGGATTTTTAGGTGATGAATTGGCTTCCGAGAAATTTTCCAATGCTAGCCTTCTCGAGAAAGCCCTAAAAAACATACAGCCTGGTGATGTCCTTATGGCCCATTTGGGTATTTGGTCAAGAAATGACCCTTGGGCTCCAGCGGTTTTAGAACCTTTGATCATGGGCCTAAAGAAAAAAGGTTTTTGTTTCGGCACTATCTTGGATGCTCAGCAGGATTCTCGATTATCTAGAATAATTCAGTAAATGATGAATCAGATAAGTACTTGGTATGCAGCTCTTCAAGAGTCGATGATGCAGAACATCGTCCTACCAATCTTATATTCTACAAACGGCATGGGCTATGCAGATGATGCGGTCACTGGGCTGGATTGGTTTTTATTGGGATGCATTCAAATTCTTATCATTGCCTTGATCTTTAAACCTTTGGAAAAAGTGTTTCCAGTTCAGTCTTCCGTTAGTGACTATTCCAGGTTCCAAAAAATCAAGCTTCAATTGGTTGATTTTTTCTATACCTTGATCCATCGATTAGGTATTTTTAAGCTCATTTTATTTTTAGTTTTTTCTGATGCCTTCTTTTGGTTTGATGGTCAACTCCACGATCTCGGATTTCAGCGTTTAAATGTTGAAAATTGGTGGCCTGGAGTGACATCAACGCCTTGGATTAGCTTTTTAATTTATC
>ERZ1034361.1633-NODE-1633-length-11583-cov-6.056666_pt1 | contig 11583 bp, 30 predicted proteins | sample MGYA00520617_ERZ1034361 | MGnify/ENA primary metagenome ERZ1034361 (study PRJEB33736, sample SAMEA104284507) | Azolla filiculoides | biome: Urban; feature: Water surface; material: Ditch water | place: Netherlands | collected 2015-10-28 | depth 0-0.1 m ... | reverse complement strand
TGGTGGAATGGTATACACATCAGACTTAAAATCTGACGCTTAATTGATTGAGGGTTCAAGTCCCTCCACTCGTACCAATTTGTCCCGTTAGCTCAGTGGATAGAGCAATGGTCTTCTACACCACAGGTCGGGAGTTCGAATCTCTCACGGGACGCCAGTTTATGTAGGTGGAACCAGTTGGATGGGTACTGGATTGCAAATCCATGGAAGCAAGTTCGATTCTTGTCACCTACTCCAAAATAAGTGTTGACTTGTAAACTTATTTGATGTATAATAAGTGTTCTTCAAAAGTCCTCTCTGAGTCTACGGTAAATACGTAGCGTGAGGCAGGTAGGTAACTGCCGTGCGGTTAGATGGGTGTCCGTTATCACCCATCACTTTACTCGATTCGTCTATCGGTTAGGACACTTGGTTTTCAACCAAGTAAGAGGGGTTCAACTCCCCTACCGAGTACCAGATTTAATTGTATTGGGTTGCCAATGCCAGTAGGTATACCTAGGAGTTAAAAGATACTTGACGGAGTATCACTCGCTAGATTACACGAAAGATGGAAACGAAGCTGTTTTGATGCAGTTGATACGGTGGTCACGCTGGATAAGTTGGAGCGTAATGTGGTTGATAGACAACTCCGTGGACGGCACGGTATGGCAGGTGTTCAAACTGTTATTTCTATCAAACATCCCAGTATAATTAAATGTGGTATTAGTTTAGTGTTATCAAGGTATCGTCATAGGACGCTATGACTATGCGGGTCCAACTGTGCGAGGAACGGATCCTAATATAACTGCTAGTCGCTTGCCAGAGGAAGCACCTTTGTTGGCAAATAGGCACGATAACACTAAACTAATATCATGGAGCAATTGATGCTATGGCGTGTGCATCATCGGACTGTAAATCCGATCCCTCTGGGTAAACAATCTTGGTTCGACTCCAAGTTGCTCCACCAAATTTTGGCTCGTTAATATAATGGTTATTATGCCTGCCTGTCTAGCAGGACACAGGAGTTCGATTCTCCTACGAGTCGCCAGTTTTGTAAATGCTGTTTACAGCAACCGAGTTACAAGTTTAGAGTTGAGGCTCTAATATCGAAAGATAATTAGTTTACTAATACCGTGTTACAAGTGAAGGGTTGAGGCTCTTCTTTACAAATTTATTATCGCAGAGTATGGAAGTGGTCTATCCGTCTGGTCTCATAAGCCATGAAATCGTTGGTTCGAATCCAACCTCTGCAACCAGATGGTGATGTAGCACAGCGGTAGTGCAACTCCTTCATACGGAGTAGGTCAGTGGCTCGAATCCACTCATCACCACCAGATAAGTAGTAAGATGCGGATGTGATGGAATTGGTATACGTGTTGGTCTTAGAAGCCAAATTTTGCGAGTTCGAGTCTCGCCATCCGCACCAAGTTTTATTCCAGAGTAGCACAGCGGTAGTGCAGTTGACTGTTAATCAATTGGTCGTAGGTTCGATCCCTGCCTCTGGAGCCAATTAATGGGCTGTTGGTATAGTTGGGAACACACCTGCCTTGCACGCAGGAATCGGGAGTTCGACCCTCCCACGGTCCACCATTTTAATTATCAGGAGAAGTAAATGAGTAATCACGAAACATTGTTGGAACAGTTTGAAGTTTATAAATCAGAGAATGAAAAGTTCGCAACAAAAGGTGTTAAGGCATCTGCTGCTCGAGCACGCAAAGCGTTACAAGAAATGAGTAAAGCAATTCGTGAACGTCGTAAAGAAATTACTGCAGAGAAAGAAGCACTCGCAGCAAAATAAGTTTTAGCCCATCTAGCTCAGCTGGTAGAGCATCTCATTAGTAATGAGGAGGTCACGTGTTCGAATCATGTGATGGGCACCAAATATCTCGATGGTGTAATGGCAGCATAGCAGTCTCCAAAACTGTTGGTTGGGGTTCGAGTCCCTATCGGGATGCCAATGCGGGTAAGCGTGAGGTACGTCGCCAGCCTTCCAAGCTGCGCAGAGTGGGATTCGATTTCCCCTATCCGCTCCAATTTAAAAAGAAAGTGAAGTGAGGTGTAACATGAAACCTATCAACATCGATGAAGTAAAAACATTCATCGAGGCACAGAGTCCTGAAACAAAGATCTACATTGGTGGTGATTCTGAGCGAGTTTTGATTGGTAATACATGGTATGCTGACTACACTTTAGCTATTGTTGTTCATATTGACGGCAAACATGGATGTAAGATCTTTGGTGAAGTTTCTCGTGAGAGAGACTATGACTTAAAGAAAAACAAACCACGTATGCGTCTAATGAACGAAGTTTATAAGATTGCAGACTTGTACCTAAAGTTGCATGATGTTCTGGAAGATAGAGATGTAGAAGTGCATCTTGATATCAACCCAAACGAAATGCATGGTTCAAGTTGTGTGATCAACGAAGCGACTGGTTATATCCGTGGTATGTGCAACGTAATCCCTCTTGTAAAACCAAGAGCATTCGCTGCAAGTTACTGTGCGGATAGAATGAAACACATCATGTCGAATCGTATTGCAGCATAAACTGTTGACTTGCAATGTTATTTGATGTATAATAAGTTATTGAATTGAAGGAATTTAAAATGGAAATTAACCTACGTAAAGCAAACGCTATCCAAGCAGAGATTCGCAAAGCAATCAATGCAGTTAAGTTGGAAGCAAACGTGGCTGTGACTGAGTTCACACAAAATATCGCAGAGGCATTGGTCACTGCTCATGTCGAATACCAACGTGGTGTCGATCGCAAGGTAGCTTTGACTACTGCATTGTTTAACATTCGCAAGAGTGTTTCTCAAGCAAATGCCACTGCTGGTATTAATACCATGCTTGGTGACATCGAAGCCATCGATCAAGTGATGGCTGTGTACAGTCAAGTTACCACTCAAGTAGTGGCTAAACCATTGGCTGAGGTGACTGCTCGTATCGAGAAGTTGAAGACTACTCCAACTGAGAACAGTCGTCTGTATGGCGATCGTTTCAACAGCGTGGAAACATCTGTTGTTAACACTGACGCAATTGAGGTTGCTAAGCTGAAGGTGAAAGACCTGAAGCGTCAGAAGCAGGCTCTGCAGGATAAACTGCTGAGTTCTAATGTCAATACCCTTATCACCATCACTGGTGCTGATGAGGCTCTGTTGAAAGAGGAAGGCATCCTCTAAAGTTTCGAGGGACAGTGCGGATAAGAGAGATTGGAATCGTTGCAAACCAATTATCCTACAAAGATAATATTGGCTTGGTCTTGAAAACCAAATCCGAACTATTCGCCCAAAACCATAGTAGTCTGCTCCACGCACATACTTGACTGTTATAGTCGCTGCTTGTTGTTACGTGGATTTACTCTTGTGGGCTGTCTGTTGATTGTTGATGGTTGCATGTTGCTGTGCGACTATTCGCTTGAATTGAACCATTGTTCCTCACCCTTATTATGGAGTTAGTATGAAAGTTGTTATCAATCGTTGCTTTGGTGGATTCGGTCTATCAAAAGAGGGTTATGTTCGTTACTGCGAACTGGCTGGCTTGCCATGTTTTATCGAAGAAGATAAAAAGTATTCATCTCTTGGTCTATTCACTTGCTGGTTACTACCAGAAGCTGAACGTGTAGATAATAAAGAGGGTGATGCATTCTATTCCATGTCAATGGAAGAACGTATTGCGTATAACAATATACACTCAGAACAGACTCTTTACGATCGTGACATCGAACGTAACGATCCGTTTCTTGTTCAGTTAGTTGAAGAGAATACTGAATTGTATTCTGGTCGTCATGCAGAGTTGGCAGTGGTAGAGGTTGATGACGATGCTGAATGGGAAATTGATGAGTATGATGGTCGTGAACACGTTGCTGAAAAGCATCGTACTTGGTATTGAATAAGTAGTATTGTGCAGGATTAATTCAGTGGTAGAATGTTTCGTTGCCAACGAAAATGTCATCGGTTCGAACCCGATATCCTGCTCCAATAATTAACATGGAGATATTATGACTGAACAGAGTCCAAAAGAACCATCCGCTTTTAAGCAGGAATGGGAAGCAAAGAAGTTATTGAAGCGAACAAAAAAGAAAGCAAAGAAAGAGTTGCTGAATCGAGGTCATAGTCCATCAGAAGCGAGTGGTATGATTAAGCAAGCACTCAAACAAATTCAAAGCAATAAACCCGAGCGTCGTGCAGCTGGACGTGGTGGTTAATTAGTGCCCACTTTGGTGGGCATTTTCACATTAGGATAATTATGATTGATTGTATGATTGTAGGTGACAGCATCGCAGTTGGAGTTAGTCAGGTGCGCACCGAATGTGTTAGTTATTCCAAGGGTGGTATCAATAGTCACCAATGGTTGAATCGATATGTAGATAAGACTCCGCTTGTTGCCAAACATGTCATTATTTCTCTTGGAAGTAATGACCACAAGTACATTAAGACTCGCAAAGAATTGGAAACGATCCGTGAGTTGACAAAGGCAGATAGAGTATACTGGATTCTACCAGCTATCAAGCCAGACATTCAAGAGGATGTTTACGCTGTTGCTGCATTGCATGGTGATGTAGTTCTACCAATCACTCGATTGCAGACAGATAAGATTCACCCATCATGGGCAGGTTACAAAGATCTAGCGGAGAAAACAAAATGAGTTGTCGTGATTGTAACTCTATGTGCAGACAGGGCAGAGATTGTCCGCATCGCATGACATGGACTGACTACCAGATGCGATTCTATAACTTAAAAGAAAGTATCAAACAATGGATATTAAAAATTACCAGCAAACGCCAGTAAAGCCAATGTCTTTCGAGGAATGGAAAGGTAACAAAGCACCACAATTCTCCGATGAGACCATGAAGTCACTGGAGCGTCTGCATGGAATCGACTATAAAAAACAATTTGACGAGATGCTCAAAAACGAGTATAATGAATACTGTTCGAATCTAAATGGGAATTGGTTACTAAAATGATTACAAAAGAAAAACTAGAACACCACATCAGCCATCTACAAGAGAAGCATGATGCATTGGACAAGAAGATCTGGGAACTAGATTGCCACTACGACGAGTCAGTCGAGTGTCATAACCTTAAGAAGCAGAAACTTAAACTCAAAGATGAGATTGAAGATTGTAAGAGAAAAATAGAGGCACTATGAATCTAGATGATGCAGTGATACAATTACACGATATCGCACGAGGTATCGTTGACGACGCACCTACCTACTCCTTTGAGATTCGTAGAGTTGCCGATGCTCTTCATGGGCACATGCGTGAGCAGAAAGAACGAGATGAACGAACACGTTACACTCACTCTGCCGCAAAGAAGAAAACTGTAATTGTAACTGACTGTATCGGTGGAGAAGATAATGACTGACGTATTCGTACCAAAAGAAACTGTGGATGCCATGATGACACGAGCATTCCTAGAGTTGGCAGCAAAGCTAGAAAGACTAGAGAAAGAATTGATGGCAGCACAGAGTCGTATCCACGAGTTGGAAGGACAGGTGTACGGAGGTTCTGTCAAATGACCAAATCAGAACTGTTCTTTATACTTTGGACATGCTTCTGGTTAATTGGAACTAACATTGACTTTGCATTCAGTCTTGGAGAGAAGAACTCCATTGTAGTTGAGACCAAACAACCAGAGAAGAAACCAGAGGTAAAGACCGATGATTTTCCGAAAGCGAGTTGGTAATGAGTTTGAGAGATCCAATATTCACAACGCATGACTACCTGATTGGTGGTAAGCTAGTGGTGGGTAAAGCAACCATGGACGATGGATATGTTGCTCTGATGAAGGATGCCGATGCAAAGAAACATATCAAAGAGAAACTAATCCACGATATGGCAACCTACATGCTGGAGAATAACCTAGTGGAATTCACTCAACATAACGACCCCATTACATTCACCAAGACTATCATGGTGCGAGCATATCTGGCTCCCAACGACCAAGTAAAGATCCTGCGATTAGCCAATAAAGTAGTATGAGACTGGTAAAGTATAGAGACGCTGGTATGAGTACGTATACCTATTTCTGGGTAAACGAGAGTGAACGGCTATCCAGTCCGTTCTTTGATAGTGAGAAAGATGCCTTAGATTGGATTGATAATGAACGAAATACTGATACTATTCCTGCTGTTCACCAAACACTTCCTGATTGATTTCCCTGCCCAGACTCCATACCAATGGATGAACAAGGGCACATACGGACATCCAGGTGGACTACTACACGCTGGTCTCCATGCACTTGGAACACTGATTGTATTCCTAGCGGTCTCTGCATCACTTGAGGGTGCAGTTATCCTAGCTTTGATTGATGGTATTCTACACTATCATATCGACTGGGCTAAGATGAGAATCAACGCACACTACGGATGGAAAGCAGATGCCCATCCAGAGTTCTGGGTATTGCTTGGAATCGACCAATACCTACATGCACTAACCTACCTACTACTAGTAACAATATGAAGATTTTTGTAATTGCTGGCACAGTTCAAGAAGCCAGAACATGGGCGAATGGAAACTTCCAGAAGCGAGCAGGTAATGGAGAGCGAGAAGCATCCATGAACGACTACATCTATGTAAGTAAACCAGACGATCTACGTGGTCATCAAGATCCCCATGGTGTATTCGTTGGTAACTGGCTGGGTAGACCAGATATATTCGATATCGTGGAGGAATTGTTATCCAGAACGATACATGTCAATCCTAATCTTAGCAGGATTTACAATGATTTAAAGCCAAAGGTAAGACCAACTCCAAAGCTAACTGGAAGCCAGATGACCCAAGCATACATAGACGAAGCTGCATCACTAATGGCAAGAGAGATAGATGCAGAGGTAATAAAGAACCTAGCAAAAAGGATTAATGGAGGAATACTATGAAGAAAATAACAAAGATCGTTACATTCTATGATGATGGCACATTCACCGAATCAGTGCCCAGTCCAGGAATTACTGCTCCATATAATCCAACTCCGTTCATGCCAACTCCAGTATATCCGTATACTCCAAGTGCACCACTAAACCCATCTCCATATACCCAGCCATGGCCAAGCTACCCACCATATACAATTACATGTAGTACTATCCAAGGGAAAGAAAATGTTCGAGGATAACGAAATCGACATAGAACTATCATTCTCAGACAATATCAAGGCTGGAGAACATCTACATACGGATAAAGGTTACCAACTATCCACCCACGAGAAACAAGCTGAGTTCGCCAAGAAGAGAGAACAACAAACATGCATAGAGTGTAATAAGCCAGCCACCTGTGTACGTCATACCCAATTCGCTGGTGATCATCCCTATTGTAAAGAACATGGTATGCAAGAGGAAGATTACTTTGTAGATGATAGCTATACGTATTGGACAGAACTATGAAAGCTGCTATTTAGTCGTGCTCTCTGGGAGTTATCGCAGCCGAATAAATACAGTGTTTAGCGTATACACCCTCAACTCCAATGTCATATAAAGAAAAAACTTGTCCAACCTGTCAAGCTAAGCATAAGAAGCGTGGACCGTACTGCTCTCGTTCCTGTGGCAATTCCCGTACTCATACCGAAGAACATAAGCGTCTGTTGTCCAAGAAGACCAGCGAATGGTTAACTGGACATAGTGATACTGCTGAGGAAGCACGAATGCGTATTAAGAATACACGACAGGAACAACTGGGTGTGGTGACCGATCCTGTGGCTCCTCCTGTGCGTAAACCCTTGTCCGACAATCAGTTCGTTCAGGATGGTGACCTATGGGAAGAGTGCTAGTCCGTGCCTGTGCGGACACATGCCTGTGGGTGCCTGTCCGTCTCTGTCCGAGTGCAGTCGTGCACGTGTCCTAGTCCAGTCGTCTGTGTGTCCTACATGTATGCATCTGCAAGTAAAATAAACTTGACTTTTATTTGACTTTGGGGTAGAATAACGGTGTTAGGGTTGATGATAAGGATATATGATGTTTTTACGGATCGAGACTGAAATGAACGAGATTTACGAAATCCCTTGTGAATCACTGGAAAGAGCAAAGGTTCTACTGAATGAATGGCTAGAGAACCATGAAGACGGATCTACCCCACTATACGAAATAACCCTCAGTCTTTGAGGGGATTAAGACCCTACCGTGAGTAGGGTTTTTCGCATTTAGGCTCTCTCGGATAACCCTCAACTTTGGTAGGGAATGCAAGAAAGTTGTTGCCTTTGTTTGAATTTTGACGTAGAATATACGTATGAAACTTGAAAAGGAAATGAAAATGATGTTTACCGTGATCTCTCGTCCCCTCTTGAAATCTTTGACTTTCCGTGTTATGAGTGAAACTGATAAGTTCGGTTTCGCTGGTGTTGAAAGCCCAGTTCCGCTTATCGCTGAAAACGAAGACGAAGGCATTTTGGTAGTGATTGACGGAGCCCACGCTGAACTTTACGCTTTTGACGGAGACGGAAATTTCGACTGCGTTGATACCTGCGAAAACGTGAACGAATTACCCTACTAACCGTAGGGTTATTTCAGATAGTTGTTGACTTAGATACGGATTTGAGCGATAATAGCTGTATTGATTAGGAGAAAACGATGCGTAAAAGTGAAGTAGTGGCTAGCCAGTTTAGCTCCGTGGTTCGACTCTTGGAGTTGGCTGATGGTGAGATGCAGATGATTCGCCAGTTGGATCTGGGTGTTATGCAGGGTTTGAACCAGAAGCTAATGGAGTTGATGGACGAGGTGGAAGACGCAATGTATGAGACCTGCGCTCCCATCGAAATGGCGGAAGACGCTAGGGATGCAGAGATCGCTGCATTGGAAAGACGTTTGGCTGATTTGAAATCTAAGGAGATCGTATGAATACAGTATACAAGAGCAAGTCCCAACTGCGCACTGAGACCCAAGACGCACTGGAGAAGTTCCTTCGTTCGGGTGGATCCATCGAGGTCGTGAAGGCACGTAAGGCTCCCAAGCAGAGAATGTCTGGAAAGACCACTCGTGCACCATCCAAGGGCACTTCTGGATTCGCCACTGGATATAGGTCGTCTAGCCTATAACCCTACAGAGAGGTAGGGAATACAAGAAAGTTGTTGTCTTAGTTGCAGAGTTGATGTATAATAGTTGTAATTGATAAGGAAAAGGATTATATTATGAATGTTTCTGTTGTGTTTGACTCTGCTTCTAAGAAGTTCGTTGGCTCTCTGAATGGTACTGTAGTTGTTCGTTCTGTTGGTAAGGCATACGTTGAGAAGCGTCTCGAACAAATGGCTGGCTCTAAGATCGACTTCGAAGTTGCTGCTGAAAAGAATGAAGCCAAGCAAGAGAAGTTTGGCATCAATGCACGATTCGGTTTCGTTGAGAAGCTGGTTTCCATGGTTGCTTCAGGTGTTCAACCCTCTGCCGTGATCACTGGCGAAGGTGGACTCGGTAAGACTTACACTGTTACCAAGACTCTTGAAGAACATGGCTACAAAGACATTAGCGATCTAGCTGAGTTCCAAGTAGGTGCTGTTTTGAATGCACGCAAGTGTTTCACCACTGTTAAGGGTTTCTCTACTGCCAAGGGTTTGTATCGTACCCTCTTCGAAAACAACAAGTCTATCGTTGTGTTTGATGACTGTGATGCAGTATTGAAAGATCCAGTTGCACTTAACCTGTTGAAGTCTGCACTTGACTCTTACGGCAAGCGTATTATTAGCTGGAATGCTGACATGCGTGATGACGACCTTCCACGTAGCTTCAACTTCGAGGGACGTGTTATTTTCATCTCTAACATGACACAGGACAAGATCGACCAAGCTATCCGTAGTCGTTCTATGATGATTGACTTATCCATGACTACAGACCAGAAGATCGATCGTATGGAGTATATCGCTGCATCCGATGCCTTCCTTCCAGAGTATGATGCATCTATCAAGAAGGATGCTCTAGCACTTATCCGTGAGCTAAAGGACGAATGTAAGGAGATCTCCCTACGTACCCTTATCGCTGTATCGAAGATCCGTGCCTCTAATGCTGATTACAAAGACCTTGCTACATACATGTTGACTAACTAAGGGGATCGTATGTATATCACATTTAGGACTATCGGTATAGGAGAGGTGTTTAGCTACAATGGTGTTACATACACTAAGCGATCTACACGTACTGCCACTATGCATAGTAATGGACGTACATTCTACATGGGACAGATGGATAGTTGCATAGTATAACACTACAGATAGTAGGGTTATTGCAAGATAGTTGTTGACTTAGATAGTAGATAGATGTATAATAACTCTATTGATTGATTAGGAGATGCAAATGAAGGGTTCGATTCGTACTATTGTTGGTTTGGTTATTACTTTCGGTGCTGCAGGTGGTATGGATAATGCTACAGATGCACAGTTGATTCCATTGATGATTGTAGCAGCCATCGGCATGGGTCTCATGTATAGCGGAGTTAAGGCAATGAAGACTGTATAAGTCTTAGGGAAATGTGAATATCTATAATTCACGGGTCCCCTTTTCTTATAGCCTAAGCGTTGTATAAGCCCCATCATAATAACATCATCCCATGCTTCCACGTATATTCTTTGCAATTCTCTTAGTAGTCATCGGTTATAGCTTCGAGCCATCCATCGTTTGGGTCATCCTAGGCATATTGGTTCTTCTTCCTGGGATGCTAGTGATATGGCTATTCATCTTCGGTATTGCATGGGTGTTCTTCCTATAGGGTTACACGATTTGAAATCAGTTGTCACTAAAAAATTCCCCGAGAAAAATTTTCACTAAAAAGGTTTGTATGGATAATTCGGATAAAGCATTCTTCGGCACGATTCTAGCCATGTTTGCACTAATGACAGGTAATCCCATCATTGCACTCATTATCTTCTTTCTAGGCATCTTAGCGAGTTGATATGGCAGTAAACGAATATGGAGTTCCTCTACATGCATGTAATGGTTATATACAGGATGAGCATCGTTGGGAATGGTTGAAACAATTAACTATGGATGAGATATATGGCAAATGTAAAGCAAGGGAATCTAACTCGCTCTCCCCAGTGGTGGAAACATCTAAGGGATTGGAAGCGTGTATTTTGGAAGTCTGAGCGTAGTGCTCAAAAGCGAGAGATTAAAAATGAATCCAAGGATTAAAGACTTTGCTGAACATTGTGACTTCTATGTGGGTAATGAACACTATGATAAGTCCTATGAGGAAAAGCAAGTGTTATGGGTTGAGAAGTTCGCCGAGATGATTGTCAAGGAATGTTGTGCCCAAGTTGAACGACAATACAAGTATGCAACAAAGCAAACTAGCACTTGGTCAATGTCGCAAGACGTACAAGACATGTTAAAGAAACATTTCGGAGTTGAAGAATGAATCTCGCTGAACAATTTGCTAAAAATGCGAAACCCCAGAAGTGGAACTATGGAGACAGAGTATTCGCAAAGATGGATGGTTTTTCCCTCGTAGGAATGGTCATTCGTCAGAACGATTTGGGTGTGCTTATTCATGCAGATCTCCCTCTAAAGATTGGCGAAGAGATTCGTCATGTCATGTATTGCAAACCCAACACTGTTAAAAGATTGGTTGTCTTGCAAGATTAGATAGTGTATAATAGTTATTATGGTTATCGTTGATAAGTGGTTTACA
>ERZ1034361.1628-NODE-1628-length-11611-cov-4.469308_pt1 | contig 11611 bp, 10 predicted proteins | sample MGYA00520617_ERZ1034361 | MGnify/ENA primary metagenome ERZ1034361 (study PRJEB33736, sample SAMEA104284507) | Azolla filiculoides | biome: Urban; feature: Water surface; material: Ditch water | place: Netherlands | collected 2015-10-28 | depth 0-0.1 m ... | reverse complement strand
GCGGTATCGATTTCGGCACCTCCAATTCCACGGTCGGCTGGTTGCGGCCCGGGCTAGCGACCTTGCTGGCACTGGAAGACGGCAAGCCGACGCTGCCTTCGGTGGTCTTTTTCAACGCTGAAGAAAACTCGGTCAGTTTTGGCCGTGCCGGCCTGCGCGAATATCTTGATGGTTACGAAGGCCGGCTGATGCGCTCGCTCAAAAGCCTGCTCGGCAGCAGCCTGATTGATGGGCGCACCGAGGTTCATGGCAACACCATTGTCTTTCGTGACTTGCTCACCCAGTTCATTGCCAACGTCAAATCACGAGCCGAAGCGCAAGGTGGACGCAGCTTCGAGCAGGCCGTTCTCGGTCGTCCGGTATTTTTTGTGGATGATGATGCAGCAGCGGATCGCGTTGCCGAGGAAACGCTGGGTGATATCGCCCGTGCCGTCGGCCTCAAGGAGGTGAGTTTCCAGTACGAGCCGATTGCGGCCGCCTTTCAATACGAAACCACCCTGGCGCGTGAAGAATTGGTTTTGGTCGCCGATATCGGTGGCGGCACTTCTGACTTTTCCATCGTTCGTCTCTCTCCGGCACGCGCCAAAATCACCGAACGCTGGGGCGATGTGCTGGCCAATGGCGGCGTGCATATCGGCGGCACCGATTTTGACAAGCAATTGAGCCTCGCGACAGCAATGCCTTTGCTCGGCTTTCGCAGCCGGCTGACCAATGGGCGCGATGTGCCGAACGGTATCTATTTCGACCTTGCTACCTGGCACACCATCAATTCGGCTTACTCGCGCCAGGTTTGGGCAGATCAGCAGCGCCTTGCGGTCGACGCGATGGAGCCAGAATGTTTCACCCGTCTCCTCGCCCTGATCCGGGATCGTGCCGGCCACTGGCTGGCGCATCAGGTTGAACAGGCGAAAATTGCGCTCTCCAACCACGACAGTGCCATGCTGCCGCTGGATCGTTTTGCGCCGGGCGAGCAAAAAACACTGACGCGCATTGAGCTGGAGCTGGCCAGCGAAATACTGGTCAAAAAGGTGGAGATCACCGTCAGCCAGATCCTGCGCGATGCGAGCCTGCCAGCAGGCGGGATTGATACCGTTTTCTTTACTGGCGGCTCCAGCGGCATCCCGCTCCTGCGCCGGCGAATTGCCGCGTTGCTGCCGCGTGCTCGGGTCGTTGAAGGTGATTTATTCGGCAGCATCGGCGCCGGTTTGGCGGTTGATGCGGCTCGGCGCTATGGCAGCATGAGCGCTTAGGCCAGTTAAAAAATCAGCGGTTTTTTGCCGTCGACCGTAACACTTGCAAAACGAAGACTATTTTTCCAGCGCGGAAATTGTCGGCAAAAAAACTTCCGTTACGCACAAAACCTGTTGCCCGAGTCGATGCTCGGAGCGTCGCGCCCACAACTGCGGCGCGCCAGCTGCCCAGGGGGCGGCCAGACGATACAGCGGATGGCGTGCATCCAGCCGCAGGAATTCCAACTTGCCGCGTTTGAAACCGGGAAAACTGAAGAGCAGCGAACCCAGTGACCGACTGCCCAAACCGGCCAGCCAGCGCGTCAAACGACCATTGGTTGCGGTCGACAGCACGGAATGGGCAAAAATTACCGGCACGCCATCGCATTCCAGCAGCACTTCACGCACATGGGCAAGTTGTTGCCGCATCGCCTCGTCAGCAATCGGCTGCAGCAAACCGGAACGCAGCAGGTGGATACGGAATTGGGTACAGGCACGCCGACAACGCGCCGTCAGCGAATCCGGCTCACGCAGCCAGGATGCCAGCCGTGCTTCAGGCGCGCCTGGGCCAAGTCTGGAATGCCACTGCGAACGCCTCATTACTGCGGACGCGGCGCTTTTTCGATACCGCCGAGTTTGGCGCCCGGCTTGATTGCACGCTGAGCAAACCAACCGAGGTTCATTTCCAGCGCATAGCGTGCCGGCACCTTGGCGCAGTGGTTGTTTTCGGTCTGCGGCTGCATGTCTTCGATGTTGATGATGACACCCTGATCATCGATGAAAGCCACTGACAGCGGAATGAAGGTATTACGCATCCACATGCAATGCGTGTTCTTTTCGGTGAATACAAACAACATGCCACGTTGCGGTGGCATGGCCTTGCGGTTCATCAGGCCGATCTGACGGTTTTGCGAATCCGCCGCGACCTCAGCTTCGATACGGTGGAAACCGGCGGTCAATTCCATAACCGGCATTTCAGCCAGGCTGATCGCACTCCAAACAGACAAGGCCAGGGTGACAAGAATTTTTTTCATTGATTAACGCGCCTTCTTACCTTGTTTGGATTTCGACTGTTTGCCCTTGGCCGCCCCTTGCTTGCTGCCTTTTTTCTTGCCACTAGCCTTGGACGACTTTGACTGGGATTTTTTCGCTTGCGGCGCTTCGCGCTTGACCTTGGGCGCTGACGCGGTTGTGCTGATCACTACCGCCGTCGGGTCTTCCGCCGCCCGTGGCGCAGCGCCAGCGTGGGCTGTAGCGCCGGCAACAACCAGCGCCAGGATTAACTGGATAAATTTCTTCATGGTTTCTCCTCCCTTATTTGCTTACAAAACGGTCGAAACCGCCTTCAATCTGTTGCCACTCACCCGGCTGCAAGGCCGCGACAGTTTGTGCGCCAATCGCCGCCCGGATCAAGCGCAGCGTAGGATAACCGATGGCCGCCGTCATGCGCCGCACCTGCCGATTTTTGCCTTCGGTTATCCTGATTTCCAGCCAGCTGGTCGGGATTGCAGCGCGAAAACGGATAGGCGGATCACGCGACCAAAGCGCAGGCGGTTCATCGATCAGCCGCACTTTGGCTGGCCGCGCGGTGAAATCAGATAGTTGAATGCCGAGGCGCAAGCGTTGCAGATCAGCCTCAGCGGGCACGCCTTCAACCTGCGCCCAATAGGTTTTTTCGAGTTTGTGTTTAGGGTCGGCAATCCGCGCCTGCAGCTTGCCGTCGTCGGTCAGGATCAACAAGCCTTCACTGTCGGCATCGAGCCGGCCGGCGACATAGACATCTTTGAGCGTAATGAATTCGCCCAGCGCCCGCCATTTACCTTCCGGCGTGAACTGACTAAGAACGCCGTAGGGCTTGTTGAATAAAACGAGTTTGGACACGAATCAGCATTTCTGGGCGACAACGAAAGCGCAATTTTCGCCGATTTTTGGCGGTTGACCGTAACAATCAATGATAGAAAGCGTAACCAATCAAAATCGCGCCAACCAGCCCGACTGCATCGGCGATCAGGCCACCAGCCAGCGCATAGCGGGTTTTGGTGATGCCGACACTGCCAAAATAGACGGCCAGCACGTAGAAAGTGGTTTCCGTCGAACCCTGAATGATCGCCGCCAACTTGCCCTGGAAGGAATCGACACCGTAGGTCGTCATCACATCGACCATCAGCCCGCGCGCGCCGCTGCCGCTCAATGTTTTCATGAGGCCGACGGGCAGTGCCGGGACGAAATCGGCGTTCAGCCCGACGGCCAGCACGGCGCTGCGGATGAGGCCGATCAGGACATCCATGCCGCCCGTCGTGCGAAAAACGGAAATCGCCACGAGCATGGCGATCAGGTAGGGAATGATCTGGACGGCGACGCCGAAGCCCTCCTTGGCGCCATCGACAAAGCTCTCATAGACGTCGATGCCACGCCACGCCGCGACGGCGACAAACAGCACGATGATGGACACGATGATGCCGCTGCCGAGCAGACCGATCATCTGCGCCATCTGATCCGCCGGCATGCCGGCCAGCCAGAAATACAGCCCGGCCATGAGCGCCGCGAAGCCGGTGAAGAAGGCCATTACCGGCCGACAGAAGAGGTTGATGCGCTGCCAGATCGCCACCGCGACGAGGCCGGCGCAGAACGAGACAAAGGTGCCGAGCAGGGTCGGCAGGAAAATATCCGCGGCGTTGAAGCCGACCAGGCCCTGCTTGAGCGCAATGCTCTGGCGAATGGCGATGACCGAGGTCGGGATCAGCGTGATGCCAGCCGTGTTGAGGACCAGGAACATGATCATCGGATTGCTCGCCGTGTCCTTCTGCGGGTTGATTTCCTGCAGTTCGCGCATGGCCTTGAGGCCGAGCGGCGTGGCGGCGTTGTCGAGACCGAGCATGTTGGCACTGACATTCATGACAATGCTGCCGCTGGCTGGATGGCCGGCCGGGATATCGGGAAAGATGCGACGAAAGAACGGCTCGACAGCCCGTGCGAACAATGCGATCAGGCCGCCCCGCTCGCCAATTTTCATGATCCCCAGCCACAGGCTCATGACGCCGACCAGCCCGAGCGAGATATCGAAGCCGGTTTTGGCCGTATCGAACAGGCCGTTCAGTACCCGCGTGAAAATATCGAGGTCGCCCTGCAGCAACTGCGCCACTGCGGCGACAAAGCCGATGAGGATGAAGGCGACCCAGATTTTATTGAGCACAGGCAGCGGCAGCGTGGATGAAAGGCAGCCAGTCTAGCCGGCTGGCCGACGACTGTCACCGCAAGCGCATCAGGCTACCAGCGGCGGCAGTTCCCAAGCCTCAAACAAGCGCTCATGCTCGACCAGCGGCAACTGGACCAACAAGGGCATCGCCGACGCATCCAGCCAGCCGGCAATTTCCGTCATATCGGCCAGCGCCATCGCCGTGCACCCTGCCGTCGGTACGTCCGCCGCCGCCCAGACATGCAGGAAGATGCACGACCCGGCGCCAGCTACCGGCGGTTCGGCGTTATGCGCCACCACCGCCCCGACGGCATAGCGCTCGTCGCTGCGCCGCATGTCTTCGTACGAAGACCAGTCGGGATTCGCCACTGCAGCTTGATCGACAATCCGGTTGTAATGCACCGAGGCCGGGTCATCGATAGCCTTGAAATCGGGCGTAGTCGACAGATAAGGCAACTTCAGGGCACGGGCGAAAGCACTGTCCGCCGGGGCATCGCCGAAGAGTGATGTGATCGCAAAAACGCCGGCCGGCGCGCAGCCATCGCCCTCACGTTTTTCAAGGCCGTTTTGCTGCGCATGCAAGCCGCGCCCCCAGGCCAGCCCGGCACGACCAAGACTGACCCCGACACCCGGCCCCAAACGCCGCCAATTTGCCGCCCGGGTATCCCGCTCGTAACGCTGCAACAGCCCGGCAGTGCTGGCCCACGACGGGGCGACAACGACGAGCAGTTGCCGGGTGTCAGCCAAAGGCAGCGGAGGCATCAGGCATCGCCCTGCGGACTTCTGGCATCGACCCATAAACCATGCAGCAAGGCCCCGACAAAGATCGCCGCAAGCGCAATCAGGAGATCGAGGTTGCCGGCGCCCAAGCCAGCCAGCGCCGGGCCGGGACAAACCCCGCAAATCCCCCAGCCGATGCCGAAAAGAATGCCACCGAGCAAGGTACTGCGGTCCATTGCAAACGGTCGTTGCTGAAAATCGGTGCCAAGCAGGGTACGCCGGCACAGTCGCGGCATCAGCTGATAGACCACCAGATTGAGTCCAACGGCACTGCCCAGCACGAAGAGCAGGCCGAGATCGTAGAGGGTAAGGAAAGCAAGAACCGACTCCGGCCTGATCATCGTCGACCAGGCCAGCCCAAAACCGAACAGCAGCCCGCTGACCAGCGTTGCCAGCGGATCGAGAAATTTGTGATCTGAATGCATGGCTAGACCCCCAGCCACTTGAATAGCGAGGCCGTGACGATTCCCATACCCAGAAAGGTGACCACCATGAGAAAGGAACCCGGCGACAGCGAGGCCATGCCACAAATGCCATGCCCGGAAGTGCAGCCACCGCCCAGCCGCGCGCCGAAGCCGATGAGCAGACCCCCGAATGCCAGTTTCCAGGCCGGAATATGGCTGGCCTCAACCGGCAAACCGACGAGGACATAGAGCCCCCCACCGAGCACCAGGCCCAAGGTGTAAATCAGGCGCCAGCGACGGCTATCGACCAGCGACGCCTGACGAAAGAAAGGCGTCTTGAGCAACCACGACCAGGAACTGCTGAAAAAGGTGCTGACCCCGCCCGGCCGCCCGGTAGTCACGTAAAGCAAGGCCACCCCCAGGCCCATGAGGGCGCCGCCGAGGGCATAGTGGGTGATCCCGAGGGGGAAAAGAGCAGAAAGCATGGGCTGGGCAGCGCAATAAAAAACACGATTTTCTCACCACATCGCTCAATCCACGAAACGTCCGCTCGGGCAAGGGCAATCGACAATGCCGGACACATGCGGCACCATGGCAGAGCAATCAAGCTGGCGAAGCGGATTGACGGATGCTTCGCCCGACAACGCGGAAGACAAAAACCCCGGGGGCTAGCATGGCCGGGTCATTGGGGAAACGATCATGAAGGCAATGAGAAAATCCATAGCAGCACTTGGCCTGGCCGGCGCACTTGCCCTCGGCGGCTGTGCGCCGATGAACGGCCCCGGCTGGGAACGGGATTACCCGCCGGTAGCCTATGGACGCGACCTGTATCCCGGCTACGGCTCGGTCCAGGCCATCGACATCATCCGTCCCGAGCCGAGCGGCGGGATCGGCGTCGGCGCCATTGCCGGCGCAGTGATCGGCGGCTTGATCGGCCACCAGGTCGGTGAAGGTAACGGCAACACGGCGGCCACCGTAATCGGCGCGGCTGGCGGCGCCCTGATCGGGCATCAGATCGAACGGCAGAGCCAGCCGCAGGGCGATCAGTTCCGGCTCACCATCCGCATGGAAAACGGCGGCTACCAGACGCTGATCCAGAATACCGATTTCGTCGATCTGCGCATCGGCGACCGCCTGCGCATCGACAACGGCGGGGCGGTTCGACGCTACTGACCAGCACCGGGCCGGAGCGCCAGTCACCCGGCGTAACGCTCAGTGGCTGGTGCCCTCCGACTTGTTGATCTTGTTCCAGACGTTGTACTTGCCGACCGGTTTCTTCATCGGCAGACGCTTCACTTCCTTGAGCGTCACGGCATCGTAGATGATCAGTGCGCCGTCCATTTCCCACAGGCTGGCCAGCACGTACTTGCCGTCCTTGGTGAATTCGACATGGGCGAAGGTCTTGCCCGGCTCCGGCTTGAGTTCGGCGACGATTTCGAGCTTGTCCTTGTCGATGATCTGCATGGTGTCCTTGAAGGCCTTGCTCATCATTGAATCGGTCCACGCATAGCGGCTGTTTTCGTGGCTGCGCATGAAAAATCCGGGGCCGCGTGTCTTGATCTGCTTGATCGTTTTCCAGCTCTTCATGTCGATGATGCTGATCACCCCCTCGTTGAGATTGGGCGTCGCCATGACCGTTTTCACCTGCCCGGCCTCATCCTTCCATGCCCAGCTGATGCCGGATCCGAGGTGCGGCATGCCGGGCAGTTCGAGGTCGGCGATTTTCTTGCGGGCGTCGAGGTTGACCACCTGGCCGCTGACCGCCGCCTTGGCATCGTTGCGCGAAGCCCCCATGACTTCGTCGTAGCCCTGGGTGAAATAGAAATCGTCGAGATAGTCGTCAAGCTGGCTGCGTTGCGGATTCAGGAAGCCGGGGATGAAGGCGCCCTCCTGATATTTGAAGTCGTGGATCATGCCGGCCGGAATGGCGTCGGCCCTGGGGTTGTACGAAACCTCCCAGACTTCCTTGACGTCCTTTAGTGCAGCCACGAAGCTCTGGCGCGGCGAGGCGTCGTAAACGGCGGAAACCCGCGAACTGATCTTGCCGTCCTTGTCGGTCACCGGCAGGATTTTCTTCAGGTTCAGATCGGCATCGAGGATAACCAGACTATGCGGCAGGTAATTGGCCACCGCGACCCATTTGCCATCGCCGGACACCGCCGCATTGCGCGTATTGATGCCGGCGCGCACTTCGGCAATGACCTTGAGGTTCCACAGATCGAACTTGGTGATCCAGCCGTCACGCGAGGCGAAGAAGACATAGCGGCCATCCGGCGTGAACTTCGGCCCGCCGTGCAGGGCAAATCGCGACTGGAAGCGGTGGATCGGTTCCAGCTTGTCGCCGTCGAGGATGGAGACATGGTGATCGCCGGATTCGACGACGACAAACAGGTTGAGCGGGTCGGCCTTGAACACCGGCTTGTCGGGCAAGGGCCTGGGCTCAAGGACGAGGCGCGAGGCGACGATTTCCTTCTCGCCCCAGGCCGGCATCGGTTTGATCGGTGTATAGGCAAAATCGACCAGCGCCTTGATCTCCTCGTCCGAGAGCTTGTCGCCGAAACCAAGCATCTGCGATGCCGCCCGCCCTTCGCGGATGACTTTTTCTGCTTCCGGCTTGCGCAAGCGCGCCAGGTTTTCCGGAATCAGCGCCGGGCCTATGCCGCCTAAACGCTCGCCACCGTGGCAAGCGGCGCAATGCTGTTTGTAATTTGCCGCCACATCGGCCGCTTCGGCCAGTTGCGCCATACCGAACAGGAAGTAAGCCGCAAAACCGGCCGGGATCAGGATACGCCAGCTCATACGCTAATTTCCTCGTCGGAAAGATAGCAGCCCGGATCTTCCGCCCAGGCGTCGCCGGTCATCTGCTGCGCTCGCACACGCGTATTGCCATTGCAGATGCCGAGGTAAGCGCATTCGCCACAACGCCCCTTGACGGCGCGCGGGTGCTGCTTGAGGCCAGCCATCAGCGCGTCCGAGGTATCCGGCCAGATGGCCGAAAACGGCCTGTCCTTGACGTTGCCCAGATTGTGATGCCACCACATGGTGTCGGGATGCACGTTGCCGAGGTTATCGATATTGGCGACATTGACGCCCGACGAATTGCCGCCCCACTGGCGCAGCTTGGCCTCGACATGCGCTGCCTGCCCGGGGAAGCGCCGGCGCACCCAGTGCAGGAAATAAACGCCGTCGGCATCGTTGTTGCCCGTCGTGAACTCCTTGTTCAGCCCGCGCTGCCGGTATTCCCAGCAGGTCTCGAAAAGCAGGTCCATCGCCCAGCGCGTCAACTGGTGCTGGGCGTCATCCTTGCGATTTTTGTTGCCCCGCCCGGCGTAGTTGAGGTGCGAGAAGTAGAAACGGTCAATGCCCTCATCCTCGACCAACTTGAGCAGGCCGGGCAGGTCGTGGGCGTTGTCCTGCGTCATGGTGAAACGGACGCCGATTTTCAGACCGAGGTCGCGACACAGCCGGATGCCCTTGAGCGAGGCCTCGAAGGCGCCGTCCAGGCGACGGAATTTATCGTGCGTTTCACGAATGCCGTCGAGCGAGACGCCAACATAGTCGAAATCACATTCAGCAATCCGGCCGATGTTGCTCTCGTCGATCAGCGTGCCATTGGACGACAGCCCGACATAAAAGCCCTTGGCCTTGGCGCGCTTGGCGATGTCGTAAATATCCGGCCGCAGCAACGGTTCGCCGCCGGAAAGAATAAGCACCGGCACCTTGAAGCCACGGAGGTCGTCCATCACCGTATAAACCTGTTCGGTGCTCAGCTCGCCGGGGAAATGGGTATCGGCCGAAATCGAATAGCAATGCTTGCAAGTCAGGTTGCAGCGGCGGATCAGGTTCCAGATGACCACCGGGCCGGGCGGATTGCGCTTGGGACCGAGCGGCGTTGGCGCTGCAATTTCCTGCATGTACTGGGAGATGCGAAACATGGAATTCCTTGTTCTTGGCTTCGCCGTATTCAACGGCAGGCGGGCTGGCGATACCTTGACGTGCGTCAAGCCCTGTAAAACCGGCCCGTTGGTCGAGCCACACACCCCTTGCGGTATACTCCCCGCATGACCGCAAATGTACAAACCCCTGCCAGCAACGAACCGGCACTCCCGAGCCACTGGGCCGCCGAGCTGGACGCAAAGCTGGCTGCCGACGAAACAACCCAGGCCTGGGTCGAGATAGACCTCGATAACCGTCTGCAGTTCGCCTCCGGCCTTGTCCTCGTTACCAATCAGCGCCTGCTCGCCCGTGCGCCGGGCGAAGCCGGCTGGAGCGAGTGGCCGCTGCATGGCGGCCTGACGCTGAGCCATAACGACCACGCTGGCGTCGGGGCGCTGGAACTGGTCGATGAAAACGGCCGCCTCGCCACCTGGCGCTACACGCTGGCCAAGAACCTCGCCGCTCTTCGCGTCATCAGCGAATTCGACCTGCACCGCGACAGCCTTGTCAGCGGCCAGCCCGTCCTGCGCTCAAGCGAGGATTGTTGCCCGAAATGCAAGGCCCCGCTGCCGCCGGGTGAAGACGAATGCCCGGTGTGCAACCGCGAAGCCACTGTCGCGCCGTCGACGTGGACGCTGTTCCGCCTGTGGCGTTTCGCCCGGCCGTATCGCTGGCAACTGATGCTGGGTTTTGCCCTGACATTGGCGTCGACCGCAGCAACCTTGGTCCCGCCCTACCTGACCATGCCGTTGATGGACGAGGTGCTGATCCCGTTCCAGAACGGCAAGCCGATCGACTGGCCGCTGGTCACGATGTATCTCGGCGGCCTGCTTGTCGCGGCTGTACTGGCCTGGGGCCTGGGCTGGATACGCACCTACATCCTGTCGCTGGTTTCCGAGCGCATGGGCCGCGACCTGCGCACGCAGACCTACGACCACCTGCTCGGCCTCTCGCTTGAGTACTTTGGCGGCAAGCGCACCGGTGACCTCATGGCGCGCATCGGCAACGAAACCGACCGCATCAACATTTTCCTGTCGCTCGACCTGCTCAACTTCGCCACCGATGTGCTGATGATCACGATGACCGCCGTCATCCTGTTCAGCATCAACCCGTGGCTGGCCCTTGTGACCCTGCTGCCGCTGCCGATCATCGGCTGGCTCATCCACTTCGTCCGCGAAAAGCTGCGCACCGGCTTCGAGAAAATCGACCGGGTCTGGGCCGAGGTGACCAACGTACTGGCCGACACCATCCCCGGTATCCGCGTGGTCAAGGCCTTTGCCCAGGAAAAGCGCGAAGGCGAGCGTTTCCGCGCCGCCAACGAACACAACCTGCAGATGAACGACAAGCTGAACAAGACCTGGTCGCTGTTCACTCCCACCGTGACGCTGCTCACCGAAATCGGCCTGCTCGTCGTCTGGGTTTTCGGCATCTGGCAGATTTCCAAGGGCGAGAGCTCGGTGGGTGTGCTGACCGCCTTCCTCGCCTACATCGGCCGCTTCTACACCCGCCTCGACTCGATGAGCCGCATCGTCTCGGCGACCCAGCGTGCCGCATCGTCGACCAAGCGCATCTTCGACATTCTCGACCACGTCTCCAGCGTCCCCGAGCCGACCAACCCGGTGCATCTGTCCGGCGTCACCGGCCGGCTCGAACTGAAAAAAGCCAGCTTCCGCTACGGCACCCGCTCGGTCACCCGCGACGTCGATCTGGTTATCCAGCCGGGCGAAATGATCGGCCTGGTCGGCCACTCGGGTTCCGGCAAGTCCACGCTGGTCAACCTGATCTGTCGCTTCTACGACGTTTCCGAAGGCCAGGTCCTGATCGATGGCGTCGATGTCCGCTCGGTGCCGGTCGCCGAATTCCGCCAGCACATCGGCCTCGTCCTGCAGGAACCTTTCCTCTTCTTCGGCACCATCGCCGACAACATCGCCTACGGCAAGCCCGCCGCAACGCGCCAGGAAATCATTGCTGCGGCCCGCGCCGCCCACGCCCACGAGTTCCTCCTGCGCCTGCCGCACGGCTACGATTCACTGGTCGGCGAACGCGGCCAGGGCCTCTCCGGTGGC
>ERZ1034361.1627-NODE-1627-length-11626-cov-3.482120_pt1 | contig 11626 bp, 10 predicted proteins | sample MGYA00520617_ERZ1034361 | MGnify/ENA primary metagenome ERZ1034361 (study PRJEB33736, sample SAMEA104284507) | Azolla filiculoides | biome: Urban; feature: Water surface; material: Ditch water | place: Netherlands | collected 2015-10-28 | depth 0-0.1 m ... | reverse complement strand
GAGGCCCTGCTGCCCAGCTACCTGCGCTTTGTGAAGGGCGTGGTCGATTCGGCCGACCTGCCGCTCAACGTCAGCCGCGAACTGCTGCAGGAAAGCCGCGACGTCAAGGCCATCCGCGACGGCTGCGCCAAGCGCGTGCTGTCCATGCTGGAAGACCTGGCCAAGCACGACAAGCTGCCCGAGCCGGCCGCACCGGCGGAAGGCGCGGACGCCGTCACCGACGTGGTGAGCGAAGAAGACAAGGCCCGTGTCGGCAAGTACACCAGGTTCTACGCCGAGTTTGGCGCGGTGCTCAAGGAAGGCCTGGGCGAAGACTTCGCCAACAAGGACCGCCTGGCCAAGCTGCTGCGCTTTGCCTCCACCACGTCGGATACCCCCAGCGTGTCGCTGGCCGACTACAAGGCCCGCATGAAGGACGGCCAGGACGCCATCTACTACATCACCGCCGAGACGCTGGCCGCTGCCAAGAACAGCCCGCAGCTCGAAGTGTTCAAGAAGAAGGGCATCGAAGTCCTGCTCATGACCGACCGCGTGGACGAGTGGGCGCTGAACTTCCTCAATGAATTTGACGGCACGCCGATGCAGTCGGTCGCCAAGGGCGCGGTCGATCTGGGCAAGCTGCAGGACGAGGCCGAGAAGAAGGCTGCTGAAGAGGCTGCCGAAACCCTCAAGCCGCTGCTGGCCAAGCTCAAGGAAGCGCTCAAGGACAAGGCCGAGGACGTGCGCCTGACCACCCGCCTGGTGGACAGCCCCGCCTGCCTGGTGGTGCAGGACGCCGGCATGAGCATGCAGCTCGCCCGCATGCTCAAGCAGGCCGGCCAGCCCGCCCCCGAGGTCCGCCCCGTGCTGGAGGTCAACGCCGAACACGCGCTGGTCAAGAAGCTCGACGGCTCGGTCCACTTCAACGACCTGGCGCACATCCTGTTCGACCAGGCGGTGCTGGCCGAAGGCGGCCTGCCGGAAGACCCCGCTGCCTACGTCCGGCGCGTGAACGCGCTGCTGGTGTGAGGGCGAGCGCCCGTGCTGGCGGCCGCAGCCTGCCGGTCCTGGCTGCCGCCGGCTTGGTCGCGGCCGTATTGGCGGGGTGCGCGGGCGTGGGCCTGAGCGTACCCGTCGGCCCGTTTTCGATCGGTGTCGGCGTGGGCAGTGGCGGCGTCACGGCGGGCGTGGGCACTGGCGTCGGTCCGGTGTCGGTCGGCGTGGGGGTGGGCAGCGGTGGTGTCTCCGCCGGCGTCGGAACCCATGCCGGCCCGGTGGGTGTGGGCGCCAGCGTCAACAGCAGCGGCCAGGTCAGCGGCAACGTGGGCGTGGGGGTCAGCACCAGCATCGGTGGCGGTGCGCGCGTGGGGGCCGGCGTCGGCACCAGCACGGTGATCTACGACCCCCATGTGCCCGAGCGTCGCCCTCCGCCCGCTGCCGGAGGGAATTAAGCATCAAAAAGACACTATCCCAGCGTGGAGTGGTCTTTGTTTGCTATTGATTTTTCAAGCCCCGCCTGCGGTCGCAGCCGGGGCTTTTTTTCATGACGGGACTTGGCACGAGGCCTGCCGCGCTGCGAGCACCCCTTCGCCTGCCGCACGCAAAGGATTCCATTATTTTTTGCTCCTTTAAGATCAAATTCAGCCCGTTTTCTTGCCGATGGATCGGTATGGCTTCCATGAGGGCAATTTTTGATGCGCTGAGCTGTTGCATTTCAAGCTGTCCGTGCAGTGCGATAAGGTAGTCAAAAATTGACCTTTCAAGATCATTTTTTGCTCAATTGCTCAACTATTGGGCTAAACTGCCCCGCCGAGGTCAAAAAAATGGACATTACCCCCCAAGCATTGCCCGCATTGGCCAAGCGCCTGATGACGGAGCGCAAACGCCAAGGCCTGTCGCGTGCACAGGCCGCGTCGGTCTGTAACGTGAGCACTTCCTTCATTCGCGATGCCGAGTTCGACCCCGGGCGCTGCTCACTGGCGCGCCTGCAGCAACTGATTCGCGGGCTGGGGCTCACGCTGACGGTCACGGGTTGGCAAGAGTCCGGCCGCGATGCCGGCGCCGAACCTGCCTCGCCCACGTGGGCGCCGCAGCCGCTGGACAACGCATGATCCGTCTGCGTGTCTGGGCCAATGTGCGCCCGATGGGGTGGTTTGGCCATGCGGCGGGGGATTACTTTTTTGAATACGATCCGCAGTGGATCGGGCAGCCGGGTGGGTATGTGCTGGCGCCGCAGTTTCCCGTCCGGGCGGGGCGCTTTGTCGGCCATCTGGTCCGCACGTTTTTCGAGAACCTGCTGCCCGAAGGCGAGGCGCTGGACGACATCGTCAACGCGATCCATCTGCGGGGGGCCTCGTCCTTCGAGGTGCTGGGCAAGCTGGGTGCCGAGCTGCCGGGCGTGCTCTCCCTGTTGCCGGAGGATGCGCGGCCGGACAACCCGCAGGCATACCGCCCCCTTTCTTATGAAACCCTGAGCCAGCGCCTGGCGGACCGCGGGCGCACGCCCTTGCTGGTGTCGAACGTCCATGCAACGATGTCGCTGGCGGGCGCGCAGGACAAGATCGGCCTGCGCTTCGACAGTAAAACCCGGCGCCTGAGCGACAGCGTGGGCCATTCGCCCACCACGCACATCCTCAAGCCCGACACGCGCCAGCCGCGCTACCAGCCCAGCGCGATCAACGAATACGCCTGCATGCAGCTGGCCCGTGCCTTGAAGCTGCCGGTGCCGGACGTGTGGTTGCTGCGGGTTCCCGAGGCCGCCTACGTCGTGGCGCGTTACGACCGCCTGATGACGGCGGGCCACATCGTCGGCCTGCACCAGATCGACGGCTGCCAGTTGCTGGGCCACGGGGCAGGCTGGAAATACGAGCGCATGGGCGGGCTGGTGAGCGTTCCCAAACTGGTGGAAGCGTTGCGGCCCCTGCGCTTGCGGGGCAGTGATTTGCTGCAGTTGCAGCGCTGGGTGATGTTCAATTACCTGACCGGCAACGCCGATGCCCACGCCAAGAACCTGTCGGTGCTGATCGACGAAAAGGGCTATCGCCTGGCGCCTTTCTATGACCTGCTGTGCGTACGGGCCTATGGCGACACGGGGCTGGCACTGTTCATCGGCGACGAAGACCACTTTGACGCGGTGGGTGCGCATTCGTGGGAGGCGCTGTGCGCCGACTGCGGCTTTGGTTTTGCGCCGCTGCTGCTTGAGTTTCGGCGCATGGCGCAAGGCCTGTTGCCTGCCTGGCAAAAGGTGTGCGAACGCATTGGCAAGGAAAAAGGGGTGACCGATGCCGAGCAGGCGCTGCTGGTGCGCATGACGGACGTTTTTGAGAAACACTGCGGTCATGCGATGTCGATGACGCAGCGCTGATGTTTTGCCGTGGCTACAGCGGGGATGGTTTCAACAGCGACCGCAAGAGTTTCAAGAATGGCCTGAAAATGGCTTGTTCCCATCGCAGAATGGTCTTTGTCTGCTATGGGTTTTGAATTTTTCTGCCGCCGTCAGCATTCTCGTTGCCTCACCCTCTTCTCGAACCATGACCCCCCGCCAGCTCCGGTATTTTGTGGAAATCGCCAGAACGGGCAGCATCACCACCGCTGCGCGCACGCTGCGGATCGCCCAGCCTGCCCTGAGCCAGCACGTGGCACTGATCGAGGCCGAACTGGGCACCGCTGTGTTCGTGCGGCAGGCGCGCGGCGTCCAGTTGACCGCTGACGGCCGGCGCCTGCTGGCGCGCGCCACGTCCCTTCTCCAGCAGTTCGACAACCTCCGGCATGACATCACGGCCCCGCCGGAGCGGCCACGGGGCCCGGTGCGGCTGTGCATTGCCGGTGCGCTGGCCACGGTGCTGGTGGCACCGCTGTTCCGGCGCGTGGAGCAGGATTTCCCGGAGGTGCGGCTGGTGATTTCCACGGCCATGTCCTTCGAAGTCCGCACGCGGCTGGAGGCGCGTCAGGTGGAGCTGGCCTTGATGCCAAATGCGTTCGAGCTGCCCAATTTGCTGGCCACCCCGTTGTACGAGGAAACCTTTCACCTGTTTGGCCTGGCCCGCCTGTTTGGCGAGGAGGACGGGCCGATCCGGTTTGCCGACATCGGCACCCGGCCGCTGGTCGCTGCCGACCGCGACCATGACTTGCGCCGCATCATCGAGCGCACCGCGCTGGCCCTGAACTGCCCGCTCAATGTGCGCTACGAATTGAACAGCCCGGAGCTGAGCCTGGCGCTGATCCGGGACGGGCTGGCCTTCGCCGTGATGCCGCCCAGCGCCGGGGGCGCCGCCTGCGTTCCGGGCCCGCAAGCCATCCGGGCCCGGATGATTGTGGAACCTTGTCTGACGCGCGTGCAGTCGGTGGTGTCAGTGACGGACCAGCCGCTGAGTGCGGCCGCCTTGGCCGTGCAGGGCGCCTTGCGTGCCGTGGTCGCCCAACTGGTGGACGAGGGGCTGCTGCAGGGGCGGCTGTTGGGCGAGGGTGCATAAGATAAAAAACATGGATCTGCTTTAAAAATACTATTTGTCTTCTGCCTGGGTGGCGCCGACACTCTGGCACCAGGTTGCCATCACAGGCGGCACCGCTGAAGGAGACCCCACATGACCTTGACAAGAAGACAGTTCGCCGCCGCCCTGGGGGCGGGTTCGCTGGCCTTGCCGCCGCTGGCGGGCGCGCAAAGTGAAAAGATCCTGAAGATCCTGCTGGGCTTTGCCGCCGGAGGCGCGGCCGACCAGGTGGCGCGCGCCGTGGGCACCGGGCTGCGCGCGTCCGGGTACGCGGCGATCATCGACATCCGTGCAGGCGCCGCTGGCCGGCTCGCCACGGAGGCCCTGATTGGCGGCCCTTCGGACGGATCGACGCTGCTTTTCACACCGTCAGGCAACCTGACCCTGTACCCGCACGTCTACCAGAACCTGCGTTACGCGCTCAAGGATTTCGAGCCCGTCGGCACCGCCTGCGAGATGGATTTCGGGATCGCGGTGGGCAGCGCCAGCCCGGCCAGAACGCTGGCCGAGTTCCTCGCCCTGGCCAAGGCCGACCCCCGTAATGCCGCCTTCGGCACACCGGGCGCAGGCACGGTCATGCATTTCCTGGGCGTCATGCTGGGCAGGCAGGCGAATCTGCCGCTGACCCACGTGGCCTACAAGGGCGGCGCTGCCGCGCTGACTGACGCCATCGGCGGCGTGCTGCCTTGCGTCATCACGACGCTGCCGAACCTGCTGCCCATGCACGAGGCCGGCAAGCTGCGCATCCTGGCGGTGTCCAGCGCCGAGCCGCTGGCGGTGCTGCCCAGGGTGCCGACCTTCGCGGCGGCGGGCTTTCCGGAGCTGACGGTTTCGGAATACTTCATGCTGCTGGCCCGTGGCGGCACGCCGCCTGCGACGGTCAGTCCGTTGAATGCGGCGCTCAACCTGGCCGTGAAGTCGCCGGCCGTCGCGGCGGCCCTGGAGAAGCTCCAGTTCCACCCCAAAGTGATGACGCCGGAGGCCCTGGTCGCGCGCCTGAAGTCGGACCATGCCAAATGGGCGGGCGTCGTCAAGTCGAGCGGGTACACCCCCGAAGCCTGAACGGCCGGCGACCGCCGCCCCCACGTATTCCAACCTGGCACCCAGGAGCGCAGCCATGCAAAGAAACAACGTCATCGTCATCATGTCGGACGAGCACGACCCGCGCTTCATGGGATGCGCGGGCCACCCCTTCATCCAGACGCCGCACCTCGATGCGCTGGCGGCGCGCGGTGTGCGCTTTCCCCAGGCGTACACCCCCAGCCCGATCTGCGTGCCCGCCCGGGCCGCCTTCGCCACGGGTTACCGGGTCCATCAGACGCGCCACTGGGACAACGCCTCACCCTACAGCGGCACACCGCGCAGCTGGGGGCACGTGCTGCAGGACGCCGGCATCCGGGTGGACAGCATCGGCAAGCTGCACTACCGCTCGGAGGCCGATGCGGCCGGGTTTGACCAGGAGCATCTGCCCATGCAAGTGGACGGCGGCTACGGCATGGTGTGGGCGTCGATCCGCGACCCCTACATCCCGATGGCCGAGGGCAAGCGCATGCTGGGGGAACACATCGGGCCGGGGGAGTCGTCCTACACCGCCTACGACCGCGCGGTCACCTCGCGTGCCATCGACTGGCTGACCGGCGCTGCCGAGCGCGCCGTGCCCTTTGTGTTGTATGTCGGGCTGGTGGCGCCGCACTTTCCGTTGACGGCGCCCCGGGAATTTTTCGATTTGTACCCGGCAAGCCGCGTCCCCGAGGCCAAGCTGCACCCCTCGACCGGGTACCAGCGCCACCCCTGGGTGGAGGCGTATGCGAATTTCTCCCGGGACGAGGAGCGCTTTCGCAGCGAAGAGGAACGCCTGGACGCCTTCCGCGCGTACTACGGCCTGTGCAGCTTCCTGGACCACAACGTCGGGCAGATCGTCGGTGCCCTCGACCGGCTGGGCCTGACCGGGAACACCCACGTCATCTACACCGCCGACCACGGCGACAACGTTGGCGCGCGGGGGCTGTGGGGGAAATCCACGCTTTACCAGGAAAGTGTGCGCGTGCCCATGCTCCTGGCCGGCCCCGGGGTGACGCCCGGCGTGTGCGAGACGCCGGTGGATCTGCTGGATTTGTTCCCCACCATCCTGGACGGCGCCGGGCTGCGGCCCGACGCTGAGATGGCGGGCCGCCCGGGGCGTTCCCTGTTCGCCGTGGCGACCTCACCTGCAGACCGGGAGCGCGTCATCCTGAGTGAATACCACGCCGCCGGCAGCAACACCGCCGGCTTCATGCTGCGCCAGGGGCGGTGGAAGTACCACTATTACGTGGGCTTCCGCCCGGAGCTGTTCGACCTGGAAAGCGATCCTGAGGAACGCCATGATCTGGCGACCGATCCGGCCTTTGCACCGGTGCTGCAGACGCTGGAAGGCGTCCTGCGCGGCCTGTGCCTGCGCGGCAGCGGCTTTCTTGCGCATGAAGAAGCCAATCACCATGACCACAGCCATGACCAGCAGGCCGATCATCATCATGTTGGCCAGGCCTTCGCCGAAACCGAAGTGCGAGGCCAGCGCAGCCGTTGCCGTTGCCGTTGCCGTCCTAGAAATCCACCAGGCTCAGTCCGATGCTCAGCACCGTGCGGCGGCGGTTGTAGTCGAGCAGGCTGTCGCCATAGCCGCTGAACAGCTGGGTGTGAAAGCGCAGCCCGCTGGCGGCGCGGGGGCTGCTGCCCAGCGTGCGCAGCCATTCGGCGCGCACCGAGCCGCGGGCGGTGGTGCGCAGGGAGTGGCGCAGCGTCAGGGCCAGGGTGTTGTCGCGGTTGACGTTCCAGAAGCCGGCCAGCTCGGCGCGGCCCACGTAGTCGCTGATGTCCGGGTTGTCGTCCTTGGCGAAGGTCTCCGGCAGCCGCGCCCACAGGCGGGCCTGCACGCGGAAGTCGTCGCCGCGCTCCATGCCGCTCATCAGGTAGACCCGGTTCCAGCTGCGCGACAGCGGCAGCGCCTGGCCGTTGGACTGGTGCACCACGCCCAGTCCGCTGTAGCGCAGCCGCCAGCCGCCGGGCAGTGCCGCGTCGGTGGGGTAGACGTACACGAATTCGGGCTCGTGGTCGGTCACGCGGAACGGGCGTGACAGCGTGCCGTTGAACAGCTGCCAGTACGACTGCTGGGTGTAGCCGAACCACAGCGAGTCGCGCGCCGTGGGCTGGCCCTGCGTCAGCAGGCCCTCGGCCATCTTGGTGCGCACCGAAAGCTGGATGCGGGTCTCGGTGGTCTCGTAAGGCAGCGCGCCGGTGGCGTTGTTCAGCGGGTTGTCAGAGGTCGGCTGGGTGTTGACGCTGGTGGCGCCGATCAGGGACAGGCTGATCGGCCGGTAGCCCCGGATGCCGAAGGTGTCGCAGCTGCTGCCCTTCTCCAGTTCCCAGAAACGCGAAAGTTCGGAATATTGCCGGCTGCGGCAGCCGTCCTCGGAGGTCAGGCGGATTTCGATGGGCGATGGCGCGGGGGCCGCCAACGGCGCCGTTGCGCCGGTCGCCCGTGCCGCGGTGTCGCCAGAGGCGCGTGGCACGCCGGGTGCACCGGGCAAGGGTGCGGGCAACAGGGAGGCTTGTGCCTCTGGCTGTTGCCGTGCCCACTGGTCAAAACAGGCCAGCCGTGCCTCGGGGGCGCTGCCCAGGTGGGTGCAGGCCTGCCAACCGGCTGCCGCAAGCGGGACGGCCGGCTGGCTGGCGGGACCGGTTTGCGCCCGCAGCCCGGGCGTGCCGCACAGCGCTAGCGCCAGCCCGGCCGTTTGCGCAAGACGAAACGGCGTTCGCTCTGGTCTGCCACGTTGTTCCATCGTCCCTGAATTTCCTTGCCGCATGCGTTCTCCAACACTTTGCCTGTCCATGTGGCTGCGATGGTACGCCCGTCGGTGGACTCCTCCAGGTTGAACTCCCCTTCGTCCACGTCGCCGGCCACCAGGGCTTCGGCCGTGCCGCGCTGGAGGGTGCCGCGCACGCCGTCGAGGTGCTCCGGGTGGCGTTCCAGGCGCAGCGTGGCGGGGGCCTCCACGCCGTCCCAGGTGGCCTGCCATTCGCCGTAGAGGTGCAGCGCGCCCATTTCTGCAGGCGTGGGGCAGGCTGCGGGGGAATTTTTCACGTCATTTTGGGCGTACCCCATCGTGAAATGGCTCAAGTTTGCTATCAATAAAGAAGCAATCAGGGCGAATTTGAACGATTTCATGTTCTGGCCTCTGCCGCCGCGGCGGCCTCCACGCCGGCTTGCGCCTTCTTTGCAAATTCAGCGCGCAGGGCGCGCAGCTTCTCGCGCGGGTCTTCCTTGACCGTGGTCTTGTCCAGCCCCATTTCGGCAATGAAGCGGCTGGGGATGCCGGGCACGGTGTCGCGGCCCTTCTTGCGGCGCTTGGTCCAGCTGACGGCCAGCGTGCGCTGGGCGCGGGTGATGCCCACGTACATCAGCCGGCGCTCTTCCTGCAGGCGCTGCAGGATGCCCTCGCTCATCGGTCCGTCCGCGTGGCCGGACGGGTTGTCGTCGTCGCCCAGCTTGAAGGGCAGCAGGCCCTCGTTCACGCCGACCAGCATCACATGCGGCCATTCCAGTCCCTTGGAGGCGTGCAGGGTGGACAGCGTCACCACGTCCTTGTCCTGCTCGCGCTCGCTCAGGGTCGAGAGCAGCGAGATGGTCTGCGCGACTTCCAGCAGGCTCTTCTTCTCGCTGGAGGTGGTCACGCCAGCCTGGTCCTCGATCTGCCCGCCGCAGCGCCCGCCCATCCACTCGCAGAATTCCAGCACGTTGGTCCAGCGCGCGGCGGCGACTTTTTCGTTGTCTTCGCCGTCGTACAGATGCTTTTCGTAGTCGATGTCCTTGAGCCAGTCGGCCAGGAAGGCGCGCGCGTCCTCGGCGCCGTGGGTGTGGCGGGCGCGGTATTCCTGGTCGTTCACAAAGCGGCCGAACTCGTGCAGGCTGCCCGTGGCGCGCGCCGGCAGCACGCTGGGCAGGCTGTGGGCGAACAGCGCCTCGAACAGGCTCAGTTTGTATTTGCCGGCGAACTCGCCCAGGCTGCTGAGCGTCTGGTGGCCGATGCCGCGCTTGGGGCTGGTGATGGCGCGCAGGAAGGCCGGGTCGTCGTCGTTGTTGACCCACAGGCGGAACCAGGCGCACAGGTCCTTGATCTCGGCGCGGTCAAAAAAGCTCTGGCCGCCCGAGACCTTGTAGGGCACCTGCGCGCGGCGCAGCGCCTTCTCGAACGGCTTGGCCATGTGGTTGGCGCGGTACAGGATGGCGAAGTCGCGCCAGTCCTTGTGCTTCGAGGTCTCGCGCAGGCTCAGGATGCGGGCCACGGTGCGCTCGGCCTCGTGTTCTTCGCTGTCGGCGTCCACCACGCGCACCGGCTCACCTTCGCCCAGCTCGGAAAACAGCGTCTTGGGAAACAGCTTGGGGTTGGGGCCGATCACGTTGTTGGCCGCACGCAGGATGGCGCTGGTGGAGCGGTAGTTCTGCTCCAGCTTGACCACCTTGAGCTGGGGGAAGTCGATCGGCAGCTTTTTCAGGTTGTCCAGCGTGGCGCCGCGCCAGCCGTAGATCGACTGGTCGTCGTCGCCCACGGCGGTGAAGCGCCCGCGCGCGCCCACCAGGTGCTTCAGCACTTCGTATTGCGTGGCGTTGGTGTCCTGGTACTCGTCCACCAGCACATGACCCAGCGCGTCCTGCCACCGGGTACGCACTTCCGGAAAATCCGCCAGCAGCTTCAGCGGCAGGCCGATCAGGTCGTCAAAGTCCACGCTCTGGTAGGCCGTCAGCCGCTCCTCGTACTGGCCCATGACGGTGGCAATGATCCGCTCGTTGTCGTCCTTCGCCTGCTCCAGCGCCTGCTGCGCGTTCAGGCCCATGTTTTTCCACAGGCTGATGGTCCATTGCCACTGGCGCGCCGTGGCCACGTCCACCGTACCGCCGCAGTCCTTCAGGATGCTGGTCACGTCGTCGGCGTCCAGGATGCTGAACTGCGGTTTCAGGCCCAGCACCGCGCCGTCCTCGCGCATCATGCGCACGCCCAGGGCGTGGAAGGTGCAGATCAGCACGTGTTTGGCGTCGCGGCCGATCAGCCCCTTGGCGCGCTCGCGCATCTCGGCGGCCGCCTTGTTGGTGAAGGTGATGGCCGCAATGCGTTTGGGGTCCACCCCGGTCTGGATCAGCCGTGCGATCTTGTGCGTGATCACCCGCGTCTTGCCCGAACCCGCCCCGGCCAGCACCAGGCAGGGGCCGTGCATGTAATTTACCGCTTCTTGCTGGGCGAGATTGAGGCCGGAGGACATGGGCGAGGCGTGCGAAAAGCGGGGAGGGACGAGGGGACTGACAGAGCGGCGAATCATACCGGGCGCCTGTCGGACGGGCACGGTCTGGCTCCGATTTGCGGCAAGCTGGCGTTGTGCTGGCCGTTCCTCTATGAGCGCTGTGCTGTCCCCCATTGTTTCCGGGTTCGAGACCGAAGAACAGGAAACCCGCTACAACCAATGGTTTCGGGCCAGGGTTGAGGAGGCTTTGCAAAGCGAAAAACCACGCCTGCCGCACGATGCCGCCCTGGCCAGGGTTGGGGCCATGCTCGACGAACGTCGCAAAGCCCGTTCAAACCGTTCTGCGCTTCGAGCGCTTTTTTGGCGCCAGCGAAGGCTTCTGGATGGGCCTGTAGTCCGACGACGACCGCGTCATCGCCAAGGACACCATGGCCGATGTTCTGGCGTGCATCGCGAACGACCTGCCGTCAATCCCCGCAGACGTCGTATCCCCACGGCGCGGTGTCGGCGCCAGATCCGCATGGATCTGTGGCGGTGCAGGTGCCGTCAGGGCGCGACGCAGCGGAAGTTGGCTGGGTCGTCGAAGCTTCCCGAGCCGACGTAGCGTGCGATCTTCGGGAAAAGGCAAATGGCGCGCGTGCGGCCGGGGAAGCTGGCACCGGTGGCCATCAGCTGTTCGGGCGCCTGCCCCTTTTCCACCCAGTTGTAGATGGCAGTCACCGGGTCGAACACGTCCAGCGCGCGGCCGCCGTCGGAGTGCCCCATGCCCGGCACGTTGAAGAATCTGGCGAATTGCTGGGTGGCCTCGATCCCGCCGTTGGCCGCCACGAGTTCGCGATACCAGCGGTTCACGCCGGCCGGGTTGACCAGGGAGTCGCCCATGCCGC
>ERZ1034361.1622-NODE-1622-length-11677-cov-4.771293_pt1 | contig 11677 bp, 15 predicted proteins | sample MGYA00520617_ERZ1034361 | MGnify/ENA primary metagenome ERZ1034361 (study PRJEB33736, sample SAMEA104284507) | Azolla filiculoides | biome: Urban; feature: Water surface; material: Ditch water | place: Netherlands | collected 2015-10-28 | depth 0-0.1 m ... | reverse complement strand
TGGTGGCGTAGTTTACACTGATTGGCAAGCTACCCCCGAGTACTACACCGCCTTTGTTCGTCTAGGATAATCACTAATTATGGTATCATTGTAGTTGGAGACTACATATGGCACTTACTAGAATGCTTCAACGCCGAGGAACGGCTACTCAATGGGCAGACGTTGCAAACAGCGTAATTCTTGCACCTGGAGAAATCGGACTCGTAGTTCTAGATCCCACTGCAACAGTTCAAAGCACTGACGTTGGAAAGTTTAAGATTGGTGATGGTGTAAAAACCTGGACCCAGCTAAGCTACCGTTTCGATGACGCACAAAACCAGTCAAAGTATTCTCGCCTTGTTGCTACTCAAACCTTCGAGGGTAGCCAGGTAGTAACTCCATCAACCGCATCTACCATTCCACTTGTAGTAGCAGGAAAGACTTCTCAGTCAGCACACCTTCAGGAATGGAGAGATGTATCTGGAAATATCCTTGGCTATGTTGGTCCAGACGGACTTCTATCCACAAAGGGTGCAACATTTAATGCAAATGTTGAAATGAATAACCATTCCGTTTCTGGACTAAAAGACATCGATGGTTCAGCTACAGATAGCTATGCGGTTAACAAAAAATATGTTGACCAGGCAATCGCTGGTCTAAAGTGGAGAGAGCCAGTAAACTTGGTGGCTACGTCTAACGTTGCACTGAGTGGATCTTCTGGATCACTTGCAATTGATGGACACCCTGGACTAACTGCAGAGCATGGTAACGGATACCGAATCCTTCTTGCTGCACAGACAACTAAGTCAGAAGACGGTATTTACGAGTTCGTAGATGCTGGTTCTTTATACACACTTGCTCGTTCATCTGACTCAGATACATACGAAGAACTTATCGGTTCTACAGTGTTTGTTCTTGAAGGTACAACGTATGGAACATCTTCTTGGGTTCAGTCAAACCACTATATAACAGACTTTGGTAATGCAACAACTCCTCCTAGCCACTGGCAGACATGGGTACAGTTCAACGGTGCTAACCAGATTACTGCTGGTACTGGTATGGCTAAGAGTGGAAACGTTTTAAACGTTGGTGCTGAGTCTGGTGGTGGTTTACAGGTTAATGCAGACACAGTTCAGATTGCTTCTGGTGGAGTTACATCAGACATGATCGCTAATGGAACAATCGTTAATGATGATATTAATGCAGATGCTGAAATTGCACCCTCAAAAATTGCAGGTACTGCGGTAACACAGGATGACACTGGAACAGTTACCAGCACAATGATTCTTAACGATACCATTCTTAATGCTGACATTCACTCTAATGCTGCTATTGATAAGACAAAAATTTCGGGTACTGCAGTAACACAAGCAGACTCAGGCACAGTAACCTCCACAATGATTGCTAACGATACTATCGTTAACGCAGACATCAATTCTGCAGCAGCTATTGCACAATCAAAGATTGCCAACCTAACTACTGACCTTAATAATAGATCTCTTACAAGTCATACACACGCTCTAGATGATCTCAGCGATGTTGCAATTACAACACCTGGAGATCGTCACGTTCTAAAGTATAAGGGATCACCAGTTAACGGTTGGGTAAACGAGCTACCATCTGGTGGTATCTCTGTTGGTGCAGTTCCACCATCACAACCAGCACAGGGTGATGCATGGTTTGACTCTACAGATGGTTCTCTTTATGTTCGTTATGACGATGGTGTGGCAGGAAACACAATCGCACCAATTACTCCAATCACAGCTGATACGGTTACCTCTGCTTGGACTGGTGGATACCTACTTAAGTTTGCGTATAGCGGCACATACGATGCTGGAACTTCTAGGCACACCATTTCTTATTCATATGAACTTACAACAAATTCATCATCGTGGTTCTCAGGTGTAACTCTTGGAGGAGCACTTGTGCTAGATGGTGTAACCCTATGGTCACCTTCTGGGCAGTACTCACTTGCCCAGTCGTCAACACTTGTTTTAGCATCTGGAACATTTGAAAGATCATTTAACTCCAGTGCTGTAAATGCTTTATCTATTGATGCTAGCGTTCAAGGTCTAAGTCTTGCGTACCCACCACTTAAGACTATTGTGGCGTCAATACCACTATCAACTGGAAGTGTTGGATCTTCTGCTCAATGGGTACAGGTAAAGGCTAACTCAGCTCTTGAGGCTTCTATCCTTACTCGTCTATCAGCTGTTGAATCACGTGATACTAAGCTTGAGGCTGCTAATGCTGTACGTGTTGCAAACCAAACTGAGCGTGACTCCGTATATCCTGCTCCTGTTCAGGGTAACACTGTATTCCGTGCAGATTTGGGGTATGAAGAAAAATACTACGCAGTCTACAATTCATCATCCAACCCAGATGGAACTACTGGTACTGCAGGGTGGTATCGTTACGCTGGTGGAGCCCCACTGAGCCAGAATTACTTCATAAATGGTGATATGGAAGTAAATCAAAGAGGACTTACATCAACACCTCTGGCTAAGTCAGCTGCAAGCTATGGACTAGATAGATGGTATCACTACTTATCATCAGATTGTAGGCTATCGATTCAGCCAGCATCAATTACTGGCGTACCAGTTCGTTATGCAGCAAGAATGGGATCTAACTCCACAATCAGTGCAACTGGTGGACTATTAGCATTCGGTCAAAAACTTGAATCAATCAATGCGGTGCCATTAAGAAATAAGACAATTACGGTTTCCTTTTATATTAAATTTAGTGCAGCTACACTTACTGCAACAACAGGAAACTATGGTAACTTCCAATACCAAATTGGATATAATACATCAACAACTGACAGTGCATTTTCTTCGGGGGCATCAGACTCAGCAACGACGCTAACCTTAACCAATGGATCACTTCCAACAACATGGACAAGAGTTTCAATTACTGGTGTAGTTCCAGCAACAACAAATAATGTATTTTTGGCAACACAATTCTTAAGTAGTAGTGGATATGGATATACCGCAAGCCATGATAGCTTCTATTACGATGTCACGGCGGTACAACTTGAAGAAGGTCCAGTAGCAACACCATTCCGTCGTAACCAACCAAACATCCAAGCAGAACTTGCAGCATGTCAGAGGTATTATTATCGTAAAACATGCGATGGAGCAAACTATGCATCATTTGGTGTAGGATATGCCGATGCTACAACTTCAGCTGTATTTAATATTCCATTCCCTGTAACTATGCGTATAGCACCAACAGGAATAGACTGCTCCGCAGCATCTACATTTATGATTAATGGTACGCCTGGTAATGGTTTTGGTGGGACCAATGGTTATCTTGCAAGTAGAACTTCAGCATCAACTGGAGAGATGTATCTTGGTGTAGCCAGTGGTTTAACTACAAACAATGCCTATAATCTTGCTGCCAACAACACATCTTCAGCCTATATTGGCTGGAGTGCGGAGCTATAATGGCACTAGACTTTCCATCCAGTCCAACTGATGGACAGGTCTATGGTGTTTACACATGGTCTCAAGCAAAGGGAGTTTGGCTAGCAGCAGCTCCAAGTGCAACTGTTGCAACCGTATCGCCAACAAAACCAGTATCTGCAAATAACGGAGATCTTTGGGTAGATACTTCCGAGGGTATTGCATATTTTTATTATAATGATGGAACATCTTCTCAATGGGTAGAGCTAATAGCAAGTGCACAAAAGCCAACAGACTATAGTGTTATAATTGGACTTGGTGGTTTATAATGGCACAAACTTTTAAAAATGCAAGGGCTAGTCTCGGGTCAACAGCAACAGATGTCTATACGTGTCCTGCTGGTACTACTGCCATGGTAATTGGTTGCCAAGTGGCTAATGTCGATGGTTCCAGTAGAACCGTACAGCTATGGTGGACAGATTCATCAGCATCTAATGCAATTACATATCTTGGTTACAACGTTACAATTCCTGTAAACTCTGCTTACGAGCCAATCTCTGGAAAGGTTATTTTAGAGGCTGGTGATAAGGTTGTCGGTCTTGGATCTACAGCAAACTCACTACATGTTTCTCTCTCTATTTTGGAGATTAACTAATGGCTATTGGTGGAATTAAGGGTACTGGTGTAACACCGTCAAAGTCTTATGGTAAGTGGAACATTGAAGATAACTTTAAGGCACGAAACCTTCCAAAAGATGGAAGCACATATGAGCAGGCTGCAAAATCAGCACAAGCCATTCTTGCACTAAATCCATCAGCTACTGATGGTGTTTACTGGATCAACTTACCAACTGTTGGTCCAAAACAAATTTATTGTCTGATGAATGCATCTTTTTATGGTGGTGGCTGGATGATGGCACTAAAGGCAACAAGAGGGGCAACATTTACGTATAGTGCAAGTTATTGGACAAATGCAAACACCCTTAATCCATCAGACACTACAAGAAATGATGCAGACGCAAAGTTTGACACGTTTAATTACTACCAAGGCCAAGACGTGATGGCAATATGGCCAGATATTGGTGATGGTGGAAGCTTGAGTGGACTAGGTAACTGGACATGGATTGAGCCAGGGTATCCAATCAACATTGGGCTATCTAAAAGTACTCTTCTGGGATTATTCACATATGGTAATAGAATTTTTATTAAAGACGCAAAAAGATTCAGAGGTTGGGCTTCAGGCGTATTCAGTTCACAAGTTGATATTAGGTTCTATGGGTTTAACTGGACAGATAACCTCAATTGTCGATGGGGGTTTGGCTGGAATGAAAATGGTGGCGGACTTTATCCTGGTGGAGCCGAAGGGTCAGACGATGTAAATGGTGGTATTGGAACAAACTATCATTCAGCTGGAGACCAAATAAACTGTTGTCAGGATACTACAGGCATGAATAGATCTGCAAGAGTAGAGATGTGGGTGAGATAAGTGGCATTAGATTTTCCCTCTAACCCTGTTAATGGTCAAACTTATGGAAACTACTACTACGATTCCGACAAGGGTATTTGGCGTTCACTTTATAGACCAACCGTACCAAACATACTAGAGTCTCCCACAATTAATAATGCTGTAATTACTACTACTGCTACAAATGCAACGACTGTTCCACTTACGGTAAAAGGTGCAAGCTCACAGTCATCAAACTTACAAGAGTGGAAGAACTCTTCTGGAACCACTTTGACATCAATAAGCTCATCTGGAGATCTCACAGCTACAAATGCAACTATCACTAATTTAATTTTAAATAGAACTAATAGTGTTGAAGAAGGTGGCCAGATTAATTTCAATAGGGCTTCCGATAACGCAAACCACTGGTTCATCGATGTTTTTGGAAGCACATCAACACCATCATTGAGGTTTATTGCATCTACTCAAACGAATATGCAAATTGATAGTGGCGGCAGAGTGACGATGCCATTTCAGCCAGCATTTTATGCACAGCCTACATCCAATAATAATGCGTCAAACTCTGTGGGTGTTTTCCCAAGTACATTGGCTAATACTGGAAACCATTATTCTACATCGACTGGTAGATTTACAGCACCAGTCGCAGGGGTCTATATGTTTGAAGCAGCAGCAATGCCGCAAGCTAATACCACGGTTGAGTTTTATAGATTTAGAAAAAATGGAGCTAAGGTGGGAACTTGGACATACGCTATAAATGGAGATCAGATATTAAACTCAACGATAATTCTATCCCTCGCCGCAAATGACTATGTTGATTTATTTTTTGTAAGTGACGGATATGAATATCTGTTTACGTACTTCTCTGGACACCTGATAGGATAGTGTATAATAAAAATATGGAAATTAAAATTACACTTAATGAAGCAGAGTCAAAGGCTCTAGCTTACGTCGCATATGATCCAACAGAGTGGGCAAATAATGCAGTCAAAGAACGTGCACGTATTGCTATGGATGAAATTTTTCAGGCAGAGGTTACTCGTATGTTAGCTGATCCAAATACCACAGAAATTCCTGCTGACCGTGAAGCGGTTGTTTTAGCTGCAGATGTCAAGAGTGCTGCAGAGCGTCAAGCGGAGGCAGAAGCTAATGGCCCTGGACTTTCCCTCTAATCCAGTTGACGGTCAGGTTTACGGATCTTATACATACAATCTTGCTACTGGAGTTTGGAAGGCATCAGCCCCGTCTGCAACGGTAGCAATAACTTCACCCACAAAACCCTTGGTAGCTAATAATGGGGACATTTGGGTAAATACAGCAACTGGAATTGCATTCGTTTACTATTATGATGGTAACACCTATCAATGGATGGAGCTTCTATCTTCCGCTGTTCCAACCGTAAATGAGATTATGCCATACGGAACAATAGTTCAGACTGCAAGGTTGACAGCACCTACTGGGTGGCTTTTATGCCAGGGACAATTAGTTTCTAGATCCACATACTCTGGATTGTTTGCAGCTATTGGAACAGCATACGGTTCTGGTGACGGATCAACAACATTTGCAATTCCAAACTTACAAAATAGAATACCTGTTGGATTAGGTACTGAGGTAGAGTTTGATACACTTGGAGAAACTGGGGGTAGTAAGACTCACCTACTTACAAGTAATGAAATGCCAAGCCACACCCACACGCAGGCATCTCATTCACATACATTTTCTGGAACAACTAGCACTGGTGGTGCTCACCAACACTGGGTGTATGCATATAAAGATAAGGATGACTTAAACTTTACTGGTAACTCTAATAGACTTCAAGGTTCTGACGCTGTTACACCTTATGACCAACTAACAAGTTCAGAAGGAAATCACAATCATACATACTCTGGAACAACAAGTACAGAGACACCAGGTATCGGATCAACTGGTGGCGGTCTTGCCCACAACAACCTACAACCTTATATCGTTCTTAATTATATGATTAAGGTATAATAAAGATATGGCTTTAGACTTTCCAGCTTCCCCAGATAATGGGCAGGTATATGATAATTTTTATTACGATGCTACGATGGGTACCTGGAGAGCTTTAGCCTTTGCTACAGTTCAGCAAATTCCAGCTGGAGTTATCTCTCAATTTGCTGGTGTAACTGCTCCAGGTGGATATCTTTTATGCACTGGTCAATCACTATCTAGCTCAGATTACCCTGCACTATTTGCTGTGCTTGGATATACCTATGGTGGATCTGGGTCTTCATTTTCACTACCTAATCTTCAAAACCGTGTACCAGTTGGCAAGGGTACAGAAACAGAATTTGACACTCTTGGTGAAACTGGTGGAGCAAAGACCCATATTCTTACAACAGGTGAAATGCCTTCACACACACATATTCAAGATGCTCACAATCATACTCAAAACTCTCACAACCATACTCAAAACTCTCATACTCACAACTTTACTTATGCTGGTGGAGAATATTCATCGTTCACGCCCTCAGCTGGTAGCTCTGCAACTAATCATATTAACTTTCTTGTTGGAACAAATGGTGGATGGGCAAATGTTGGCATTAGCACTGTAACAGCAACAAACATTGCCACTACCGCTACAAATATTGCAACTACCGCTACAAACCAAAACACTGGTGGTGGGCTTGCACACAACAATCTTCAACCATATATTGTTCTTAATTATATTATCAAGACCTAGTGTATAATTAAACTATTATGGCACTAGATTTTCCAGCTAACCCAATTAACGGTCAGATTTATGGATCATATGTATATAGTGCATCCAAGGGAGCTTGGCAGGGCAGAGAAGAATCTGCAGCAGTAGCTATTATTTCTCCTACAGTACCAGTATCAGCAACTTCTGGTGATATCTGGTTTAACTCAGCATTTGGTATTGCCTACATCTACTACAACGATGGTAATTCTGGCCAATGGGTTGAGCTTGTGTCTCCTGCTCCAGCATCTATCAATAGCATTACAGACATTGCCGATGTGGAGATCACAAATCCAACGGCAGATCAGGTAATATCTTATGATGATCAAACCTCTCAATGGGTAAATACAACTATTGATATCAGTGCTACTACTGTTTCTGACTCTGCCCCCACAAATCCACCACCTGCAAATGGGGATGGATGGTTTGACTCGTCTTCTGGATACCTTTATGTATTTTATAATGATGGAAACGGTGCTGGTCAATGGGTTGAGGTTAAGGCTAACTCCGCAGATGCAGCTGCCCTTGCAGCTAGAGTATCCAGCCTTGAAACAAAGAAAGACTTTCCTATTCAACTAAACACTCAAACCATTAATGCCAACTACACCATTCCTTCGGGGTATAATGGAATGAGTGCAGGACCAATCACAATTGCAAATAACGTTGTAGTTACAATTCCTGACGGATCTTCTTGGAGCATTGTATGAGTGAACTTAGTCTTGGACAGTTAAAGGGTTTGACAGTTAATAATAATGTTATTTCTGTTCCTGCTGGACACACACTTAAGCAGGGTGGATCAATCATTCAAGTTGTCCAAGCGACAACGACAACGGCACAAACATTTAATGCTGGTTCACCAGATAATAAAACATTTTATGATATAGCTGGCCTATCGATAACATTTACTCCAAAATTTGCCAATAGCAAAATACTTTTAGAGGGATCGATTTCGGTTGGAAATTATGTCAACGCTTACAACGCATTTCTGAGGTTTTCTAGAGATGGTGCTGGAGTTGGGACATCAAATAGCTTAGGTAATGGTTTTCAGGCAGCAGCAGGATTTAGGTGTGCTGTAGATGCACAGCCAGGAAGTATATCAATGAATTATTTAGATAGTTCAAACACAGTTTTACCAATAACCTATAAGGTTCAAATATGTAATACTGGTGGATCCTCTTATCCAGCATATGTTAATAGATCAAGTCAAACATCTGCATGGGAAGCTGGAATGATATCAACCTTCACTATTATGGAGGTAATGCAATGAGTCAGTTGAGAGTAGGAAGTATTGCTACTACAGCTGGGGTAACAAACATTTCAACATCAGCTAGTGGAGTATCTTTAGATAATAAACCAATTATCTCTGGTCAGGTTGGATCGTTTGGGCAACAAAATTCTGCAACTTTAATAGCTTTTGATGAATTCTGGGTCCAACGTGGAATCACATGGAACTCGTCAACAAAAAGATTTACAGTGCCAATTGCTGGAATATATAGAATAACAATGAACCCATTTTTTGCAAGCGGCGTTGGTGGGTGCAGAATATATGTCGGCATAAATACCGATACGCCAGGAGGAACAACTCATAGAGGCCATTGCTATAGAGAATCTGCAACGTATGATACTGCTTCATTGGATTCTGTGGTGTCGCTAAGTGCAAATGATTACATTTGCTTTTATTTAGCAAATGGTTCGCTATATGGAAATTCTGGAGACAGGTTTTCACAATTTAGTATTGAGAGGATTGCATAATGTCATCAGAATTTCGTGTAGATCAAATAAAAAATACGCTGTCTCCCCAATCAAATATGACTCTAAACGCCGATGGGTCAACCACCCTAGGAGGAAGATTAGTTTTTTCAGATGGAAGCGTACAAAGTAAAGCACCAAAGATTGTTTATCTACCAGATACTAGATCGGGTTGTCCAGGAACCTTGGCAGCGTATGCACCAGCGGTATCTTATACGTTTACATTAAATAGACCTGCTTTTGTATATGTAGCAGTAAACACAATCGGCAACTCAACTGGAAGATTTGATACGCTTTTGTATGCTGACAATGTATCTGTTAGAACTACTTTGACAGACACAACAAACTCTAGTTGGAAACCAGCAATTCTTAATTGGGGTGGAACATTCAGTGCTGGAACTCATACCATTCATTACACAAGCTCATCAGCTACAGTTCTTGGATGCGGTGCTGATTATGGTGGAATGACGATTCAAATCTTTGAGTCATAGGGTATAATAAAGATATGGATATGTTAAATGGAAAAATATTTGGAATCCCAGAAGCTTTACAGTCTTTGGCTCCAGGATCTCAATGGATCCTGACTGGAGAAGATATTGAAGGTCTTGTGTGGTTAGACAAGAACACGGCTCAACCAGGCTCCGAGGAAATTTTGGCAGAGATTGAAAGATTACAGGACGAATACGGTGCACTTTCATATCAGCGTCTTCGTGCCCCAGAATACCCAGACATGTCTGATTATCTTGATGGCATTGTAAAGGGTGACGAAGAACAGGTACAAGCATATATTGCAGCATGTCTTGCAGTAAAAGAAAAATACCCAAAGCCAGAATAGGGTAAACTAGTCTTATGGCTATTGACTTTCCTGCTTCTCCAATCAATGGACAAGTCTATCAGGGGTACTATTATGACTCTTCCAAATCTGCATGGAGATCTGAAACACCATCAGTTGGTGCTGTAGTTACTTCTACAACTACCCCCACAGGAGCCAAAAACGGTGACCTCTGGTATAACACTAATGATGGTACGCTTTATGTTTATTTTGATAATGGAATTACCGCTTACTGGACTGAGGTTAAGGCTAACTCAGCTCTAACTACCACGTTAAATGCAACCAAGGCCAATCTAGCTGGTGGTAATGCTTTTAGTGGAACACAAACAGTGTCTGGCACGGTAGATGCTACAGCTTTTAAAACTAGTAACATATCTATCATTCCTAAATTTTTACAGGTAGTTAACCTAGGTGCATTACAGACCAACTATTCCTTTACATTGTCAGAAAAAAGTATCTGTCAATTTAACTTTTCTGCAACTGGATACTACGGTTCTACAGGTATTAGAACCTGGAATCTTGTAGTTAACTCAACTACGATTTCGTCAACAAAACACTTTTTTAATGTGACAAGCACTCACTTATCAACACTAGTTGGAGTTGGATCCATAACTTTACCAGCTGGTACATATAATGCACAGGTTACAACAGACGCATCATACGATTCAAATGATTTCTGTTCTATTTGGGCCACGGCTATTCCTAGTGCCTAGTGTATAATTAAATTATGGCAATCCAATTCCCAGCTTCACCCACCAATGGTCAGGTATATCAAGGGTATTATTATGACTCAACACTATCTGCATGGAAAGCAAGTCCAGTATCAGCTGGTCCAGTAGCAATTGCTGATGCAGCACCAGCAGGTGCCATTCACGGAGACATGTGGTACAACAGTCTTGACGGATCTTCTTATATTTATGTTAATGATGGAACTAGTAGTCAGTGGGTAGAGGTTCACTCTAATACCGCTGCAGTGCCAGGCTCAATATTACAGGTTTTACAAACTGTAAAAACAAATACTTTTGTTAGCAGCTCTTCGTCCTGGGTTGATGTAACTGGTTGGAGTGTAACAATTACTCCAAAGTTATCAACAAGTAAAATATTGGTTACAGCAAATGGATATACAAGCCACACTGATCAAAATGGTTTTGCATATCTAAAGCTTGTTAGAAATGGATCTGACATATTCCTAGGTGATTCTAGGGGAAACGCAACAAGAGCATCTGCGGATGCAGCACAACAGGTGGCTGGAACAGTTGCTGTATGGGCAAAGCCAGTAGCCATAAGCTTTTTAGATTCACCAGCAACAACTTCTGCAACAACATATACGGTGCAGGTAAAAAATACAGTTAGCACGCTAACTATTGGTGGAACAGCTGATACTGCAGACGGTAATAGATCTAATGTTCCAACAACTATTACAGTTATGGAGGTGGCACAATAATGGCACTAGATTTTCCTTCCTCACCCACAAATGGCCAGGTATTTAACCACTAATAATATAATTCAACTACTGGTGCTTGGAAGTATTAT
>ERZ1034361.1619-NODE-1619-length-11689-cov-5.970720_pt1 | contig 11689 bp, 12 predicted proteins | sample MGYA00520617_ERZ1034361 | MGnify/ENA primary metagenome ERZ1034361 (study PRJEB33736, sample SAMEA104284507) | Azolla filiculoides | biome: Urban; feature: Water surface; material: Ditch water | place: Netherlands | collected 2015-10-28 | depth 0-0.1 m ... | reverse complement strand
TCACATTGAGCGCATTCAATGACAAAACCGGTGTTAGTGTTCGGTTATGGCAATGAAAGTCGTGGTGACGATGCACTAGGTGTGCTGATTTTAGCGTATATTGAAACGCATTGTTCACTTGAAAGTATTGATTTACTTACCGATTTTCAACTGCAAATTGAGCATGCACTGGATTTGGAACAGCGCGAATTGGTTTTATTTGTCGATGCGTCCGTAAAAAGCGATATCGCTTTTGAGTTTACGCAACTCAAACCCATGCGTGATATCAGTTTTACAACGCACGCAATCAGTCCAGCGTCGGTACTCGACGTTTATCAGACCATGAAAAAAACGACACCACCGCCATGTTTCTTACTCGCCATTGGCGCTGAAAGCTTTGAACTTGGTGATGGTTTGAGCGACAATGCAAAAAGAAATTTTGCCCATGCCACAAAGTTTATTGACGATTTACTCAATCATTTAACAATTGGCTATTGGCAAATGCAGTGCCAACAATAATTTTTTAATCTAAAAAAGGAAGAACCATGATTCATTTAGTCGAAGGCGATATTTTACTTAGCACCGCACACGCCATCGCGCAAGGTGTTGGCGTTAATGATCCCATGGATAAAGGTTTAGCGCTGTTGCTCCATAATTTCTATCCTGCAATGCACAAAGATTTTCATCATTGGTGTCATCAACATCACCCCGAATCAGGCGAAGCGTGGGCATGGGTGAGTGCTGAAGGCAAGCACGTTATTAATTTAATTACGCAAGAAGGCGCAGACAGTCACGATCACCGTCATGGCAAAGCGACATTAACCAATGTTCAACACGCTCTCAAAGCGTTAGCGAAAATCGTGGAAGAAGAAAAGTTCACGTCACTTGCTCTGCCTCGTTTAGCAACAGGCGCTGGCGGTTTAGATTGGGCGGACGTACTTCCTCTTATTGAGAAAAAATTAGGTCACTTAGACATTCCTGTTTATGTTTACGCAACTTACCATGCCAACCAAGTTGCAAACGAAGCGTAAACGTTTTTTTGTTTTGCTATGGGTAGCGTGCGGTAGATAACGTCACACGCTACTGCGATCACTCTCATTTTTTCTTTTGTTAGCGCACCCTATTTTCCGCCTATGAACATTCACGAATATCAAGCGAAAACGCTTTTTGAGCATTATGCTATTCCAACGCCTCAAGGGCGCGTTGCCAAGACTGCGCTTGATGCACAACACATTGCGCAAGAATTAACGCACACGTCATGGGTAGTCAAAGCGCAAATACACGCGGGTGGCCGTGGAAAAGTCGGTGGCGTTAAAGTCGCTCAATCTCCTAGTGACGTATTTAAATTGGCAAATGATTTACTCGGCACACGTCTTGTCACGCAACAAACCGATGCACATGGTTTACCTATTGAATGCGTTTTAATTGAAAAAACGTATCCCATTCAGCGCGAACTTTATTTGAGTTTGCTCGTTGAGCGCAGTGCGGAGCGCCTTGTGTTTGTGGCGTCCTCTGCGGGTGGCATGGATATTGAAGCCATTGCACATCAAATGCCTAACGAAATCATTACGGTAAATGTCCATCCAGCAACCGGCTTACAACCCAGTCATTGCCGAAAAATAGGCTACGCCCTCAAACTTGAAGCGGCCCAGCAAAAACAACTCAATGTCATCATGCACGGCATGATGAATTTGTTTTTGGAGAAAGACGCGAGTCAAATTGAAATCAATCCGTTAATTCAGACGCAAACAGGTGAACTCATTGCGCTCGATGCCAAAATCAATTTTGATGATAACGCGCTTGCGCTGCATCCTGATATTTTAGCCTTGCGTGATATCAATCAAGAAGATGCCAAAGAACATGAAGCGGCGCAATTTGGCCTCAATTATATTGCCCTTGAAGGTAATATCGGCTGCATGGTCAATGGCGCAGGACTGGCAATGGCTACTATGGATTTGGTGAAATTAAAAGGCGGTTTACCGGCCAATTTTCTCGATGTCGGTGGCGGTACCAATGTGGAGAAAGTCTGCGAAGCATTTAAGTTAATTTTAGCGGATGGCCATGTTAAAGCCGTTTTAGTCAATATTTTTGGTGGCATTGTGAAATGCGATATCATTGCTCAAGGTATTTTAGCCGCCATGGCGCAAATTGATATTCATGTCCCTGTCGTTGTTCGTTTAGAAGGCACCAATGCAAGTGAAGGCAGAGCCTTGCTCAGCAACACGCCATTCACACTTTACGCGGCTAATGATCTAAATGATGCCGCCCAAAAAGTGGTTGCTCTAGCGCAAGGAGTTGCAAAATGAGCATTTTAATTGATAAAAATACCACCGTTATTTGCCAAGGCTTTACCGGAAAACAAGGGACATTTCATTCACAACATGCGCTTGATTACGGCACGAAACTTCTTGGCGGTGTGACGCCTGAGCGCGGTGGTCAAATTCACTTAGGTTTACCGGTATTCAATACGGTTGATGAGGCGGTCAATCAAACAGGCGCCACGGCGAGTGTTATCTACGTTCCCCCGTTCTTTGCCGCAGATGCTATTTTAGAAGCGCTCGAGGCAGGCATTGAACTGATTGTTTGTATCACAGAAGGGATTCCAACTTTGCACATGCTGCGCGTGAAAGCCGCAATGCAAGGCACGAAATCGCTCCTTATTGGCGCGAATTGTCCAGGTATTATTACCCCTGACGAATGCAAAATTGGGATTATGCCCGCCTCTATTCATCAAGCGGGTTCCATTGGTATCGTATCGCGTTCGGGTACACTAACCTATGAATCTGTTCATCAAACCACGCAACAAGGTTTAGGGCAAAGCACCTGCGTGGGCATTGGAGGCGATCCCATACACGGGATGAATTTTATTGATGTACTCAGCCGCTTTGAAGCCGATCCTAAAACGAAAGGCATTGTCATGGTCGGAGAAATTGGCGGTAGCGATGAAGAAGATGCCGCAGACTACATTAAGGCCCATGTCACCAAACCCGTCGTTGCCTATATTGCAGGGCAAACCGCACCAGCAGGCAAGCGTATGGGACACGCGGGCGCGATTGTCACCGCTGGCAAGGGGACAGCAGAAAGTAAAATGCAGGCACTTAGAACCGCTGGCGTGGAAGTGGTGACAGCACTTACTGATATTGGTGTTGCTATGCAGCGCTGTTTTTAATTCCTATTTAACGAGAAAATTAATGAAACATTTACACTTACTTTTTGTCGCGCTTGCTTTGATTAGTTTTTTAGGGCGTGTTGCGCTCACGCGATTTCGTCCAGAATTGATGCAACTAAAATGGATCAATATTGCTCCTCATATTATTAGCAGCTTACTGCTATTATCAGGGATTTTGTTGACGGTTCAAGGGGGATGGTTAGCCGGTGATCATGGCTGGATTGAAGCAAAAGTCATCGCACTGTTCGGCTTTATTGGTCTTGGCATTATGACACTCAAACGAACCGATGAAAAAAGATGGATTGCTTTTGGTGGAGCAATGCTTTGCTTTATCTATATTGTCAAAGTGGCTATCACCAAAAGTGCCGCCTTTTTTTAGACAAAATAGGGGGAGATATGTTTTATATCTCCCCCTATTATCTATTATCAATATCTGCTTGTTTTTACGCGTTATTGAGCAATCCGCTTTGACGCTCAATATCTTGTACATAACGTAAGATTGCGCCTTCAATGGATTGCGGTAAATCTAAGAATTCTACGCCCACTAATTCTTCAAAATCTTCTGCTCTAAACGCTACGCCTAAACGCACCGAAACGATTTTAAATGATACATCTACCGTGACATGTGGCATCACAAGTGGGCGATCATCAAAAATGGTTTGCTCTTGCAAAAAGAAAGAGAATTCTTGATCCGCATTCACTAATTTACAACCCGACATACTAATATCAGATAGATTCAAACGAATAACTCGAGCCAATTTTGGATCAGGCACTACCGGATTAGCTTCACGCTCTTCTTCAAAAACAGCTCTCTCACGCTTTGCTTTAATTTTTGAATCAATTGTCATTTTTTGATAAGCGCGTTGCCATGCCTGTTGCTCTTCGGCAATTTCATTTTGAATATCCGTTAGCAATTTTTGATGAATTTTAGCTGTTGCTAAGGCAAACGCTTCTTTATAGTCAAGTTTGGCATCTTCTTCAGGTTCTGCTAGCTCAATTTCAATATAGGCCGGCGTAAGCGTTGGTGTATCAACACGATAATATTCGCGGCGATTGTACCAATATAGCGAGTCAGGTATGTCAATCATAAAACAATCGGCGCCTTTATATTTGCCAATGGTCACTTGATCAACGTGAAACGCCACTTGAATACCGTTAAAAACGGTATTGAATTTTGGATTTTTAACACTTAAAAGCTTCTTATTCAAATAATCAGAAGAACCATAATCGAGAACGATAGTGCCTTCTTTATGATTAATCGCAATTAACACTGTCAATAACGTTTCTTTTCCGCCCAAAGAAGCCGATACGTTAGATTTGTTTTTGACGAGCATGGCTAGGTTGTTAACTATCATTGCTCGATTGCGGAGCATTGCGGAATCGTCATCAGACATTGATTATCTCCATAAAGTAAAGTTTAAAATAAAATATTAGAGGGCATTATAGAATATTAAAAGCGTATTCAAAAGGGGAAACTTTTCACGGTGAATGGTTTTCTTGCTTTTATTGTCGATTAAATCAACAAAACCATGAAGAAACGAAAAACGTGCAACGCAGCAGGTGAAAAAAATACAGCATAAAAATAAACCTTTACACTTGACAGATTATTATTTATTCTCCGACCCAAATTTTTCAAAAAAATTGATTCCCTGCTTACACACCTTACTTGAGTATCTACTTGTGTTCTCCCGTGCGTTTTTATTTGGTGCTTGCCTCCTACTTTCCGCTCAAGCGAATGCGGCGGATAGTGCTTTGGCTAGTATTGACCAAGTAAAATACAACACAGCAAATAGTTCACTTCCTCAAGTCAGTTCAGACGCTACCCTCGATAATCGGCTCAGTGTTTCTATTAGTGGCGCAGATAACAGCATCAGCGGCGCACAAACTGGGGCGGCACAATCAACCAATATCGAACTCAATGGAAACGGCTCTTCAGTCACCATGTCTGGCGATGGTTTTGCCAATACCACATCGATGAGTGTCATGGGGGATGCAAATCTTGTTTCCCAAACACAAATTGGTACGAATAACAGCGCTGAACTCAAAATTGTCGGCGATGGCAACACCGTTACCCAATCTCAAGTGGGTGACTCCCTATCGTATAAACTTCAAATAAACGGTTCAGGCAATAACGTTTCTGTTTCTCAAACGCAATAACTGCCTTATCGTAAACCTCTCATTTTTTATCTATTTTTCATTCATATCAACAAGTTGATTTGATAGCATTATGTCATTTTTTCGTTTTTCATATAGATTTTTCCCCAAAAAAGCGTCGAATTTGCCTTTTTATTTTTGTTAATATAGAATCCGGCTCGGATTGAGAAAGTGTTGCTAATGAGCAACGTGGCTGCATTCCTTTTTTTATATTACAACTCGAGGAATTATCATGAAAAAAACATTATTAGTTACTGCGATTTTAGCTTCAATTTATGGCGCTTCAGCTTTCGCTGCTCCTGCTACTCCTGCTTCTGCAACAGCTGCAACTGGTGCTCAAGGTCAAGACTCTGCTGCAGTTCTTTCACAAGCTGGTACAGTTGCGAACGCTGCAACACTTGCTGGTTTAACTTCTGTTGATTTAACTCAAACAGGCGGTACTAGCAACACAGCAGCAATTACTACAAGCGGCGCTGCAAATGTAACACAACAAGGTGAAGCGGCAACCAACGCATTAACTATCAATGCAAGCGCAACCACTGCAAACGTTGTACAAACTGGTGTAGCTAATGCTGCAACTATTAACACAACAAGCGACGTAGCACTTAGCCAAGCAGCTTCTGCTGGCGATAACACAGCAACTATCGCAACAAATGCTGACGCTGGTAAAACAGCAAACGTTGATTTAACACAAACCGCTGCTGCTGGTAACAACGCCGCAACTATCACTACTGATGGTGCTGTAAACGTTTCTCAATCAGCTTCTGGCAACAACGTTGCTGACATCACAACTGCTGGCGCAGTAAATGTTGACCAAACAGCTGGTGGCAACAATGATTTGACTGTTGCAACTAATGGCGACATCACTGTTGCTCAGTTGTCATCTGGCACAGATAGCAACAACACTGCAAACATCACTAGCACAGGCGATCTTAACATCGCTCAACAAGGTGGTGCGAACAACACTTTAAACATCAACGCTGCTCAGTAATTGACTGCTTGATATAAGCGATTCGCTGCAACGAATCGTTTGTGTTGCACAGAGGCGCTCTGCGTAAGTAGAGCGCTTTTTATTAGGTAAAAGGAAAAATGATGCAACCTTATGCGAAAATGATTTTTTGGTGTTTACCTTTCTTAATGATGCCTATACAAAGTTTTGCGCTCGAATGTGATGAGTCCGCTGCAACGGAAACATCGAATACGGGTTCTAATCATCAAACCATTATTCAAAACGGCACCAATAACACCAAAGACGTTGTGCAAGAGGGGATTGATAACGATTTACATCTTCAACAAGAAGGCAAAAGCAATCAAGCAAAAGTTTCCCAAACGGGCGATTGCAATACCGCAAAGCTTGTTCAAAAAGGCAGCAATAACAGTGCCAATATCAATCAAACGGGTAAGAGCAACAGCATTACCATCAATCAATCTAATTAGTCCCTCATGAAACGTAATCGAATTAGTGTGCTAATTTGGTTTTTGTTGCTAGGCTTGAGTGTGCCTTGTTTTGCATCTGACATTCAAATTGCCGGTATGATAATCGACCAAACTATCTCACGAGTTGGGCGAATGTTTTATGAAGATTTAAGCAGTGACCTAGAAATACCCGATAATATTGTCAGTGTCGTGGTCAATGAGCGTCCTGACCCCTTTTTAGGAAATATTATCTCTATTGAAGTAGACGAAAATGTCGTTTATGAAGATAGAATTGGCTCAAGGGTACTTGGGATTGATGAAAAAGTACAAGCTGCAAAATCCGTTGTCCAAAACGTTTTTCAGCAAAAAATAGACATACAAAAACAATTAGAGCGTAAATAATGCGAAAAATAAGCCTCACTTTTACGTTGCTTGCCTGCTGTGTTTCGTCCGTTCAGGCAACAGAATTAGCGCATCGATTTATTGATCCTATGTTTGGGGGGAATTCCGGAAATGGGGGTTATATTCTTAGTAACGCGCAAGCACAAGATACCAACGTAGCACCTAAAACGCCCACGGTCACATTGACGCCTGAGCAAAAATTTCAAGCAAATATTGACAAATTCAAGCTGAATTTACAAAATTCGATTTTAACTAAATTAACCAGTACGTCAACGAGTCAATTATTCAATTCTAATGGCACTATTAAATTAGGATCGAATTTGAGTTTTGACTTAGATAATGATGGCTTGCCGGATTTTACAGTCAATATCGATAATGCGCCTGATTCCTCGGGTAATGTCGCTGTGAGTGTAAGTGATGGCATTACCAATACCGTACTTTCTATTCCAAGTATTGTGCTACCTCAAACAACTCAGTGAAAAATATTTCCTTTCTCTCTTGGCGATTAGTCGCTAGTGTCACGACCACACTTTTTTTGTCGTCGTGCACCACTTTGCAACCGATTTCGTCAAGTCAAGCCATTATGGATTACCATTCGCATTTGACGGATGTTCTGCGCTCGCTGCCCCCGCCCCATGAACCTATTGTGGTGGCGGTGTATAAATTCCGTGATCAGACTGGGCAATATAAAGGCAGTGATAGCATCATGCAAAACTCAACAGCGGTGACGCAAGGGGCGACATCCATGTTAGTACGTGCCTTGCTTGAGGCAGGTAATGGAAAATGGTTCACCGTGCTTGAGCGTGAAGGTCTGCCGGATTTACTCAACGAGCGTAAAATTATCAATCAAACGCGTGAAATGTACGCAAAGGATTTACAAAATCAAGGTTTACCCCCATTGCTTTATGCACCCATTTTATTGCAAGGCGGGATTATTGCGTATGAGAACAATTCGCTAACCGGCGGGATGGGACTTCATTATTTAGGCATGGGCGGGTCAACGGAAATGCGAAAAGATACCGTAACGACCATGCTGCGTACTGTGTCGGTCAAAAATGGTCAAGTGCTGTCTAATGTCGATGCGCGTAAAACGATTTTATCGGTTCAATTAGATTCGGGGGCATTTCGCTATGTTGCGTTCAAAAGCTTACTCGAAGCGGAAGCGGGTGTTACCAGTAATGAACCCCCACAAATGGCGGTAATGGAATCCATTGAAACCTGCGTCTATTCAACCATTATGGATGGCGTCATTAACAAATTATGGTCATTTGAAGATAAAGAACAACAAGAAATTTGGTTGAAAAAGTACGAAAATGAAATGAAAGCGCAAGCGAATGAAGATTCGGAAACTGAAACTGATACGCTTGAAGGTAAACCCGTAAAAAAAGAGATTCAACCAGACCCCAAACCCGCGCCACCTGCTCCTGCGCCATCGACGCCAGTTCCCGTACAAAAAGTGGCTGCGCCTGCTGCTGTCCAACCAGCGCCTAATGCTCGCGTGACGCCCGTTGCCACGCCAACGGCTGCAACACCTGTGAAAGCACCCTCAAAAGTTGATACGTCAAAAGTAACATCTCAACCACCCGTTGTTGATGCAACCGCGTCTAAAACAGACGAAAAACCCAAACAAAAAAATGCTGTCAAACATAAACAAGGCGCATTAGATAACAAACAGACCAGCAAACCAAAGCATCATCAACAACGCAGAGAACGCCATGAGCGCTCCCCACATAAAAAATTAACGTCAAAACAAGAGCAACCCGTACATAAAACACATAAAATCGCGCCCAAAAAAGCTATTCCGCTTTGTCGAAAATAATTACGATGCGGGTTTAAATATAAAATCGCTTGATTCTAATGAATCAACGCCGGTTAGCACAATCGAAAACTCGGGTTGAATATCGGCATCATTACTACCGTAAAGAATATGTTTTTGTGAATCAAAACGTAATTTTCCTATCGCATCGTTTTTTACGAATGGCGCATCATTTCCAATAAACGTAAATCCTTGCTTGCCTGCGGTTTTCATATCGCCATCCATATTTGATATATCTATCTTGTCTTGACCTGTTTTGAAATCGACAATCGTATCTTTGTTCATTTCTTTTTCAGTATTAAATAGAAAGACATCATTTCCAAGGCCACCGGTTAATGTGTCATTTCCAAGGCCACCAATTAAGGTGTCATCACCGCTTAGTCCCGTTATTTTTTCTGCTTTAGATGTGCCTGTAATGCGATCACTGCCAATCGTCGTTTTGGTGCTAATGCTGACAGCCAGTGGCATTTTTTGGCTTGACGCAGTTTCTTGATTGCCGAACCCATCTGTATAAGCAACTGTAACACTCATCTGCATTTTTAAGTCATCTTGCGTGAGTGTGTAATTTGATAGAGTAGCGTCAGAAATTGGCGTTTCACCTCTAAACCATTGATAACGCATTTCCCCCAAGCCATCTAAATCAATTAACTGTGGTGCGGCACTTAATGTGCGCCCTAAATTGGATACACCTGTAATGTAGACAGCCCCTGTCGGAGAGTCATTCACGTTATCTATTGATAAACCCGCTGATATGACATCTTCTTTTTTCCCTTGCAAATCAATATAGCTTGCTTTAACGCTGATGATTTTATTCACATCGGCTTGGGTGAGTTTATGCGTTTCTCCCGTTTCACCTGCAATGACAGCACCGTCGCGGAGCCATTGATACTTAAACAATTCTTTTCCATCTTTATCTATGCCAATACCATCTACATCTTCTAGTGTATTGTTTACTCGTAGCGTCTCATTTTGCAATGCTTTTGGTGTGTTAGGAAGTTTACCATTGACTAAAATACTCAACGTACCCGTAGGAGGGTCATTTACGTTTGTAACGCGAAGAACGGCTGTTTCCTCGGTTGTTTCGTCGTGATCTGAGCGGTCAGTGTACGTGGCATAAAGACTAATATTTTTACCTACATCATTTTGCGTTAGCGCATAAAAAGGGTCGGTAGATATTTCTTTTCCATCTAGTAACCAATGATAAGTTACCTTCCCGAGTCCATCGACATCCGCTAGAGTATCTATCACGGTTAACAGTTTGTTTTGTTGTGCAACCCCTTTAATTTCTACCGTTCCGGTGTGTGGATGATTTTCTGTCGATTTATGTTCAGCAATGGCAACGCCACTACTCAAAACCGTTTCAAGTTTATTTTGTAAATCGATGTAGGTCACTTTAACACTCACGGTTTTTTGAACATCATCAACGGTTAATGTATATTTATCAGATATTGCACCTTTGATATTGACGCCATCACGCAGCCATTGATAATTGTAAATTTTATTGCCTTTTTCATCAGTACCTATGCCATCTACATCGATAATTTGGACACCTGCTGTTAATTCACTTCCTTGCTTGAATATACCTAGGACATTGACCGTGCCTGTTGGTGAATCATTTAAATTTGCTATGCGTAGAGGGGCGGTTTGATATGTGCCATCTTTATAGGATACGGTAATATTGGTGCCGACATCTCCTTGCGTTAGGGTATAAGAAGTGTTTTCAAAGACTGTTCCATCGACCTTAATCAGAGTACCATCTCGATACCAATGGTATATCGCATTAGCAATTGGTTTATTAATGGTGAGTGTTTTGGTTTGCTGGGCAATGCCGCTAATAACGATGTCGCCAACAATTTGATTGTTTACTAGCACGCTTTTAGTGGCTGAGACACTTTCTGATGTACCTTGTAGATCAAGATAACTTACTTTAACACTAATGGTTTTATCCAAATCCGCGTTTGTAAGCGTATATGTTGTTTGTGTTTGACCACTAATCGGTACACCACTACGAAGCCATTGATAGTTGAGCGTACCAATACCATCTATATCCTTAACCGTATTCGATACGTTTAACACATCATTTGGAATCGCTGTTTGCACATTGGGTTTATTATTGACCAAAATGCTCAATTCGCCTGTTGGTGGATCATTGACGTTTAGTACCTTAATTTCCACAGTCGGATCTGTTTGTTCACTATAGCCAGCTTGATCAGTATAGGTAGCATATAGACTGATAGTTTTCCCTACTTCACTTTGTGTTAGCTGATAGTTAGGTTCATGAGATGTTTCTTTTCCATTGATCAACCAGTGGTACGTTATGTTTCCAAGACCATCAGCATCTTTTAGGGTAGTTTTATCGGCGGTTAAGATTTCGTTTTGCTGTACTTTGCCCTGGATCGTTACCGTTCCAATGTGTGGATGGTTTTCGCTTGTGATTAAAACACCGCTACTAACGACCGATTCAAGCGTATTTTGCAAATCAATATACGTGACTTTAACACTAATTGTTTTTTGAACATCATCAACGGTTAACGTATGAGTGGATTTTGTTTCTCCTGCGATATTTTTACCGTCACGGAGCCACTGATAGTTGAACGCACCAAGACCATCTATATCATCAAGTGTATTTTTTACGCTTAACACACTGCCCTGTTTTTGTGTTCCTTTAAAAATCAACGAACCAGTAATACTCAATGTACCTGTTGGTGAATCATTTAGGTTTGCTATGCGCAAAGGGGCAGTTTTATATGTAC
>ERZ1034361.1617-NODE-1617-length-11699-cov-3.354070_pt1 | contig 11699 bp, 18 predicted proteins | sample MGYA00520617_ERZ1034361 | MGnify/ENA primary metagenome ERZ1034361 (study PRJEB33736, sample SAMEA104284507) | Azolla filiculoides | biome: Urban; feature: Water surface; material: Ditch water | place: Netherlands | collected 2015-10-28 | depth 0-0.1 m ... | reverse complement strand
ATGCGGGCGTCAATCACCCCGCAGACAGCGGCCAACCCAGCGAACAAAGGGACCAAAGGGTCACAGCCCACGCTTTCCGATATCTCGGTGGACCGCTGGCGCAGCACGTTGGGCCACAGTGACAGGTCCATCTCTGGGGGCTTGGGCCGCAGGCCGTCCATCACGCTCAGTGGCTCCATCACGGGGATGTCGATCTTGCTGAACAACTCGGACGCATCGGGGAGGGGTCGCTGCCAGCCGTGTTGCTTGGCGATATGGAACAGACTGCCCAGTTTGATCGCCGTGGCCTTGTCGTTTCTGAAGCTGACCCATTGGTTGACGATTTCACGTTCGCCGGGGTATTTGTCAACCGACTGCTGGCTCCATTCATTCCACAGGTGCAGGGCTTGACTGAGCTGATCGGTCTGGGTGCCCGCCCAGTGCAGGGCCATGCCGATGCTGATCCACTCGTCGCGGGTGCACTCAGCGGGCACAGCGTCGAGGGCTTGCCTGATCTCCTCCCACGAGGCGTCAACCGTGCCGTCTGTGGCGATGGTGCGCTCCTTGTCCTGCGACAGCATACCGTTCCACAGGTCCAGCAGGGCTTGGGGGATGACGGGGATGCGGGTCCAGTGGCCCCGCCCTGCCCACTGGTAGGGCTGGCGTGTCTCGGGGTGGATGCTTGGGGGCAGCACGTCCTGCACCGTGACGCCGCTGACGGTGGCGCAGCGTAACTCGTACGCCGTGATGCCGCCGTGCATGATCTTCTTTGAGGGCAGCGCAGCGCCGAAGGGCATCGTGTAGAGCAGCTTGCCGTGCCCGGGCTTGCCCGAGTTGATGACCACGGCATCGGGCGCATCGTAGAGGGCTTGCAGGTCCACGCCATGCTCGGCCAGCAGGCTGGTGGTCACGGTCCAGTTGTCGATGTCGAGGGCCATCGTGCCGCTGTACGCATGGGCCAAGCCGATGCCGTAGCCAAGGGGCAGATCGCCTTGGGACTTGAGGGCGTTGTGTTTGAGGTTCCAGCCCGGGGTGCGCGGCCCCTTGGTGTTAGCTGGGATCGGGACAAGGCTCCAGCCGTGTCTGATGTAGGCATCAACCGATGCTGGATGCTGTTGCACAGTCTGCGGTGCTGTCATAGAATAATCTCGTTGGTGATTGCAGTTGCCGACACTTTGTTCATTGAGCTTCTCCTTCAAAGCCTCGGTCTAACCACCGGGGCTTTTTCTTTTCCAAAAATAATTTCAAATCAGTTGCACGATAGTATCACAGTCGTGCTACACTGCGTCATCGGTCAAGGAAATTATTTATGACATCACCCAAATCCAAATCAGCGTTCATGACTGTCCGAGTGACAGACAAGACGCGCACCAAGTTTCATGAGAAAGCACGGAAGATCGGAACACCGAGCGAAGTGCACCGTGAAATCGTCGAGGCGTTCGTAGAAGACCGCCTCACAATTCAACCCCCTGTAAACCGTAACCCTCTGGAGAAACTTTATGTCACTCGAACTTAAGATTGAAGCCCTGACCGCTGCCGTCACCGCGCTGACTGCACAACTGCAAGCTGGCAATGTAGCAGCACCCGCACCTGTTGCACCAGCACCAGCCCCTGTGGTACAAGCCGCCCCTGCGCCAGTGGTCGCTGCTCCTGTTGCAGCACCTGCCCCCGCACCCGTGGCTGCTGCCCCGGCCATGCCCGCACCTCCCACATTCGTGGCCCCAGCGCCAGCACCTGCTCCCACAGGCGCACCATTCTCCGACCCCAAGGGCTTGATCGACTATGTGATGGGTGCCTACAAAGCACTCGGCCCACAAAAGGGTGCCATGATCCAAGGCGTCTTGACTGGTCTGGGCTACCAGAACATCAACGATGTGAAGCCCGAGCACTATGCTGCGCTGCACACTGGCGTTGAAGCACTGAAATGAGCGATCACGCCAAGCTGTCCCCATCGAAGCGCAGCCGCTGGGCCTTGTGCCCCGGCAGCATTCGAGAGGAGGCCAAGTACCCTGACACCGGTAGTGGCCCCGCTGCTGCCGATGGCACACACTCGCACACGCTGCTGGAATACTGCATTCAGCACAATCGGTTCATTGACCCGATGACGCAAATCGGTGCAAAGTTTGAAGATCATGAGGGTGACTTTGTGGTTCATCAAGATCGTGCCGAGCGTGTCAAGATTGCCGTGGATTACATCCGTGAGCGTTCAATAAACGGCATGTTCAAAGTGCTGTCCGAGGAGCGTGTAGACCCTGAGCACCTGCTGGGTCGCACAGACTTGTCGGGCACCGTGGACTGCCAGATCATCGGCCCTGACTTCCTTGAGTTGATCGACTACAAGGACGGCATGGGTGTGGTGACCGCCGAGGGCAACATGCAGCTTGAACAGTACGCCTACGGTGTGCTGGCTGGCTACAAGCTGCCAGTGAACGGGGCTTTCCCGTTTAGCCGGGTAATCATGACGATTGTGCAGCCCAAGGTGGCGCTGAAAGGCATGAAGCCGATCACGTCACATGAGGTCACAGTCAAGTCATTGATGGACAACATCGGTACAATCGTTCTGCAAGCTGCTGCCACCGACAAACCGGATGCACCGCTTGTCCCGGGCGAAAGTCAATGTAAATTCTGCCGCGCCAAAGGCTCTTGCGCCGCGCTGGCAGGTAACGTAATGAAGGAGGTAGGAATCATGTTCCAACCAGTCGTAACCGAAACGCTCGATGTCGCACAGCAAAGTGCCGACAAAGACCCGGCCCAGATGGACGATGCCCAGATTCGTCAGATCATGGAAGCCGCACCCCTGATGCGCCAACTCCTCGAAGCTGTGGAAAAAGAAGCCATGCGCCGCATGGAGTCAGGCATCTCGATCCCCGGCCTCAAGCTGGTTCACGGTCGTGGTTCTCGTGCTTGGGCTTTGCCCGAGAAGGAGATGGCCGAGAAGCTGATCAAGATGGGCATTCCCAAGTCCGCTGTCTACGAAACCAAACTCGTCACACCCGCCAAAGCTGAGAAGTTGACGTGGGAAAAGCGTGACGGCACCAAGGTGTCGCTGACCGAGCGTCAACTCAAACGCATGGATCAGGAGTACGTCAGCAAGCTGGCGGGCAAACTGACCGTGGCCCCCGAATCTGATGGCCGTCAGGCTGTCATCATGAATGCTGCACCGATGTTCAGTGCAGTAGAAGCAGCACCCGCTGCCGAATCCCTGCCCTCGTGGCTTTCTTAAACTGGAGTAAATGTAATGTCTGAAATCATCTTTTTGTCAAACGTCCGTCTGTCCTTCCCACATCTCGCTGAACCACAGCGCCAGATCAACGAGCAGACCGGCAAGGAACGCATCTCGTACAACTGCGAGTTCATCATGCCGCAAGAGCACCCCGGCTTCCAGCAGTTCATGGCCCGCTACGGTGCCTTGGCACTGGAGAAGTGGAAGGAACACGCTCAAGCTGTGATGGGCATGATCCAGCAGGATCGCAAGACCCGCTGCTTCGGTCGTGGTGAGGAAAAGGTCAACACGAAGACCTTCCAACCCTACGACGGCTACGCCGGTCATGTGTTCATCACCGCTGGCCGCGACTCGCAGCCCCAGATGATCCAAGCCGATGGTCAACCCATCGACCCGAACAACACGATGGCCTACCAGCAGCTTGCCCGCAAGATGTACGGCGGTTGCCGAGTCAACGCTGCCGTCAAGCCTTGGTTGCAAGAGAACAAGCATGGTCGTGGCATTCGCTGCGACCTGATCGCTGTCCAGTTCGCTGGTGACGACACCCCGTTCGGTGAAGGTGCAGTTGATGCGTCGAACCTGTTTGGCGCTGTGGTCGGTGCTCCTGCTGCCGCCCCGGGCTTTGCGCCTGCCGGTATGCCCGGGTTCATGGGTCAACAGCCTGCGATGCCTGCCGCACCGTTCCCCGGTGCTCCGGCTGGCCTGCCACCCTTCATGATGGGTCAGCAGTAATTGAATCGGGGCCACTGCCTCTGGGGGTTCCCGGGGGACCGGCCAGTGGCCCCACCTACACGGGTAACCGTAATGTTATGCGCACCATGCACTTATTCGCAGGAGCCGGAGGTGGCCTCCTTGCAGACCTCATTCTTGGACATACCCCAGTGGTTGCAGTCGAATGGGAACCCTATCCCTGCCAAGTTCTCAGAGAACGGGTCGCAGAAGGATGGTTTCCCGAGTTGGTTGTCTGGGAGGGAGATGTCCGAGACTTTGACCCATCCCAATACACCGGAAGCGTGGATTGCGTTCATGCAGGATTCCCTTGTCAAGACATTAGCACTGCTGGAAAACAAGCTGGTGTCGGCGAAGGAACCCGCTCTGGGCTTTACCGAGAAGTCTTGCGTATTGCTGGCACAGTTAGACCACGATTTGTCTTCTTGGAAAATGTCGCCGCAATTAAGAGCAACGGACTTGAAACGGTTGTCAAAGACTTGGCCGTCATGGGGTATGACTGTCGGTGGCTGTGCATACGAGCATCCGATGTCGGGGCAGCGCATCACAGAGATAGATGGTTTGCTTTGGCCTACACCAACGGCACACAATTCCAGAGAGGGGGGGTACCCAGCGGAACACACCCGCAACACACCCACTCTATCGGCCAAAGCTGGTGGGAAACTGAACCCTCAGTGGGTCGAGTGGCTAATGGGATGGCCCATCAATCACACCGCCTTAAAGCAATCGGAAACGGTCAAGTCCCGCTCCAAGTCGCAGCAGCGTTTACCATCTTGGCTGCGGAGTAAACCATGAGTAACGACTATGTATTCGACATCGAAACCTATCCCAACGTGTTCACGCTGGCAGTGGAACACGCAGAAGCACCTCTGCACTGGATGTTCGAGATCAGTGACCTACGCAACGACAGTCGTCAGATCGTTGAGTTCCTCCAGTTCCTCAAGGAAACCGACTCACGCATGGTCGGCTTTAACAACTTGGGGTTCGATTACCCTGTGATCCACACCCTGATCCGCATGGGCCAAAGTGATGCCAACACGCTGTACCAAAAGGCGATGGCGATCATCAACGCACAAGATGAAGACGGTGGCCGCTGGATGCACTCGGTCAAGCCCTCGGACCAGTTCGTCGCACAGATCGACCTGTTCAAGATTCACCACTTTGACAACCGCGCCCGCGCCACCAGCCTCAAGGTACTGGAGTTCAACATGCGCAGCGACAGCATTGAAGACCTGCCGTTCCCTGTGGGCGCCGTGCTGACCCGTGAGCAGATCGAAGTGCTCAAGCAGTACAACAAGCACGATGTGGCGCAGACCAAAGCGTTCTACTACCACACGCTTGACATGATCCATTTCCGTGAAGAACTGACGCGCAAGTACGCCCGGGACTTCATGAACCACAACGACACCAAGATCGGCAAAGACTACTTCACCATGAAGCGGGATGAAGCCGGTGTCGCCTGCTACGACTTTGGCCCGAATGGCCGCACACCCCGGCAGACCAAGCGCCCAGTGATCCATCTCAAGGACGCCATCCTGCCGTGGATTAACTTCGAGCACCCTGAATTTAACCGGGTGATGAACTGGCTCAAGGCTCAGACCATCACCGAAACCAAAGGGGTCTTCACGGACCTCACAGCAACAGTCAATGGATTCACTTTTGTCTTTGGCCTTGGAGGAATCCACGGCTCCGTCGAATCTGAAGTCATCGAGTCTGACGGTGAATACGTCATCGTGGACTTGGATGTCACTTCATACTATCCAAACTTGGCAATCACGAATGGGTTTCACCCGGCCCATCTCGGAAAAGAGTTTGTCAGCATCTACAAGCACCTGTTCGAGCAGCGCAAGCAGTACCCCAAAAAGTCCGCAGAAAGCGCGATGCTGAAGCTGGCGCTGAACGGCGTCTACGGTGACAGCAACAACCAATTCTCGATCTTTTACGACCCGCTGTTCACCATGTCGATCACACTCAACGGCCAACTGCTGCTGTGCCTGCTGGCCGAGGGTCTGATGCACATCCCCGGTTTGCGCCTGATCCAAGTGAACACGGACGGCCTGACTGTGCGTGTGCCTCGCAGCCACAAGATGCTGGTCGATCTGGCCCGCGCTGCATGGCAGACGCGCACCGGTCTGAACCTTGAGGAAGCCGTCTACAAGGCCATGATGATCCGCGATGTCAACTCGTACATCGGCGTGTTTGAAGACGGCAGCACCAAGCGCAAAGGTGCCTATGAGTACAAGGTCGGCTGGCACCAGAATGCCGGTGGACTGGTGGTGCCCAAGGTGGCCGAGAAGGTGCTGGTTGACGGTGCCCCGATCCGCGAGACAGTCGAGCAGTGGCCTGAGATCATGGACTTCATGCTGCGCACCAAAGTGCCCCGCAGCAGCCACCTCGCTATCGAGTGGGACGGACAGCAGCCCCAGAAGATTCAGAACATCACGCGCTATTACATCGCCGAAGGCGGTGGCCGACTGTTCAAGTGGATGCCTCCGCTCAAGGGCAAGAACGAGTGGCGCAAGATCGGCGTCGAGAGTGGCTGGGGTGTCCAGCCGTGCAACGACATCCGCGAAGCTGGCAAGCTGCCAGTTGACTTTGATTACTACGTCCGCGAGGTCGAGAAACTTTGTTTGGGGTTGGCATGAAAGCACGAGACATTCAAATCGGTGGTGACCACTACAAGAACATGGGCGTCGAGCCTTGGGATGTGGTTGACACATGGCCCATCGAACAGCGCATCGGGTTCTACCGTGGCGGCGCTCTCAAATACGTCATGCGCATGGGCACCAAGGACGAGAACGTCCAAGAGATTCGCAAGGGTGCCCACTACATGCAGAAGCTGGCCGAGGTGCTGCAAGAGCGTGACGACGAAGCAAAACACCAACTCGATGCGGGGTGCCGAGGTGCTTGAAAAAGACATTGAGAAAAAGGTCTGCGACTACGCCAAGACCAAGAACGTGCTGGTCTACAAGTTCACCAGCCCCGCTCGTGCCGCTGTGCCGGATCGTTTGTTCATCCGACCCGATGGACGCATGTGGTTCTGCGAGTTCAAGCGCGGAGGCCATAAGCCCACGGAAGCGCAGGAGCGTGAGCACCACAGGCTGCGCCAGCACAAGGTGTCTGTGTTCGTGGTGGACAACGTGGAAGATGGTAAGGCAATGGTGGACATGATGGTGATGGGATGCTGACACCTGACCTGCTCCACGACTACCAGAAGAAGGCAGTCAACTTCCAGTCCACGCATCCCAACTCGATGCTGTGGCTGGACATGGGTCTGGGCAAGACCGTGATCACACTGACCACGCTGGCCCACCTGATCCGCACCAGCTTCCTGCGCGGCGTGATCATCGTGGCCCCCATCCGAGTTATTCGGCTGGTGTGGCGTCAAGAGGCTGCAAAGTGGGAACACACCAAGCACCTCAAGTTCAGCATGGTGGCGGGCACAAAGGACCAGCGTACCCGCGCTCTCCTGCGCCCTGCTGACGTGTACATGATCAACTACGAGAACCTTGGCTGGCTTGCCGAGACTCTGCAAACCTACTTCGTCAAGAAGGATCGCCCGATGCCGTTCAACGGGATCATCTGGGACGAGATCAGCAAGATGAAGAACAGCGCCACGAACCGGGTCAAAGCGTTTCGCAAGATCGCTGACCAGTTCGACTGGACCACGGGCCTCACTGGCACCCCTGCCAGCAATGGCTACAAAGACCTGCACGGTCAGTTCCTCGTGGTGGACCGAGGTGAGCGTCTGGGCACCAGCAAGACGGCGTTCCGCACCCGGTTCTACAAGAAGGTCGGGCCGTACAAGGAAGTGCCTTACGAAGACACCGAGGACCCCATCAAAAAGCTGATCGGGGACATCACGCTTGAGATGTCAGCCGAAGACTACAACCCGCTGCCCGACCTCATGGTCAACAACATCGAGATCGAGATGCCTGACGAGTTGCGGGCCAAGTACGACAGGCTGGAGAAAGAGTTCTTCATGGTGCTCGACAGCGGCAAGGAGATCGAGGCGTTCAACCAAGCGGCGCTGACCAACAAGTGCTTGCAGTTCTCCAACGGTGCCATGTACCCCATCGCCGGGATGCCGCTGTGGGAGCCGGTGCATGACATGAAGCTGGACGCGCTGGAGGACATCATCGACGAGGCCCAAGGATCACCGATCTTGTGCGCCTATGCGTACCGCAGTGACGCCGAGCGCATCATGACCCGGTTCAAAGACCTGCGGCCAATCAACCTGACCGAGTGCAAGACCGAGGCATCGCTGACCAACGCCATGCACCGCTGGAAGACCGGCGACTGCCAACTCATGATCGGCCACCCCGCCAGTATGGGCCACGGCATCGACGGCTTGCAGAAGAACGGCCACATCCTCGTGTGGTATGGCCTCAACTGGTCGCTGGACCTGTACGAGCAGTTCAACGCCCGTGTGCGCCGCCAAGGCCAAGGTGCCCCGGTCATGTGCCACCGCATCCTGATGCAAGACACATTGGACCAAGCGCAGGCACTGGCACTTGATGAAAAAGCATCAACCCAAGCTGGGCTGCGAAACGCAGTCAAGCAATATCGTCAATCCAAAGGAGTATGAACATGAGCACTGAAGCAATTGAACTCTGGCACAAACGTGCCCGCCCAGAACCCACCGCAGCCGATTTCAACGTGCAGCTTGGGTGCCACTTCGAGGAGATCGAGGAGATGATGCGATCCATCGACACCAGCGATGACGAACTGTGGCATGACGTGCGCTTGCAAGTGTTGACACTGGCAAAGCTGCTCAAGATCAACGAACTCAAGGCCACCATCAATGACCGCAACGAGTTTCTTGACAGCATCGCCGATCAGGTGGTCACCGGCATCGGCGCGGCCCACTGTGCAGGCATGAAGGGCGCTGTGGCCTGTGATCGGGTGAACACAAGCAACTGGTCCAAGTTTGACCACAACGGCCAGCCTATTCGTGACACCAACGGCAAGATCAAAAAGGGTCCAAATTATCTGCCGCCAGTGCTTGACGGCCTCTACTGAAAGTGTGATACACTTGTTGCACATCAACCACTGGAGTAAATGTAATGATCCGAGAAACTATTGAATGGGTGAAGAACGTGTACGCGACACCAAGCGCCGAAACATTGGCACTGCGCGAGTTGGAAGACAGCAAGCGCAGGCTGCTGGAAGCCCAGACAGCGCGTGAATACGCTGACAGCATGTGCAAGTACCGCGAGGCCCAGATCAAGCGCCTGACGGCCTATCTGCGCAACGCTACGGAGGAGCAAGCATGAACACATGGCCCTTCCCTCCCCCGGGCGGGCCTGTGCCGTGGACCGCACAGCAGGAACGCGAATACCAGCGCCAGCAGCGCAACCAGCTACCGGAGGCACCGTTTTGAGCAGCCTGAACCGTGGGCAGCGGGTCATTGACACCACTGCCGCCATTGTCGAGTTTGGCGAGATCACTGCGATGGAGTTGGCCGAGTATCTGGACATCACCCGGTACGATGCCCACGCCGTGCTGAACCGCATGAACAAGCGCACCAAGGCCGGACTCAAGCGCATCTATGTCGTGCGGTACATTGACGATCACGATGGTGCCCGCACCTATCCCCGGGCTGTCTTTGCGATGGGTGACAAACCTGACGCCAAAAAGCCCAAGGCTGACCAGAACGCCGTCAAGCGCCGGTACTATGCACGGCTGAAGTCGCGCACCACCATGAACAGCGTGTTCAACCTCGGGATGCACTGGAGAGCAGCATGAGAAAACGCAGCAAGTACAGACCGAAGCCTGTGTTGGTCAACCCACTTGGGTACGTCATTGAGTCCCTGACTCCAGTGACCCGGCACGAAAACTTCCTGTTGGACCTGAAGATCAAGAACAGCGAGTCGATGGTGTCATTGATGCAGGGCCGCGCCACCAAGGCCGACATGGACATTTTGATCGCCATGTCGAACGTCACCGAGGCGCTGCATCAAATGGGGTTTGGCGCAGAATATCAGGATGTTTGTGTCGGTGGCCGTATTGCCATTTTGACCATCATCGAACGTGCCCGACAGCACGGCAGGTTCACGCCCACAGGTCCAGAGATTCAGTTGCTCAACTTGCTCATGGAACTGCATGATGCCCAAATGGACGTGATCACCGTGCGCGACATCGAGAAGGCGCTGGCGCTGGTGAAGTTCAAGATTCAATACGACAAAGACACAATTAAATTGGCGAAAGTGCCGGAGGCGACAACATGAACTGCTGCGACGAATACGGAAATTGCAATCAAGGGCGCGACTGCCCAGTGCGAGTTGCAAGAATCAAGCAACGGTATCCGAAATACCCTGACGGGAAATACATGCCCTACTTGAACAGGCATCTCAAGAAGCTGGCGTACTGGATGCTGATGGCCTTGATTGGCCTGACCGTGTGGCCGGTGCTGGCCTACTTGGTTTTGCGGGCGTAGAACAAGGTGCGGTCACCGAACAGGTAGAACCCAACGGCACCGGCAAAGTTGTCCACGGACTCACTGTCGATGTTGTTGATCTTGAGGTAGGCCCAAGTGCCCAGCACAATGACCCCGACAGCAGGGCGCATCAAGCGCACAGCAGCCTCAACCCACGGGTATGAGGGGTTGGTGCCCCCTGCATCGTTCATCGCCTTGAACATGTCCAGATCAAGCTGGCGCATCTTGACGTACTCGTCCACGTTGACAGGCTTGTAGATGTCGGTCTGGATAAACCTGCCGATCAGGGATTTGCCCAAGTCAACGGCCAGCGGGCCAAGGGCTGCGAGGATGGTCAACGGGTCCATTATGGGTACTCCTTTTTGGGCAACTGGAAGTGCGGGCCGTCTTTGAACGTGCGCCAGTTACCACCCCATTCGATTGGCACACCGACCAGCTTGGACGCCTCTTGCATAGCGGTATTGATCTTGTGGTACAGCGGCCACGACCAGTCAACTTGATCGTCAACCCATGCGCCCAGATCGACGGCTTTGGCAAACCCATCGGCACCCGGAATGTGGCGCGAGTTCATGGTCTGACTGGCTCCTGACTCTACCAACTTCTTTTGGCGAACCGCATCGCGGACACCTTCGAGCACGGTGAAGTCCACGGTGGTCAGTTGAATGGCCTTTTCGACCACCTTGACCAGATCGGGGTGAACACCCTTGAGTCGCGCTTTAGATCGGACACTAAGGCTGTACATCTCAGTGACCCTTGAGCCAACTTAGGGCAAACCCTATGGCACTGGAGACAAATGAAACAAAGGCCATCCCGGCCCAGAAGCCGCCGCGCCCTTGGTTGGCAAGGGCCACCAGCTTTTCAACGTTGGCTTCCATTTTGTCCATTTTGTTGGACATTTCATCGAAGCGGCGCTCGTAATTCTGAACGCGCTCCCACAAAACTCCGTATTTCACTGGGTCAATCTCGGCCATGTCTACTGCTTCCATGATTCAGGGTGCTTGTATTTTAACTATTTTCACTTACCGGGCAAATTCGTTTTCCACGAACCGCTCGGGTGCCAGCATGTTGACACCGGCAGCAGTTGTGCCAGTGACAGCGGCCCTAGTCGGGGCACCCCATTTTGCCGGATCAGCCATGATTTGCAAAACACGGTTGCGCTCTGCAGCGGGCAGTGACTCCAGCAACTGAGCAGCACCCTCGGGTGTCTTCAGGGCTTCGGTCAGTGTCGCCATCGTCTTGGTGCCGATCTTGGTTTCCAAGATGTTCAGCGCCTTGTTGGTCGTCGCGGCCACAGCACTCAGGTAGGACGGCAGACGGAACTTGCTCATG
>ERZ1034361.1616-NODE-1616-length-11701-cov-2.827254_pt1 | contig 11701 bp, 10 predicted proteins | sample MGYA00520617_ERZ1034361 | MGnify/ENA primary metagenome ERZ1034361 (study PRJEB33736, sample SAMEA104284507) | Azolla filiculoides | biome: Urban; feature: Water surface; material: Ditch water | place: Netherlands | collected 2015-10-28 | depth 0-0.1 m ... | reverse complement strand
GCAACATCAGTCGGTAACAACTCAAAACAGCAGCGAACTGCTGTAAGACCAAAATTATAGCCGATTTAGAGGAAAACTCATCAAAATCAGAAGCTTTCGCCAGGATTTCGCGGTTTTCTTGGACCTTTATTAAAAGGTTTGCGCCCTTTTGGAGCCCCCCGTTTAGGGCCATTACCGGGACTTTGAGGGCTTGCCGTTACAAAAGCAGACTGCCCATGGTGAACTTTCTTACCTTTATTACGGTTTTGGCCTTGAGCACCCTGACCGCCGCCCTGACCACCTGCACCAGGCCGACCACCCTGAGTACGACCCCGGAATGGACCGCGACCTTCACTAGAAGCGCCGCCACCAGGTTTACCACCCCTGCTTTGATGGGTCAGAGCACCATGGCCACTAGCCTGGGTTAAGGCGTCCCTCGAACCCCAGTAAGAAACCGAGGTTTGCATTGGGTCTGGCTGGAAATCTCCGCCTGAAGCCGGATTTCGATCACGTCCGTGAGCTCCAGAAGCCGGGCCACGGCCTTTATCTTGTGGCTGCGGCATTTTTAAGCCGGCAAACTTCATTAAGTTATAGATACCGCCAGCCTCAATCTCTTCCCATTTCCCTCGTCTCAGACGTGGCGGCAATAAGAAAATACCGTAACGTGTACGAATCAATCGAGAAACTGTATGGCCAACCGCCTCAAACATTCGGCGAACCTCGCGGTTACGACCTTCAGTCAAGGCTACGTGGTACCAACGGTTTGCACCTTCCCCTCCGCCCATAGTAAGACGCAAGAATTTAGCTTGGCCGTCATCCAAAGTAATACCGCTCTTTAATTGAGCCATATTTTCTTGGCTCAAATCGCCCAGAATACGGACAGCGTACTCACGCTCAACACCGTAACGAGGATGCATCAAGCGATTAGCCAACTCACCAGAAGTGGTGAACAACAAAAGACCTTCAGTATTAAAGTCCAAACGCCCTACTGCAATCCAGCGTCCCTGACGTGGCTTTGGTAGGCGATCAAATACGGTTGGACGACCTTCAGGATCGGATTGACTCACGATCTCGCCAGCTGGCTTGTGATACATAATCACGCGCGGCGGCTTAGTCTGAATCTTGCGATGCACTGGCTTACCGTTAATACGAACCTGATCGGTAGGCCCAATGCGCTGACCAATATGGGCTGGCAATCCATTTACGGATACGCGTCCTTGAATAATCAAGTCTTCCATATCGCGACGTGAACCCATACCGACATCAGCCAACACCTTGTGCAACTTCACAGTGTCTTCGTCGTCAGCGTCGTCGTCTAAACCATCTAAATCCGACCAAACTTCATCACGCAAGCTAAGTGGCAAATCATCGATGTTTGCAAATTGCAAACTACTCATCTCATCGTCGCTAGGCGTATCCGCATCTTCGTCATGACGCACACGCTGTGCGCGACGCTCAGCGCCAGTCTGATGAGAAATCTCATTTTCATTTAGACCATCAGGATTTTTAACTTCAAGAACTTCAGGCGCATCCAATGCGGCGTCGAACTCTCCAGAAACTACTGATGCAAATAAAGCGTCGCTCTCAGCGGGATTTGGTGCGAGCTTGGCAGATGCATGATTGCCACCTTCACGCGGCCCATTAGACTCTCCACCTTCACGACGAGGCCGGTCTTTGTTGAATGGGCGTTTCTTATTAAAGGGGTGCTTACCGGCTCCAGCGCCTTGACGGCGTGGGCGACGTGGACCGCCCTCGCGCCCCTCGCCCTTTGCACCCTCTGAATGATTGGATGCAGACTCTGAACCAGAGGAGTTATCCGAAGTAGGCTTACTTGGAGATGAATCGTTTTCGTTATGACTTGTCATTAATAATTATTTTTGTTCGTCTGATTTGTCTTCAGACTCTGGAGTAATTTCTTCTTCTACTGCACTTGTCTCTTCGCTAGCTAACTCTTCAACTGTTGATTGAATAATGGGCTGACCATTTTCATCTAATTCGATTACAGTTTCTACAGTCGCGCTAGGATCAAACTCCATGACAGCCTGACCTAAGTGTTCTGCTGCAGCCATGGGCGCAGCATCTTCTAACATTGGCAAGCTTTGTAAATTGGTAAGGCTTAAATCATCCAAGAATTGTTTGGTAGTGGCGTATAAACCAGGGCGACCAACAGTCTCTTTGTGACCAATGACCTCAACCCAACCGCGATCCTCTAACTGCTTCATCACATTGCTACTAACCGCTACACCACGAATCTCCTCGATCTCTCCGCGGGTCACTGGTTGGCGGTAAGCAATAATCGCCAAGGTCTCCATTACCGCACGAGAATATTTCGGTGGTTTTTCTGGAGTCAAGCGGTCGAGGTATTCACGCATTGCTAAGCGGCTTTGGAAACGCCAGCCAGTTGCAATGTGGACTAACTCCATACCTTTATCTTCCCAGGCTTTTTGGAGCTCTAAAAGAGCATCGTCTATTTCGCCAGGAGCAATGTCTTCAGCAAATAAGCGCGTCAGATCAGCAACGGTGAGTGGTTCTTGCGCGCACAAGAGGGCTGTTTCAATTACGCGTTTATTGTGATCATCCATAAAATTCTGGCTATCAGGCTATGACCTGATGAGGCTATAAAAAATGTATTTCAGTAATGGGTTGGTGGTGTTCTGGTGGCGCTATTTAGCTACTACGGGCAATTCATCTCCGAAAATCCACTTGGGAGAGCTACCCGCGCTGAAACGAAGTCTTTTTCGCTCACCGTTTGATCATTATAAGGGAGGCTCAATACAATAGCCACATGCAAGAAAATACAGCCTTAGTCCCCGCTATATCCTCTGAAACCGATACAAGACGCCGTTTTCTGGGCTTAGGTCTTGGTTTGGGGGCTCTGATTGGAGGCTCAAACCTAACGGGGTGCAGCCTGATGAGTAGTCGCAAGCCCATCATTGGCCTAGCCTTGGGGGCGGGAGCAGCCAGAGGCTTTGCCCACGTAGGCGTCATTAAGGCATTAGAGGCTCAAGGCATTCGACCCGATATCGTGGTGGGTAGTAGCGCTGGCAGCGTAATTGCAGCATTACTTGCCTCTGGCGCCACCGGGAATGATTTGAACCGACTCGCCTTAAATCTCGATGAAGCAACTATCGCCGACTGGGGGCTTCCTTTTGCAGGAAGATTTGGTGGCCTCATTAAAGGCGATGCCCTGCAAAACATGGTCAATCGTGAAGTGCAAAATAAATCGATCGAGCAAATGCGCATTCCCCTGGGAATTGTGGCAACTGAATTGCAATCTGGCAAAGGTGTTCTATTCCGCTCAGGCAACACTGGCTTGGCAGTGCGCGCCTCCTGCAGTGTTCCAGGAGTATTTCAGCCGGCTGTCATTAGCGGTAAAGAATATGTCGATGGCGGCTTAGTTGCACCAGTTCCAGCAAGCTACGCAAGGCAGATGGGTGCAACCCTAGTAATTGCAGTCAACATCTCTTCGGAGCCAGTTCATCAAGATGCTAGCGGGACCTTTGGCGTCCTACAGCAGACCATATCGATCATGCAGCGAAGTATTAATCAGTTTGAACTCAAGGGTGCGGATATTGTGATTACCCCTCACCTCAAACAAATGAGTAGTGGTGACTTCAAATCCAGAAATGCGGCAATCCTCGCTGGGGAAGTGGCTGCCCAAGAGCAAATGGCCGCCCTGAAAGAAAAACTGCGATCCTAGCCCTAGGGCTAGCTTCCCAAGCGGGAGTGATTGATTTAGGATTCGGTGCAAGGTGTTTATCAAAACTATTCCCACTCTTCTCAAAACCCTAATTGCATTGGTAATAGCAATGCAAGCGCATCACATTTATGCGCAGAGTGGCCAATTCTCAACTGCAGCCAATAACTACCTCAAGAAGCGCACTGATGCCTTCATGACCATCACGGGTTACTCGCTCACCCCAGATGTCACCACTGGATCACTCTCGATTACAGACAAGGGTGGAGATAACACCAACCTACAAATGATTTCTCTTGGGGGAGGCGATCGCATTAGCGCTAACTTCCCACTCTATCTTGAGGGGACGATTGCCGTTAATCGTTATAACCCAACATTTACAGATGGTATTGGCAACACTAGCGTTACAGTACCCGTCCACTGGAATGGCATTACAGGTACGGGTGGTATTGGCTGGGATTTCCCATTAACGGATAACTTACGGATTCGTCCGATTGCCAACATCATGCTTGGTCACGTCGAGAGCGATCTCTCCATTGCAGGTCGCTATATTCAAAATAACAATGGGGCAGATTTGCAGTTCCTAAACAAGGGGCGCATGAACGCCTATGGCGCTGGTGGCTCACTGATGTTGGACTACGAGGACTACAAACCTGAACGTGAATACGATGTCGAGTTACGCTATACCAATATCGCCCTCAATACATTTGATAGCTCAGCTGCTGTTCAGGGTTCTGCAGATTCGCAAAGCTTAGGGTTGTGGGCTCGTGCCAGATACCCTACTCCACTAACGGTATTGGAGAGGCCTTTGCGGGCCGTCTTTGAAGTGGCTCATACTGAGTTTTTGGGTCAGCTCCGCGGTGCTCTTGGATTTGATTCACTCTCCTCTGTTGGTACAGGAGTAGAAATTGATCGCAGCGCCTCAGACCCCATATTTAGTAGGGTGCGCTTGGTTTTTCGGTATCAGTTTGGACAGAACGTCCGAGGCACTTCTATTGGTCTGGCGGCAAGCTTCTAGATTAGAGGCTGCGTGATTTGCGCTTGAGCTTATTCACTTCATTTAACAACTCTTGACGCTCTGCATCACCCAAGTTGTCGCTGCCGTCTAATCGACGAGCACCATCGAAACGTTTATCCCAGTAGAGGCTACCAAGATCATCAACGCGCACGCTAGTGCCTTTAGATGGTGAGTGAATAAATTTATTGTCGCCAACATAAATGCCGACATGAGAAAAAGTTAAGCGCATGGTGTTGAAGAACACTAAGTCGCCAGGCTGTAATTCTTCGCGAGTAATAGATTTGCCAACACGACTCATTTGAGTAGATTTACGTGGCAATAAAAAACCTAATTTGTCCTTGAAGACGTAGCCAACAAAACTGCTACCGTCTAAACCAGATTGAGGCAACTCCGCATCCCAGCGATAACGCACACCAATCACTTCCATCGCGCGGTTAATCAATTCATCCGATTTACCAGTAACTGAATCTGCTAAACGATCTGATACGCGAGCAAAGTAAGACTTACCCGCCTGGAACATGCTTTCCTTAGGCGTCTCTTTAGCCACCTCAACAGAGGCATCTTTTGCAGCGTCAGGAGTAGCGTCAACTGCCATTACTGGATTGGCGGCAAGCATCACTGCAGTCAGCGTAGCCAACGGCACTTGCTTCACTAGGCGTGACAGGAGGTCTTTGTGTAAGGACATCATTTCATTCTAACAAAGAAGGCTTATTTCACCAAGTGCTAGCCCAAGGGCTAACTCATTGTTTTGAATGGAATATTTCTTATTGCGGTGCATGAATGCACCAATTTAGCGCCTTGCTGAAGCAACTTCAATAGGGCTTTAGGTGAGCTCAGCAGCTGCAAAAAGCTCTTTTGTATAGATCTGGCGAGGATGCTTAATCAGAGTCTCGGTATCACCAAACTCCACGACCCTGCCCGCTTTGAGCACCATGACCTCATGGGACATTGCCCGAATCACTGCCAAATCATGACTAATCATCAGGTAAGCCAAGTTATATTTTTTCTGCAGCTCGGTCAGCAAGGCGAGCACTTGTTTCTGAATCGATACATCCAAAGCTGAGGTGGGCTCATCTAAGACCAAGATCTGCGGCTTCAGAATCAAAGCACGCGCAATCGCAATGCGCTGCCTTTGCCCACCAGAAAATTCATGGGGATAACGTGTGAGAGCAGAACGATCGATTCCGACTTCTCGCAAAATATCTAAGACGCGAGACTCACGCTCCGCCGCAGATAAATTTGGAAAGTGCACATCCAAACCTTCTGAAACAATTTGCATCACATTCATGCGCGGAGAAAGTGAGCCAAATGGATCCTGAAAAATGACCTGCAAACTAGATCGCATAGCTCGGCGCTCTACAGGCTTTAACTTTTGCCAATCATTGCCAAGCACATCTACATCACCAGTAATTTCTGCAGCCGAGTCACCCAATAAACCTAAGACCGCCATACCTAAAGTGGTCTTGCCAGAGCCAGACTCTCCAATGACACCAATGGTTTGCCCCTGCTTGAGCTCAAAACCAACCTTACGCAAGACCTGATGACGTGGAGCTTTCTTAAACCAAGATGTAGTTTCAGTACCTGGATAAGAGACAGATAAATTGTCCGTCTTTAATAACACTGGTGCCAGAGGCATTACTGGAGCCAGATCACGTACTGGCGCGCTATTCACCAAAGCCTTTGTATAAGGATTATCTGGATGCTCGAATACTTGCTTAGTTGGCCCAACCTCCATCAGATTGCCTTGATTTAATACAGCAACCCTTTGTGCGAAATGTTTTACCAAATTGAGATCATGGGTAATCAACAGAATCGCCATGCCGCCATGATCCTTAGATTCTTCTTGCAACTCTTTAAGCAAATCCAGAATTTGCAAACGCAGACTAACGTCTAAAGCAGTGGTTGGCTCATCCGCAATCAACAACCTGGGTTTGCACGCCAACGCCATTGCAATCATGGCGCGTTGACGCTGTCCACCGGATAACTGATGAGGATAAGAATGGAAGCGCTTCTCTGGCTCTGGGTTGCCCGTCTTCTTGAGAAGATCAATCTGCACTGCCTCAACAATTTGATTGCCAATAGTAAACAAAGGATTGAGCGCAGTCATTGGCTCTTGGAAGACCATCGCAATCTCACGACCACGAATCTCTCGAATATCTTGTATCGGCAGATCCAGTAAATTGACTGGTGGATTACCGGCATGAGTATTCTTGCCGCTCCACAGAATTCGACCAGATGTTTTTGCGCCCTCAGGCTCAAGTCGCAATGGCGCTAAGGCAGTCAGCGTCTTGCCTGAGCCAGACTCCCCCACCAAAGCAACACGCTCTCCTACGCCAATCTCGAGATCAAGGTGACTAACGGCAAATTTCTCACGCCGACCTGAACCAAAAGAGATTGAGAAATCTTCATAACGAAGTAAAGGGGCTACCGATTTACTAGAGTTATTAACTTCACTCATGAGCGACCTCCACTCATAGCGCCTGACTTACGAGAATCAAAAGCATCCCGCAAGGCCTCACCCATAAAGGTGAGCAAGAGCAAGGTAGCGACCAAGACCACAAAAGTCGATAGTGAAATCCACCACGCATCTAAATTACTCTTACCTTGAGAGAGCAACTCCCCAAGGCTCGGCGTTCCTGGAGGGACACCCAAACCCAAGAAATCTAAACTCGTGAGCGACAAAATGGCTGCACTCATTCTGAAAGGGAGAAAGGTAATCACTGGGGTCAAGCTATTCGGCAAGATATGGCGGCGCATGATTTGCAAATTCGTTAAGCCCAATGCCCTGGCAGCACGAACGTACTCTAAAGCGCGATTGCGGAAAAACTCTGCACGCACATAGTCAGATAAACCCATCCATCCAAAAGCAGCTAGCAGAATAATCAAGAGCCAAATGCTTGGATTAAAGATGGAGGCAAAGATGATGAGTAGATATAACTCCGGCATCGCCGACCAAATCTCAATCAAGCGCTGAGAAACCAGATCAAACTTACCGCCAAAGAAACCCATTAAAGAGCCGGTGATGATGCCTACGCTAACTCCCACAATAGTGAGTGCTAAGCCAAACAAAATCGACAGGCGAAATCCATAAATCAAACGTGACAAGACATCGCGCCCACGATCATCTGTTCCTAGCCAGTTATCAAATGATGGCGGTGCGGGATTGGGTACTTTTGAAAAGTAGTTCAGCGTCTCATAGCTATAGGGAATGGGTGGGTAAATTGCCCAATTACCATTGCTTGTAATGTTGTGACGAATATCCGGATCCAAGAAATCGGTTGGTGTTGCAAAGTCACCACCGAATACTTTTTCCGGTTGAGATTTCACAATCGGGAAATAAAACTTACCTTGATAGCGCACGACCAAGGGCTTGTCATTCGCAATGAGCTCGGCGCACATCGATAGACCAAACAGAATCATAAAAATCCAGAGGCTGGCATAACCCAAGCGGCTGTTTTTAAAACGATGCCAGCGACTCATGAGCCACCTCCCGCACCAAACTGAATGCGTGGATCAATATAGACATAGCAAAGATCGGAGATCAACTTAGTAAACAAGCCAATTAGCGTGAATAGATAGAGTGTTCCGAAAACCACTGGGTAGTCACGTCGCATCACTGACTCATAAGACAGTAAACCCAGACCATCCAATGAGAATAGGGTTTCAATCAGCAGCGAACCAGTAAAGAAGGCGCCGATGAATGCTGCTGGGAAGCCGGTTACCAATGGCAAGAGCGCATTGCGGAACACGTGCTTCCAAAGCACCTGTTTCTCCGTAAGACCCTTAGCTCTCGCAGTCAATACATACTGTTTGCGAATCTCTTCTAAGAAGGAATTCTTCGTCAACATAGTGATGACCGCAAAGCTACCTAAAACAGAAGCAGTGATCGGCAGAACTAAATGCCATAAATAATCCATCACCTTGCCCATCATGCTCAACTCACTCCAGTTATCTGAAGTTAGTCCGCGTAGTGGAAAAATTTGCAAGAAACTGCCGCCGCCAAAGATAACAAGCAACAGAACACCCAATACAAATCCGGGGATGGCATAACCCACCAGAATCATCGTGCTGGTGATGGCATCAAAACGAGAGCCATCTCTAACCGCTTTAGCAATACCTAAGGGTATCGATACTAAGTAGGTTAAGAAGAAGGTCCATAAACCAATGCTGATAGATACCGGCAATTTAGAAACTACCAATTGCCAAACACTTTGATGTTGGTAGTAACTCTCGCCCAAATCAAATTGCGCAAAACGCTTCAGCATCATGAAATAACGCTCTACTGGCGGCTTATCAAAACCATATAAAGCCTTGACCTCAGCCAAACGCTCAGCGTCAACACCTTGGCGGCCACGATAGTTACTACCGCCACCAGACGACTCTGCTCCACTCACTGCGGCATCGCCCTTACCCTTGAGCTCCAGCATCAACTGCTCGACTGGACCGCCAGGCACGAATTGCACCACTGCAAACGTGAGAGTTAATACACCTAACAAAGTAGGAATCATCAAGAGCACACGCTTGAAAATGTAAGACCACATTTGCCCCTGCATTAGCGCACCCCCTCTTTCCACCAGTTGAGCAGAATCCAAGATTCAGCGGTGTAAGACAAAGGAGGTTCTGGATAGCGCATCTCTTTACGATACGCGATTCGGTGCGTCGGGTTGTACCACTGCGGAATCACGTAATAACTATTCCAAAGAACACGATCCAAGGCTCTAGTGGCTGCACGCAATTCTTCACGAGTCTGGGCTTTGACAACCGCATCCACCAAGGCGTCAACCACTGGAGACTGAACCCCGATCACATTGTCGGAACCTTTTTCTTTTGCAGCCTGACTACCAAAGCGATCCCACAATTCATTGCCGGGGCTTTGTGAGTCAGGGAAACGAATAGTCGTCATATCGAAGTCGTATTCATCCATGCGCTTCTGATGCAAAGCAAAATCACTCGTCCGAACATCTACCTGAATACCCAGCTTCTCTAAATTACGTACATAGGATGAAATCACCCTTAAGAAAAATGGGCCGTCTTCAACCATCTCAAAACGGAAAGGCTCGCCCTGCATATTACGCAAGGCGCCATCTCGGTATTGCCATCCAGCCTGAGCCAATAAGTCACGCGCCTTGCGCAAGTTCTGACGCAAGCTATCGGGTGAGGCAGTTGAAGGAGCCGCAGGCATTGGACCAAAGACTGCATCAGGTACCCACTGAGGATATTGCGCTTTCAGAGGCTTCAGTAATTTCAATTCCGCTTCGGTGGGCTTACGAGGGCCATCGAAATTGGCGCTGAGATCGCTATTAGTAAAGTAACTATTAATACGACTATATTGCTCAAAGAAGAGTTGATGGTTCAACCACTCAAAGTCGAGCGCATAACCCAAAGCTTGTCGAACACGCGGATCCTGAAAAATCGGCCTGCGCACATTCATCGCAAACCCCTGCATGCCTGCGCCGTTGTGATTGAGAAAAGCTTTCTTTTCTAAAGTGCCGTCATTAAACCTTGGCCCGACATAGCTCTTTGCCCAATTCTTTGCGCGGTATTCCACTAGAGCATCAAACTCCCCGGCTTTAAAGGCTTCCAGGCGAACGGCATCGTCACTGTAGAGCTTGTAGTTGACGCGATCGAAGTTATAAAAACCGACTCGGACATTGAGCGTCTTTCCACCTTGATCAGCCCAGTAATTTGGGTTGCGCTTAAAGATCATGGTCTTACCAGCCTTGTAAGACTCGATCACATAAGGGCCACTCGCTATTGGCAACTCAAAGGTCAACTTATCAAATGGCGTGATCGTGCCATCGGGTTTCTTACCCCAGTTGCGAGAGAACACCGGCAAAGTACCCACCATGACTGGTAACTCAGGATTGCGGTTCTTAAAATCAAAACGGATTACGCGATCAGAAACCACTACCGCCTGTTTCACATCGGCGTATACCGTTTTGAATTGCGGATTAGCAAGCGAACTCATCAAAGTATCAAAGCTATGCTTCACGTCGCCAGCCAAGATTGCACTGCCATCTGAAAACTTCGCCTCAGGACGAATCCGAAACACGACTGACATCTTGTCGGATGCCACCTGGATATCCTCTGCAATCAGACCATAGGCGCTGGAGACCTCATCCGCACTACCTACTGCTAAAGATTCAAACATCAACTGGGCTACGCCAGGGGCAGCCACACCGCGTAATGTGAATGGATTGAACTTATCAAAACTTGTCCGGCGATCTGGGTTAGGCAAAGTGAGCGTGCCACCCCTGGGAGCATTCGGGTTCACATAGTCAAAATGGCTAAATCCATCGGCGTATTTGGGTTTGCCGTACTGAGCAATCCCCTGAGCACCCTGGGCTGAATTGACTGCCAGCCCAGCCAGAAGGGCTAAGAGCAGCAAAGCAGGGATTTGGCGGATGGCGGGGAGCATGGGCATATATGCAACAATTGTAGATAGCAAACCACATTTGAAGCAAAGGACACGATATGGGCTTTCTCGCTGGCAAAAAAATTCTGATTACCGGCCTTCTTTCTAACCGCTCTATTGCCTATGGCATAGCCAAGGCATGTCACCGCGAAGGGGCTGAACTGGCCTTTACCTACGTTGGTGAGCGCTTTAAAGACCGCATTGTCGATTTCGCTAAAGAATTCAATACCGACTTGATTTTTGACTGCGATGTTGGCAGCGATGAACAGATTTCCGCCCTATTCAAGGATTTAGCAAAAACTTGGCCTCAGTTTGATGGCTTTGTTCACGCAATTGGTTTTGCACCGCGCGAAGCGATTGCTGGTGACTTTTTAGAAGGCCTTTCTCGTGAAGGCTTCAAAATCGCTCACGACATCTCTGCTTACAGCTTCCCAGCGATGGCAAAAGAAGCTTTGCCCATGTTGCGCGACAAATCTTCATTACTAACCCTGACCTACCTTGGCAGCCTACGCAATGTTCCCAACTACAACACCATGGGTCTTGCTAAAGCCTCACTAGAAGCCTCGGTACGCTATATCGCTGGCTCAGTGGG
>ERZ1034361.1613-NODE-1613-length-11721-cov-7.379595_pt1 | contig 11721 bp, 7 predicted proteins | sample MGYA00520617_ERZ1034361 | MGnify/ENA primary metagenome ERZ1034361 (study PRJEB33736, sample SAMEA104284507) | Azolla filiculoides | biome: Urban; feature: Water surface; material: Ditch water | place: Netherlands | collected 2015-10-28 | depth 0-0.1 m ... | reverse complement strand
GTTCTGTCAACGGGCCGATGCCCGTAATCCGGTCTGCGATACTCGCGCTGGGATCTACTGCAAGACGGGTGGCATGACGAATCTGGTCGTGGTTGGACAGCACCCAGGTGCTGGGAGCCCCCACGGCATGGAATGCAGAGATGGAGTCCTTAATCACCTGACGCATCTGCTCGCCATTCCAGCGGGTGACGAGGAAGGGGAAGTTGAATGCCTGCTGCATCTCATCGGGGCGAACCCACTTCGCCATCTTGGTGAGCGGCTCCACAAAGGCTTCAGCGCAGAGAATGCGCTCGCCGGGGTATTCCTCCAACAATGCATGCCATTCGCGATAAATCTCGTGCACACCGTCATCGCCGAAGTAGGGGCTATCGGGGCGAATCTCAGCGGGGGTGTTCCAGTAGTCCTCATCGCGACGGAAGTCAGGAAGGCCAGGTGCCTTAGATAGACCGTGGGCCACATCCACGCGGAAGCCATCCACGCCTCGGTCTAACCAGAAGCGCAAGATTTCGAGGAAGCGGTCACGAACCCAGCGGTTCGTCCAGTCAAAGTCGGGCTGGCTGGAGTCGAACAGGTGCAGGTACCACTGGCCAGGAGTGCCATCAGCATTCGTGGTGCGCGTCCAAGCAGGACCGCCGAATACGGACTCCCAGTTGTTCGGTGGGAGCTCACCGTTCTCTCCCGTGCCCTCGCGGAACATGAAGCGAGCACGCTCTTCGCTGCCTTCACCGGCAGCGAGAGCTTCCACAAACCAGGGGTGCTCAGACGAGCAGTGGTTGGGAACCAAGTCAACAATGACCTTGAGGCCTAAGTTGTGAGCGGTGGACTCGAGTTTGTCGAAGTCTGCCAAGGTGCCAAAGAGGGGATCCACGTCACAGTAGTCAGCAACGTCGTAGCCAGCATCCTTCTGAGGACTGGTCATGAAAGGGGAGAGCCAGATGGCGTCGATTCCCAATTCTTTGAGCTTGGGCAAACGCGAGGTGATGCCTGCCAGGTCCCCCATGCCGTCACCGTTTGCATCAGCGAAGGAACGAGGATAAATCTGGTAAATAACGGAGGAACGCCACCACTCTTTTGTCGTCATGGAGCAAGTTTAGGCAGTGCGGGATGGACACAAAATAGGTGACCGGTATGTCTTCAGACACCCCGTGTTTTTAGCATGCGCTCAGAGGTGATAATCTCTTACGGTGCCAATTTTCGAGGGAAACCTTGAAGGTGTGGATACGCCCCGATAGCTCAGTGGTAGAGCACTTCCATGGTAAGGAAGGGGTCGCGAGTTCAATCCTCGCTCGGGGCCCGATCATTCTTCGACTGCTGCAGGGTAACCTGCCTCACCGGCGGATGTTCGTGGCTGGGTAGCTCAGCTGGTTAGAGCGCACGACTCATAATCGTGAGGTCGGGGGATCGAGCCCCCCTCCAGCTACGCCGTCAAAACCCCCTCTTATGGAGGGGGTTTTGTTTTACGTTGGCGTGGAGAGTTAGCTCACAAACAGGGGCACAAGTGCGCCCGAGAATACCTGCCATGCCAGGACGCTCTTCGCGACCAAGCTCAAGGTGATGTACGCACGCTCACCGCGCAGGTAGCTCTTCCAGCCGCCAATCTGGCGATACTGCAGTACCTGGTTGATGGCGAAGGTGTTGAAGAACACGAAGAGTGAAATCACGATGCCATAGACAAAGCCAGGAACCTCGGCTGCACTGGTCGAGCCAGGCTGCAGGGTGTAGACGGCAATGATGATCCAGGGCACGATTCCGGTCATGGAGCCAAAGATGAAGGGCAGGAACTTCTTGTTTCCTGGCTTCTCATACTTCTCCTGCAGTGCACCGAACATGATCATGGATGCGTTCACCGCGAAGATGGCAAACAAGGCAGCGAAGTCAGTTGCACCGTTGAGCTGGGCAATCAACCAGATCATCACAGAGGAGCTCAGGGAGTACTCGGTCCAGCGGAAGTAGTTGTGGTTGAGCTTCAAGCCATTGGCATAGCGGGCGAAGACACCAGGCATGGAAATCAGGAAGTGGAAGAACGCGGACATAAAGAGGAATGCCACGACGCCAATGCCGAGGTTGATCTCAAACAGGGTGACCTGCTCGGTGGGGAGGTCCACACCGGGAGGGCCTGTCATGTAGTCAACGGTGACGGGGAACATGACCTGAGAACTCAACTTGGTCAAGATAAAGAGGAAGGCCAGGCCTTGGAGCAGGTGGATGGAACCCGCCACGATGTTGTAAACCCGAAGGCGTTTGATCTGTTCGTCTTCAGAGCGAATCTTGCGGGCCATCAGGACACCATTTCTTTCAGTGAAGGAGGCGGACAATTAATGGTCCGCTTGTGAACAGTGTGACTGAGAAAACAAGAAAAACCTAGGGCATCGCCATCTGAAAGTACTGGGGGCGAGAAAGAGTGATGGTTTAGCTGAGGTAAATCTTTCGCACACTCTGGCTCACGGTCCAGATTGTTTCTTCACCTTCGTGAAGTTCAAAGACCGCGCCGGGTTTGAGCTCCTGGTGAACGGTGGTTGAGTCAATCGTGCGCTGCACAGAGCCAGCCCCACTGAGAATGATGCAGACCTCGTCCGCCTCAACATCGCTCATGACGCCAGGGGACATTTCCCACACGCCCACTTCTTTGCCTGCCCAGATACCCAGCTCAACAAAGCCGGTTGTGGGCTCGCCACTGAGTCTCTGCTCTTCTGGGACAGGCTCCATGACCAGATCAGCGGAGGATGCGTCGAAGAAAAAGTTGGTAGCCCAGAAATCATTCGCCATTAGGAATCAAAACCTAATCCGACTGCATCGAGTGTCTTCAAAAACAGCCCTCGTTTTCCGTCGTTGTGGTCTGCCCGATCTAAAGCAAAGCGGGTGACTTGAACAGACGGGTAGGTGAACGGCTCTGGCGGGAAGGGCAATGGCATCTTGCGCACCATTTCCAGGCGTGTGCGCTCGGTGTCTAAGCCAGTCAGTTGGTCCAGCATCACGTTGGCAGCAAAACGAGTTGCAGCAACGCCCAGCCCCGTAAAGCCAGCCGCATAGGAGACTCGTCCTTGGTGGGCAGTGGCAAAGAAAGCACTGAATCTGCTGCTGGTGTCGATTACTCCAGCCCAGCGGTGAGTGAATTGCACGCCCTCGAGCTGGGGGAAGGTTGTAAAGAAGTGGCTTGCGAGTTTACGGAAGCTCTCTGGGCGATCGTCATACGCAGAACGGATCTTCCCCCCGTAGTGATAGATCGCGTCATAGCCACCAAAGAGAATGCGGTTATCTGCAGAGAGTCGGTAGTAGTGGAACTGGTTCGCACAGTCCGCAATACCTTCACGGCCATTCCAGCCGATGCTCTTCATCTGTGCAGTGCTCAACGGCTCGGTCATCAGCACATAGTCATAGACCGGAACGGTGTGGAGCTGGTAGCGCTTGAGTAAAGACGGGAAGGCATTCGTGGCAAGCGCTACGCGTGACGCACGAACGCTACCTTTCTTCGTTGCCACGGTCACCGCATCTGAATCTGCATTCAGGTCAGTGACGGGTGAGTTTTCGAAAATCTCTACCCCTGCATCGAGGCAGGACTGCATCAGCTCATTAGCCAACTTGGCTGGGTGAACGAGAGCAGTGTCCACCGGTTCAAACAACGCTGCTTGATAGGTGGGGGAAGAAACTTTCTTCTGAATCTCTTCTTTGCTCAAGAAGATGCCGCGCTCGCCGTCGGCTTCGTGCTCTAAATCCTTGGCTTGGTAGTCCTCGGTGGCAACAGCAAACGAGCCGTTGCGTTCGAAGTCGACCTTCCACTTCATCTTGGTGACCGTGGCCTGGATCTCATCCAGGTTGGCTAGGCCCATGGCATCAAGCTGGTCGTATTCATTGGGGAAGCGGGTGCGGCCGTTGCTTTCGCCGTGGGTCAAGGTTGCTTCGACGAAACCACCATTGCGACCAGAGGCAGCCCAGCCGCATGTTTTGGCTTCGAGCACGATGACGCGTTGTGATGAGTCACGTTGCTTCGCCAAAAGTGCGGTCCAGAGCCCGGTATACCCACCGCCGACAATAACCAGGTCAGCAGTGAGTGCTGCAGAGAGGGCAGGCAGGGCCTTTCCTCGGGGAGCATCGCTGGTCCAGAAGGGAGCCAGTTCAGTTTTTGCTAATGAATGTTCGACTACAGAGGCCGGTGCAGGGTTGCGTTCAAATACGGTTGAACCCATTGTTATCACTCCATTGAGGTACACCAAAGGTGTTGGATTACAGCATACGACGGCCCACTTGGGTCTTTCCTGGATATAGACCCAAAAGTAACTATTCGGGATAGGTACGCTTATGTCATGACCTCTTACACCGTCGTTGAGAAGTCCATCGCTCAGCTGCGTGCAGATCTGGACGCGGGCATCATTACTAGCGTTGAGCTTGTTGCCGCCTACCTGGACCGCATCGCCTTCTATGACCGTCACGGCATCACGCTCAACGCTGTCCCTATTCTGAACCCAGATCTCTTTGCGGATGCTCGCGCATCAGACGAACGTCGTGCGCAGGGCAAGAGCCTCGGTTACCTCGACGGAATTCCTTACACAGCCAAGAACAGCTACAAGGTCAAGGGCCTGAGCGTTGCTTCTGGCTCACCAGCTTTCGCAGACCTCATCGCCACTGATGACGCCTTCACCATTGCGCAGTTGCGCAAGGGGGGCGCAGTTTTGATTGGCCTGACCAACATGCCTCCGATGGCCAACGGTGGCATGCAGCGCGGACTCTACGGTCGCGCCGAGAGTCCCTACAACGCAGACTTCCTGACCGCAGCCTTCGGCTCTGGTTCATCCAATGGTTCGGGCACTGCAACAGGTGCGAGCTTTGCTGCTTTTGGTTTGGGCGAAGAAACCTGGTCATCTGGTCGCGCACCTGCAAACAACAATGGCCTGTGTGCTTACACGCCTTCTCGTGGCGTGATCTCTACTCGAGGCAACTGGCCGCTTGTTCCCACGATGGACGTCGTGGTTCCACACACTCGCACGATGGAGGATATGTTTGCGGTCCTTGACCAGATTGTGGGAGACGACTGGGAAGTGCGCGGAGACTTCTGGCGCATGCAACCCTGGGTGAAGACCCCCAAGAGCTCAGAGCTTCGCCCTGCTTCCTATCCCGCCATTGCCAACCCACGTGCGCTCGAAGGCAAGCGCATTGCTATCCCTCGGATGTATATCAACAAGGCACCGGTGGACGTTGTCCTCGATGACATTGATGTCATCGAGACCCGCGACTCAGTTGTTGAACTTTGGCACCAGGCAAAGGCAGACCTCGAAGCACTCGGTGCTGAGGTTATTGAGACAGACTTCCCGGTGGTGACTAACTACGAAAGCAGTGGACCAGGAGCCAAGAACCTCAAGGCAAGAGGGTTGGTGCCCGAACACTTTGCTGAGCACGAGCTCTGGGAGCTCTCCATGTTTGGCTGGCATGATTTCTTGGCTGCCAATAACGACCCCAAGCTCAATGCGTTGGCCCAGGTTGACCCTGACAAGATCTTCCCTGTTCCCACCGGTTCAGTTCCTGGACGTTATGACGATCACCTGCATCGCTTTGCTCCTGAGGATGTTCCCCTGGAGGAGTACGTCGCTCGTGCCAAGCGAGATGGTGTCCCAGAACTCGTTGATATCCCTGACATGGCTGAAGGTATTCCTGGTCTTGAGAAGGCCCGCAAGCTGGATCTCGAAGATTGGATGGATGAGCTCGGCCTTGACGCTGTTGTCTTCCCCGCTTCGGCAGATGTGGGGCCAGCAGATGCTGATGTGAACGACGCTGCTGCAGATTTAGCGTGGCGCAACGGAACATGGGTGGCTAACGGCAACCTGGTTCCCCGCCACCTCGGCATCCCCACTGTTACTGCCCCCATGGGCATCATGAGTGACATTGGAATGCCCACTGGTCTGACCTTTGCCGGTCGTGGTTATGACGACAGCAACCTTCTTGCCTATGCATGGGCGTTTGATCACCACCGCAACCACCGCATTGCTGCCCCCCGCACGCCAGAGCTCGCTGCAACGCAATGGGACTCACGAGATGCAGGCCAAAGTGACGGAGCACCCACGCTCAAGGTGGCGGCTTCCGCTGGTGAAGTGGTCAACGGAATGGTTCCCATTCGCGTTGAACTCACTACGGATGCCGCTGATATTTCAGTCAGCGTGAACGGTGTTCAGATCAAGGGCGACGTGACCGACTCAGGTTATGTCGTAGAGACTGAAGTCCCAGAGACAGAGCACGCTCGACTTCACAGCGAATGGCGTGGAGGCTATGGCTCGGTGGTTATTGCCTTGGCAAAGAACGGTGACCAGGTAGTGGGTCACTACGACGTCGTGGGTGGCGTGGCCTAAGCCAGCGAGTCTCTCCAGGCTGAATGCAGGCTGGCAAACTTGCCCGTGCCTGCAATGAGTTCTTCTGGTGTGCCATCTTCAATGATCTCGCCATGCTCCATCACCAGCACACGGTCAGCGATGGACACCGTCGAGAGACGGTGAGCAATGATGATCGCGGTGCGATCAGCAAGCAGGGTCTGCAAGCCCTTTTGAACCAAACGCTCACTTGGGATATCCAATGATGCGGTGGCCTCGTCCAAGATGAGCACGGTGGGGTCTGCAATAAATGCACGTGCAAAGGAGAGCAGTTGGCGCTGTCCTGCGGACAAGCGACCACCGCGCTTGTTCACGTCGGTCTCATAGCCTTCAGGCAAGCGCATAATGAAGTCGTGAGCGCCCACAGCTTTAGCTGAGGCTTCAATCTCTTCTTGTGTTGCCCCTGGCTTGCCTAGGCCAATGTTGTCGGAGACCGAACCAGAGAACAGGTAGGACTCCTGGGTCACCATCACGATGGCACGGCGCAGGTCAGTGTTCGCGAGGTCGCGCAGGTTGATGTCGTCGAGACTGACGGTTCCCTTGCTGGGGTCATAGAAACGTGCCACGAGTTTGGCCAGGGTGGACTTCCCAGCGCCGGTGGTTCCCACCAGAGCGATGGTCTGTCCAGCTGGGATATGGAGATCAAGCTTGGGCAAGACGATGGTCTCGTCGTTATAGCCAAAGCGCACATGATTGAAGTCGAGCTTGCCGTGAGGGTGGACCAAAGGAGTCGGGTTGAGCGGCTCTACAACAGTGGCCTTCTCCTCGAGCATGCCCGAGACCTTCTCTAGCGCAGAGGATGCGTTCTGGAAGGAGTTATAGAACATGGCAAGTTCTTCCATGGGTTCAAAGAACCTGCGGGTGTAGAGCACAGCTGCGAGGAGAACGCCCACTTCCATGGCGCCGTTGGCCACGCGGAAAGATCCCAGGATCAACACTGCTGCCAGGGTGAAGACACCAATGACTTTGAGGCCTGGGTCATAAGTTCCAAAGAGACGAATGACCTTGCGGTTCGCTTCGCGGTAGTCATCCACGGCGAGGGCGTAGCTCTTCTCGTTGCGTTCTTCGCGACGGAATGCCTTCACGGCACGAATGCCGGTCATGGTTTCCACGAACTGCACAATCAAGCGAGCAGAGAAGGTGCGAGCTTCACGGAACTGCTTCTTGGAGGTGTTGGAGAACCACCGGGTGAGGAAGAAGGCAGGGATCAAGGCAATCACGAGTGGCAGTGCGCTGGAAGGATCCAGCGCTATTAAGGCGCCAGCAGTAAAAGTCATGAGCAAGATCCCGCGGAACAGGTTGCTGATTCCACCATCGAGCAATTCACGCAAGGTTTCGATGTCACTGGTCTGACGCGCAATCACACGGCCTGAGGTGTAGTTCTCGTGGAAGCTCATGCTGAGGTTTTGGGTGTGCTGGAAGACACGTTCACGCAGGTCAATCAGAACCGTTTGGCTCAGCACTGCAGAGGAGCGCATGTAGACAGCCATCATGGTCGAGCTCACAATCGCGGTGAGCACATACGCACTCACAATTAATTGAGCAGGCAGCCAGTTGTGGTTCTGCACAACCTGAGACAGGCCTTGGTCAATACCCAGTGCCAATAGGGTGGGGCCGGCAACCTGGGCAGCAGTGCTCACCACGACCACCAACAGCGTCCAATACAGGCGCACCCGGACCGGGTGCAACAGGGATCTCAGTAAGGAAAGCGAGCGCTGGCGCAGACGCTTTCCTTCCTGCTTAGTGAAGTCGGAACGCTCTTCACCTGTCACTCCGCGAACTCCAGCTATCGTCATCGCTTTTCCTCCTCGAGGGAAGCAATCACGTTGCGGTATTCGGGGCAGCGCTTGAGAAGCTCAGCGTGTGTGCCGACATCCAAGATCTTGCCTTCGTGCAGCAGAGCTACTCGGTCAGCGAGCATCACGGTGGAGGGGCGGTGGGCCACAATCAATGCCGTGGTGGTGCCGAGTACTTCGCGCAGCGCTTTCTCCACAGCTGCCTCAGTGGTGACATCAAGTGCTGAAAGAGGGTCATCCAGCACCAAGATGCTGGGCTGAACGGCAATGGCTCGAGCAAGAGCTAAGCGCTGACGCTGACCACCGGAGAGACTGAGGCCTTCTTCGCCGATCTTGCTTTCCACGCCCTTGGGCAGGCTACGGGCAAAGTCTGCTTGGGCAATGTCAAGAGATTCCTGAAGGAGGGCTTCGCCCTCAGCAAGGAGAAGAGGGTTTTCTGTGCCTGTGAGGTCTTCACGGCCAAGCAAAACATTGTCACGCACGGAGATAGAGAAGAGGGTGGCATCTTCGAACGCCATGGCCACGCGGGTGCGGAGGCTTTCAATGTTGACGTCTCTGATGTCCACGCCATCGATCAAGATCCGACCGCCGGTGACGTCAAACAATCTGGTGGTCAAAGCCGTGAGGCTGGTTTTTCCGCACCCGGTCAGACCCACTAACGCCATGGTCTCACCTGGCTTGATGGTCAGGTTCACGCCATCAATGAGGTCAGGAACATGTGCGGGGGAGTCTTCGTAGCGGAAATGGACGTCTTCGAAGACGAGCTCACCAGGACCGGCGGGAACATCTTTCGCATCCCGCACTTCCAAGATCTCGATGGGAGTGTCCATCACTTCGTGGAAGCGGTTGAGTGAGCTTGCTGCCTCAATAGAGATAGAGAGCATGGGGGCAATGGACTGCATAGGTCCCTTGAGCAGTGCTGCAGTGGCGAAGAACGCAATCAGAGTTCCCACAGAAACAATGCCTTGCTCTGCTTCGATAATTCCGATGAGCAAGGTGATGGCGAATCCCAGGTCTGGAATCAGGAGCATCCAGAACCACATCTGGCCATTGGCCTTGCCCTTGGCAAGTTCCGTTCCGCGCAGGATGTTGGCCTGCTCGAGGAATTCTTCGAGAGCTTCACCGGCGCGACCAAACGACTTCAGCACACGGATGCCGTGAACGGATTCTTCAATGGCAGTGGCGAGGTCACCCTGCTGGTCTTGAGAGTTTCTGGCCAGAGTGGTGAAGGTGCGCTGGAAGCGCAGGCTGATGATGATCAAAGGCAGTGAGCAGATAAGGAAGATGGCACCCAGCACTGCATTGAACGCAAAGAGCAAGGTGAAACCTGCCACGAGCATGATGGTGCTGGTGACGAGCTGAACCAGGGCAAACGAAATCCATCTGCGCACGGTGCTGATGTCACCCATGGCACGAGAGAGCAGCTGACCGCTTTGCCACTTGTCATGGAAAGAAACGGGAAGCTTCTGAAGGTGGACATAGATGGCATTACGCATCTTGCCTTCGAGATGAACACCGGGAGCCAAGGTAATCCAGCGACGCAGGTAGATGAAGATGACTTCGGCCATGCCGAGCCCGAAGATCACGGCGACGCCAGGCACAATTTGTGCCACGTCGCCGGTGCTCAGTGGGTTGTCAACCAGCCAGCGCAGGGCGAAAGGAATGGTTAGCGCGGTAGCTACAGCAGCCAGAGAAACAAAGATTCCCACGAAGAGGAGAGGCAGTGCACCCTGCACGAATGGGTACACCCGACGCAGGCTGCTGAATGTGCTCAGCTGACCGCTCTGCTGCTGGGTAATTGCCACGCTGCTCCTGTTTCGACCTCTCAATGTACCAACTGGAATAGGGGCACAGTTATTCCCGATTTGCAGGTCACCGTCCAGCTGGCGGGACACTCTCCATGCCGGAACTCTGCTTGATTCACTCCTGCGGTCGTAACCTGAATTTATGCACCAGAACCTGCGCTTAGGCAATGACCGCCGTGATGTTCTCCAGTCCACTATCGATACCGTGACGCAGGTCTGGGAAGGCTTTGATTACGCCCGTGAGAGTGAACCTGAGCTCACAACAGAAACGGCTGCTCTCCTTTCAGAGACTCTGCCAGAGCTGGGTATGCAGCACACTGTCGCACTGGGTCAAGCCGTCGATGTCCTCGACCAATCTCTCGCACAGTCACGACCCCGCTTCCTTGCATACATCGGCTCGAGTGGTCTCGAGATTGGCGCGGTTGCTGACTTCCTCGCCGCCTCTTATGACATCAACCTGGCAGTAGATGCGAGGGCAGCGTCCACTCTTGAGGTTCAGACCAGTAAGTGGCTGGGAGAGTTCATTGGTTTCCCCAATGCGCGTGGACTCTTCACCTCTGGTGGAACCGTCAGCAACATCACTGCGCTCGCAGCAGCTCGTCACCGCGCTGTCCCTGAGTCCAGAGAGATGGGCAACACCGTGCCCATGGCGGTTTATGTCTCGAGCGAAGCTCACTATTCCAACAAACGTGCAGTTGAGCTCCTCGGCCTCGGCACCCGTGCCGTGCGCTCCATTCGTATTGATGACGAACACCGCATGGTGCCTGCTGCTCTCGAGGAGCAGATTAAGGCGGACATTGCTGCTGGTGTGAAACCAATGTGCATCATTGCCAGTGCGGGCACCACACTGACGGGCGCAATTGATCCTCTGCGTGAAATTGCCCGTATTGCAAAGACCTATGACATCTGGATGCACGTGGATGGCGCCTATGGGGCACCTGCTGCTGGCACGGATACAGCTCGTGAGCTCTTTGATGGCATTGAGCTAGCTGACTCGGTCACCATCGATGCTCACAAGTGGCTGTTTGTTCCCAAAGCCTGTTCGATTGTGTTGGTCAAGGACTACGCAGCCTTGGCTGCGACCTTTGGCCACAACGAGGCCTACATGCCTCACGAAGGTGAAGAGCCCAACCCTGTTGATGTGACGCTCGAGTATTCACGTCCACTGCGTGCACTCAAGCTCTGGCTCGGGTTCAAGGCTCATGGGGCGTCAGAGTTCCGCTCTGCCATTGCGAAGAACATTGACCTTGCTCAAGAAACGTATTCACGTGCCAGCGTGAATGCGTCTTACCGAGTTCTGCCTCACCGCCCGCAACTGTCTATCGTTCCGCTGCAACACATTCCTCATGGGATGACCGACCCACAGAAAATCAGCGAACACAACGCAGCGTTGTGTTCTGCCATTGAGAAAGATGGCCGCGTCTTCCTTTCTCCAGCTGTGATCAATGGAGAGACCTGGTTGCGCCCGTGCTTTACGAATTTCCGCACTGAACTCAGTGATGTCGACGTCTTGTTCGAGGTCATTGAAGACCTCGGAAAGAAGATCTAGGTCATCCTGATTTCTGCTGGCAGTGCCAGACTTGAAGCTATGAGCAAAGCCATTGTCGTTTCCGAGTTCGGTGACTCTTCCGTCCTGAACTTCACCGAGGTCGAGGCACCTGTTGCTGGCCCCGGCCAAGTGCTCGTGCGGATGCGTGCCATCGGTGTGAACTTCATTGAGATTTATCAACGTAAAGGCATTTATTCCATCCCGCTTCCCCACATTCT
>ERZ1034361.1612-NODE-1612-length-11732-cov-2.151952_pt1 | contig 11732 bp, 10 predicted proteins | sample MGYA00520617_ERZ1034361 | MGnify/ENA primary metagenome ERZ1034361 (study PRJEB33736, sample SAMEA104284507) | Azolla filiculoides | biome: Urban; feature: Water surface; material: Ditch water | place: Netherlands | collected 2015-10-28 | depth 0-0.1 m ... | reverse complement strand
AATCGTTTTTGCGCTGCCCCTGTTCAAATATGCAGAGAACACTTACTTGCCAATAAAAAAGCGGGTCTTCAAGTTCGTGCATTGATTATTAATACTGGCAATGCCAATGCTGGTACAGGTGAGCCTGGCTATCAGCATGCTATTCAAACATGTGACGAGTTAGCTCAGTTGATGGGGTTAAAGCGAGAGCAAGTTTTACCTTTCTCAACAGGTGTGATTCTTGAGCCATTGCCGGTTCAAAAAGTTATTGCAGCAATGCCTCAAGCCATTAGTCGTTTGGAGTCTGATAATTGGTTCAATGCCGCTGAATCCATCATGACAACTGATACTCAGCCTAAGGCATGTTCTAGAAAAATCGAAATTAATGGTCAGGTAGTTACATTAACCGGCATCAGTAAGGGTGCTGGGATGATCCATCCAAATATGGCAACGATGTTGGGTTATGTTGCAACAGATGCCAAAGTTTCTCAGGATCTATTGCAGGCACTTACAACAGAAGTTGCAGATCTCTCATTTAATGCAATTACTATTGATGGTGATACTTCAACAAATGATTCATTTATTGTGATGGCAACTGGTGCTGCAGGTGTTGAGATACCAAGTTCAGGAGCAAGCTATCAGGCCTTCCGCCAAGCTTTGATTGAGATTAGCCAAAGTCTGGCACAAATGATTGTGCGGGATGGTGAAGGCGCTACCAAATTTATTACTATTCAAATTGATGGTGGCAAATCTGATCAAGAGTGTAAGCAAGTGGCTGAGGCTATTGCGCACTCACCATTAGTTAAAACAGCTTTCTTCGCTAGTGATCCTAATTTGGGACGTATTCTTGCTGCGATTGGTTACGCTGGTATCGCTGACTTAGATGTTGGCGGTGTGCAGTTGTGGTTAGATGATGTATGGGTTGCCAAAAATGGTGGCCGTCATCCTGAATACAAAGAAGAAGATGGTCAGCGCATCATGAAGAAGTCAGAAATCAAGGTGAGAGCTGATTTGGGTCGCGGTCAATCCAGCCAAACTATTTGGACCTGTGATTTATCACATGAGTACGTTTCTATTAATGCCGACTATCGTTCTTAATCATGTCAGATAAATTAGACCGTCTTGATCGATTATTAAGTAAGTTAGATGAATGGATGCCTCAACCGCTAACAGAAGCGGATTGGAAATCAGCAGTCGCATTTCGTTGGAAGCGTAAAGACACTCTCCTCGGTAAGATGGGTTACTTACAGGCGGTGAAGCATACGTCTAATATTTCTTTTTCTGACCTTCAGCATATTGATCGCCAAAAAGATCAAATCTATAAAAATACTAAACATTTTGTTGATGGCAAACCAGCTAATAATGTTTTATTAACTGGTGCAAGATGAACAGGTAAGTCTTCGCTGATTAAAGCTTGTTTGAATGAATTTTCTTCAAAAGGTCTCAGGCTTGTAGAGGTTGATAAAGAACATTTAACTGACTTAGGTGACCTAACAGAAATATTGGCTTTGAGACCTGAGCGTTTTGTGATCTTTTGTGATGACCTATCTTTTGAAGATGGTGAGTCTGGATATAAATCATTAAAGTCTGCGTTGGATGGTTCTATTGCTGCTCAAGTCGACAATATTTTGATTTATGCCACATCGAATCGTCGTCACTTATTGCCGGAATACATGACAGACAATGAGTCATATAGACATACATCAGATGGTGAGATTCATCCGGGTGAAGTAGTAGAAGAAAAAATTTCTTTATCAGAGCGCTTTGGCTTGTGGATTTCTTTTTATCCACCTAAGCAAGATGAATATTTAGATATGGTTGCCCATTGGCTAGGCCATTTTGGATTACCTCAGACTCAAATTGAGGCAGCTAGACCTGAGGCATTAATTTGGGCATTAGAGCGGGGCTCGCGCTCAGGCCGTGTTGCTTGGCAATTTGCACGTCATTGGGCTGGTCAGCAGGACGACTAATGAGTCTTAGTGCATCAGGCCGTCCAGTAGTTGAAGTCGCTGTTGGGGTTTTACTAAAAGATCATGAGTCGATTCTTCTTGGACAGCGCCCCGAAGGTAAGCCTTACTCTGGCTATTGGGAATTTCCTGGCGGAAAAATTGAAAGCGGTGAGACCTTGTTTGACGCTCTCTATCGAGAGTTGCAAGAAGAAATCAATGTTCGTATTCAAGATGCTAAAGAGTTTCTAACTATCGAACATGATTATCCGCATGCTTATGTGCGTCTTCATATTTGCTTGGTTAAGGCCTGGGATGGCCAACCACAAGGTTTGGAGAATCAAGCGATTGCTTGGTTGGATTTGAAAGAGATTTCAAATATAGAAAATTCAAAATTGCAGCCTATCTTGCCTGCAACTGTTCCCATTTTAGAAAAACTACAAGAAATTTTATAAGCTCACCAAGAGCTTATGAAGAGCGGCTAATTAAAAGTTGCACAAAGACATTTTGAATTCAAAGTCTTTTGCAATAGCCTTTGGTTTTGAATTGCCATCGCATTCCATGAAACGAGCCCACAGCATGTATTTGTTAGCGCTGATTTCAGGAATAATGGTTGGATCCTCAACATGTATTCTCATCAACTGATATGTCTTGCCTGAAAGCATTTGCTGATAAGAGCCCTTAGGGGCCATCATCCCGACTTCCTGACCTGATTCACGTAACAATCTTAAGAACATGCTGCTAGCTTCGCTCCATGGCTCTAGAGGTGCCATATATGACTTAAGAGAAGCTCTTCTTGTTTCAGCTGGAATAAATTGCCATGCATGGTATGAAGGCAAGTCAATTGGACTTGTACCACCAGGAACGCTTAAGCGAGTGCGAATAGCATTTAACCATTCACTATCAGTGATGAGTGAGTTAGGTTTGCCAATTGTGTTATTAATTTTTTGCCAAATAACATTCATGTCATGCAGAGTGCTATCAAGAAGACCTTGATCAACTCCTTTTTGATTCTTGAGTAATTCAAGACTATGTTTTTGGCGATCAAGTTCTTTCATCAAACTTGATTTCAAATCTGCTCTTGCTGTGATTTCCCCTAAATCAAAAATGATAGAGATAGCTTGGTGCATATCTCGCGCATCATCTTTTTCAACGTGGTAATGAAAGCGATCAAATAGATACTCAAGTCGAAGCAGGCTTCGAACTAGCTCGTTGAAAGGGTATTCATAAGTAATCACAGTCTAATATTCTAGACTGAAAATATGCCTTTTTTGATAAATAAGTATGGGAATTACTAACTTTTATTAGAAATAAGTATTTGATGGACTGCTGCTGTTTTTTCCTGAAGATCGGCGAGGTCAAGGTTGTTCTCGATCACATAGTTAGCTACTGCAAGCCTATCGGTGCGCTTGGCTTGTGTCTGCATAATTTTTTCAATGGAAGCTCTATCCAGGTCTCTTCGTCTTTTTACCTTTTTTTTTTTTTTATTTTTAGGGATTTATACGATATCTATAGAGTTAATTTTTGATGGAGTTTGATTGAGGCACTTGCCTGACTCAAGAAGTAGAGGGACAACAAAAACAATATATGGCGGATTATGCTGCATTGCAGCAATGGTCAGCATTTCTGTTTGTTCTGCGATTAGGGGATGGGTAATTCTCTCAAGAGCTAACCTGGCTTGAGGATCATTGAAAACCAGCTCTCTCATCTTGGCTCTATCCAAAGAGCCATCGCTAGCAATAAATGATGCTCCAAATTCCTTTTCAATGGCATCGATGGCAAGCCCATTTGGTGCTGTTATCTGGTGAGCAATCTGGTCTGTATCGATGATCGTTGCACCCATTTTTTCAAACACTTGCGCTACTGCACTTTTGCCACTACCAATACCACCAGTAAGACCAACCTTAAGAATCGGGCCGGTCTTTTGATATTGCTGAAAAGCATTCAATTTGTGGGCTGGAGTATTTGCCATAGAACAGTAATGATGCCACCAAGTGCGATAAAAGGACCGAAAGGAAAAACATGAGAGCTATCTTGACGATGTACTTTAAGCCAAATAGCACCACCAATTAAACCAGTGCAAGATGCAATCAGCAAGATATAAGGTAAAGACTCCCAACCTAAAAAAGCACCTAGCGCAGCAAGCAGTTTGGCATCACCCATACCAACCCCATCGATACCTTTGAAATATTTATACAAAAGATTCAATAAATAGAGTGATCCCCAGCCAGCTAAAACACCAAGAATGGATGACGTGAAGTTGGTCCAATTAAGCCAACCCAAGCCAATGGAGATAAGACCTAAAAACATTAATGGAATTGTTAGAAAGTCAGGTAAGAGAAAAGTCTTGAAATCAATCCAAGCAAGAACTAATAAAACGATAATCAAAACACTCGTTAGTAGATATTCCATCAAAGAATCTGTCCCATCTCAAAGATTGGTAAATAAAGAGAAATAACCAAACTGCCAATGATTAGACCCATGAATAACATTAAAAATGGCTCTAGGCTTTGAGTCAGTTGATCAATCAATTGATCCAAAGTTTCTTCTTCTTGATCAGCAATCAAAACTAAGATACGACCTAAGTCACCAGAGGCCTCGCTAATTTTAATTAGCTGTAAATATTCTTTATTAATCAGAATATATTTTGGGTCACACATAGTAACAGCGGCAGAGAACGACTGGCCTTGAGAAAGTAGGACTCTAAGTCTTGCACAAAACTCCCAAATACCCCAGTCATTTGAATTAATAGCTGTCTCTCGCAAGGCATCTAAGATTGGAATGCCATGCCCATAAAGAATGCCTATATTTCTAGCCCATTGTGTTACTAAAGCGGACTTTCTGATGCGACCAATAATGGGCAATTTGATAACCATACGGTCAATTCTCTGTTGAAGAGATTTGCTAACACTCCAGAGCTTAATGAATATTAAGCAATAAGTAGAAATGAAAATTAAAAGAAAAACAGAATAACTTTTAACCCAATTAGATATGTCAATTAATACTAAAGTTGGCAAGGGCAATTGGGCATTAAAGTTTTTAAACATATTTTCAAAGCTTGGAATGACCCAATGAAACATCGCCCATAAAACAACCAATGAAATACCCAATACTAAGCTTGGATAAAGTAAAGCCTTAGCCACCTTTTTTCTGAGCTTTATTTTTTTATCAAGGTATGTATTAATCTGCAGCAGGCTTGAATGAAGGTTGCCACTAGCTTCACCGGTTTTTATTAGGCCTACGCAAAAGGTATGAAACCCTAATTTCTCAAGCGCATACGAAAGACTTTGCCCTTGATTGAGATCCTGCTCAATGGCCCGAAACTCCATTAACTTAATCGCATCAAGTAGGGGTAGGCCTGAACAAATCAGTGTGGCTAATTGTCTGCTTATGCAAAGTTGTTCTGAGTCTTTCATGCGATCTGTCGTTCTATTTCATTGCTTGTTGTGATGCCTCTTTCAAGTAAAACTTGCGCACTCTCTTTTAAGTTGTAGATTCCCTCTAGATGGCATTGCTCCTGAATGCTTGATAAAGAAGATTGCTTCTCAATCAACACTCTTAATGGAGTAGATATAGGCATCACTTCATGAACTGCTGTTCTTCCTTTCAAGCCAGAGTTATGACAATGCGGGCAGTCAGATACATCAGTAATTGAGGCACTCTTAGACCGAGGTTGACCTCCGCAATAATGGCAAATAAGACGAATTAATCTTTGAGCGGTAACGCACAAAAGATTATTAGCCATATGATTGGAATCAATATTTAACTGTTTTAAACGGGATAAAGCAGAAGGGGCGTCATTAGCGTGAAGAGTTGATAAAACAAGGTGCCCTGTTTCAGCGGCCTGAAATGCAATCTTGGCAGTTTCTGAATCGCGAATCTCGCCAACCATGATGACATCTGGATCTTGTCTCATGATTGCGCGAAGGGCAACATCAAATCTAAGCCCAGATTTCTCGTTGACTTGCACTTGCTGAATGCCCTTGAGTTGAATTTCAATAGGATCCTCAATGCTGGTGATGTTTCTACTTCCATCTAATAAGTATTTAAGACAGCTGTAGAGTGTTTGAGTCTTGCCACTTCCTGTGGGTCCGGTGACCAGGATGAATCCTTGAGGCCTGTTAAGAGCCTCTTTTAATTGAGCCAATTGAGTATCGTGAAGCCCAATACACTCAACATCTAGATCACCTTCATTCTTGTTGAGAAGGCGGACGACAATTTTTTCACCATGTAAAGTCGGTAAAGTAGAGATGCGACAGTCAACTCTCTGTGATTGATTGGTGGCGCTAAGGACCATTTGTCCATCTTGCGGTAGTCGCTTTTCTGAGATATCTAATCTAGCTAAGATTTTGATACGACTTGCAATTCTTTCGTGCCACGGTGATGGTGAGCTCGTTAGATGGCTCAAGTGACCATCGACTCTTAGTCGAACGTGACTAATGCCTTGCTCTGGTTCAATATGGATATCACTTGCTTTGTTATGCAGCGCCTGATCAATAATTTTTTCCCAGAAATGAATGACTGCATCATCTTCAGACATTCGGCTTATAAATGCGAATGGTTTTGATGATTTGTTCATCCACCTGAATAATTTCCATAACAACACCATCCAGTTTGACGCTGACGTTGTTATCAGGGATATCTTCTAAAGTCTCAATTAAGAGACCATTTAATGTCTTAGGACCATCAATTGGAAGGCTTAAACCTAGTAATCGATTGAGATCTCTCAAGCTTGCTGAGCCATCGGCCAAATAAGTGCCGTCAGGCAACCATTTTGTTTTAGTTGCCAAGTCAGGAAGAGATGTTGTGAACTCTCCAATGAGTTCTTCTAAGATGTCTTCAATAGTCACAAGACCTTGTAAGACGCCGTATTCATCAACGACTAATCCCACGCGCTCTTGATTTTCTTGGAAGAACTGCAGCTGTTGTAGAACAGGTGTGCCACACGGAATAAAGTAGGGCTCACTCAAAAGTTCTTTGAAATGATGGTGCTCTAAATCTTGATCACCCAAAAGACTTAAAGCTTTTCTAACCGCCAAAATGCCAATCACTTTGTCAGAATCTTCTTCGCAGACCGGAAGCTTATTGTGATAACAAGTTTCTAGCTGATGAATCACATCTTCGATGGGTTTTGAAAAGTCCAAAACTTCCATGCGTGAACGCGGTGTCATCACATCGTCCACTTGAATGGTTTCTAGGTTAAATAAGTTAACCAAAATACTGCGATGCTTATTGGGAATGAAGTGAGTTGATTCCAACACAACTGAGCGCAACTCTTCTGGGCTCATTTGAGTATTTTTATTAGCTTCAGTATCAATTCTTAAAACTTTGAGTAAGCCGGTAACAAAAACGTTGATCAACCACATCACTGGTTTAAGTATCACGATCAATGGGCGAATGATCCAGCTCGTACCAATTGAGATACGTTCTGGATAAGTTGCCCCAATAACTTTGGGTGTGATTTCGCAGAAAATAATGATGAGTACTGCCGCAACACCTGTGCTGATAGATAAAACGGAGGCGTTGTTACCAAAGGCATGTAATGCAATGCCTGTCAGTAAAACTGGCACGATGGTGTTGACCACATTGTTGCCAATGAGAATCACAGACAATAATTGCTCAGTTTTACCAAGAAGTTCCTGGGTATGCTTAGCGCCGCGGTGACCTCTGTTTGCAAGATGTCGAATTCTGTGGCGGTTTGCCGCCATCATGCTTGTCTCTGTAATAGAGAAAAATGCTGATACAACTAAAAGTAAAACAACTAAAGCTAATTGTGCCCACCAGGGCCAATTATTGAGCCAGGAATCCATGAATGCTTTCAAAAGCAAAGAACATGAGGGAGACTATAGCAAACCATCATGATTTTGTATGGGATAAGCGAGATTAAATCACTTCTCGTTTACTTATTTATTTGTAGGAAGTTTCCTACGTGTGTCACAAATAACCCCTTTAATGAGAATAGTTCTCATCTATGATAAAGTTTTCATCAGTGCTTAATTAAGCACTTTTTGACACAAGCCAGCCTCTTCATATTCGCCAGCCAGTGTATTTGTTTGAGAGGCGAACGTGTTCAACAGGAAAAAAATACACCAAGCGATATTGGCTGCTTGGGGCATGATGCCGATGTCGTGGGTCGCAGCTCATGGCTATGTGGCTGAATATGCCAACTTAAAAAGCTTAGATCCCATTTCTGTTATTGCAACAAAAGGTGACCGTGTTTTATCTGAAACACCACATTCAGTCAGTGTTATTGATTACGACGAAATAAAAAGAAGAAATAGCAAAGATGTAAAAGAATTATTTAATGATGAATTAGATGTTGAGGTTAGAGCGCAGAGCTCTAAGTTTGGAATGGCCAGCGGTACCGGTCGGACTGGTCAAGAAAGTATCAATGTCAGGGGGCTAGAAGGTAATCAAGTTCTTTTAATGGTGGATGGCATTCCATTGCCACATGCATTTAACTATTCTGCCGCATCAACAGGGCGAGTTGATTATTTAGAAATGGAAGGTATTGGTCAGGTTGAGGTGCTGAGAGGTCCCGCCTCAACTTTATACGGCAGTGATGGATTGGCGGCAGCCATCAATTTTCAAACTATCACTCTCGAAGATTTAATCAAACCTGGTTCTGACTCGGCAAGTTATGTCAAAGGCGTCCATCGAACTGTTAATCGTTCAAATGCTGGTGCGCTAGGCTTTGCTAAATATGGCGATGACATAGATGCACTCCTTATCAGTTCAACATCAAGTGGTGCAGAGCTTAAAAATCAAGGCAGAATAGATTCTGCAGATCAATCTAGAACCCAATCTAATCCAGAGACCAATCATCACAACTATCTATTGGGTAAGCTTAGATATCACATCAGTGGGTCACAAACTGCACTTATAACCATAGAAGATCTCCAGAAAAAGAGAGATACAGAACTTTATAGCGGTAGAACAATGGTGGTAACTGATCTTGATGCTATGGATCGCGTTAAAAGGCAGCGTGCATCAGTAGATTTCGAGTCTCTTCAGCCTATCTTTGGATTTGAAGATCATTCAAAGATTAAGGTATGGGCCCAAGAATCAAGTACTCAGCAGGTGACTATTCAAGATGGGACCGTTGCGCGATCAAGAAAAAATTTGATCAAAGATAAGTCAACGGGTCTTCAGGCGCAATTTGTTAATTATGTTGATAGAGGCATTTCTCAAAAATGGACCTATGGCGTTGATTTGCAAAAATCAACTATTTCTCAGGAGGTAAAGCGCTCAGGAGATTACAACGATCAACTGAAGTATTTTCCAGACACCATAAAAAATCAAGCAGGCTTATTTACTCAGCTCGAATTAGATAACTCCAACTATAGTTGGATTCCTGCTCTCCGATTTGATAGGTATTCATTCAAATCAAAGCAACAGGGGTACGCTTTGCCGGCAGTAGATTTGGAGGATAGCGCTTGGTCGCCAAGCTTTGCAGGTGTTTGGAAATATCACGCCGCTGCCCATCCATACTTTAGTTGGGCTAAAGGGTTTAGAGCGCCCACCCAAGATCAAATCAATAATGGATTTACTAATTTAAGACATGGTTATACGAGTCAAGGCAATTCTGACTTGAAGTCAGAAACTTCTCAGAGCTTTGAGTGGGGTCTTAAAGGAAAGTCAAACAGACTGAGATATAGTTTTGCCGCTTATAACAATTACTACAAGAATTTTATTGAGCAGCAAGTCATCGCGGGTAGTGGCCGTCCTACTGATCCTTTGGTTTATCAGTACGTCAACCAATCTCAAGCAAAAATTCAAGGTTTAGATATTAGAGGAGAAGCTCATCTCAATTCTGCATGGCGCATTACTGGTGGATGGGTAACATCCAAAGGATATAAGGAGACGGCAGCTGGAGCTAGATCATCCTTGGATACCATTCAACCCATGCGCCTTGCACTAGGTGTGGTGTACAAAGAATCTCAGTGGGATATGACAGTGCATTGGATGTATACCTGGTCTAAAAAACCTACAGATGTTGGCACTGTGACTGATATGCAATCAAGAAGGCAGGTAACTCAATATGTTGCCCCTGGATATTCACTGGTCAATCTTCAAGCGCAGTGGAGACCTATCAAAGATCTTTCTGTAAATGCTAGTGTTAATAACTTATTCAATAAGAAATATTGGCGCTGGTCTGATGTTCGAGGTCTAGAAGCATCATCAGCGGTGATCGATTCATATACAGCACCAGGTAGAAACCTATCAGTTGGTATGAGGTATGACTTCTAATGAATACTTTAAATAAAAGACAGTTTTGTCAAAAAATCAGTTTGATCTTGCTTGGGGCAAGTTTTAGCAGAAACCTGTTTGCAAATACACAACTTGGTAACCCTCGTATTGTTTCAATTGGTGGCGCTAATACTGAAATTATCCATGCGCTTGGACTGCATCCATATTTGGTGGGTATTGATACAAGCTCCAACTATCCGCATTCAATTACTCATCTTCCTAATGTTGGTTATGCCAGAGCTCTGTCACTCGAAGGTGTTTTATCGCTTCGTCCTACACACGTTCTAAGCACTGACATGGCTGGTCCTGCTCATGTCCTTGAGAGTATAAAAAAATACAAAGGTATTCAATTAGAACGAATGAATACAAGATCAAGTTTTGAAGGTTTGATTCAACATGTCCAGTTATTAGCTGATCTTTTTGGAAAGGGTGTTAGTGGTCATGAACTGATCATGCGCTTACAAGGCGAGATGAAAGAAGTGATGCGGCTTCATGTTGCTACAGAGTTCTCAAGTCAATCTAAAGTGCCAAGAGTTTTATTTATGTTGTCTCATCAAAGCTCTCAGGTAGTGGCAGGCGGCTTAAATACTGCTGCACATGCAATGATTGAATACGCTGGCGGCAAAAATGCGATGGATCAAATGCGAGGATATAAGGCTCTGAATAAAGAGGCTTTTATTCAGAGTAGTCCAGATATTCTTCTAATGACATCACAATCAGAAAAGTTTCTCCGCGGCCCCAGGTCTTTACTGAGAGATCCATCAATGGCTCAGATCTCTGCAATAAAAAACAATCGAATCGTAGTCATGGACGCCAATCAATTACTTGGCTTTGGTCCTAGGTTGCCCTTAACAATTGCTCAATTGAGAAAGTCATTCTTTGCTTAAGTTGGGCTCTTCTTATTTGATAACGCCCCTTGGGTACTTCATGAGTATTTTGGGGTTATTGATGTGTTTCATCGGGGCGATTTTTATAGGTCCTATTCCAATACCATTGGATGCTTGGCAAGAGTCAGCAATTCTTTGGGATATACGTGTGCCTAGAGCTTTACTAGCTATCTTAGTAGGAGCCGGCTTGGGCCTTGCGGGCGCCATTGCCCAGGCATTTTTTAGAAACCCATTAGCAGATCCTGCATTGCTGGGCGTGTCTAGTGGCGCAGCATTAGCTGTTGCTCTAAGCATAGTGATGCAAGCTTGGCTAGAAATGACACTGAGTAATTATTTTGAAATATTCACCATTCATAGCTGGCGTTCGTATGTCACACCTTTAGCTGCTTTCCTAGGCGCTTTGAGTAGTTGTTACATTTTGTTATTTATCTCTCGCAAAATATCTTTTGCATCTGTCTCAAATTTATTGCTTTGCGGAATTGCATTCAATGCATTTGCTTCTGCACTGGTTGGTGTATGTATTTATCTGTCTGATGATGAGCAGTTAAGAGATTTTATGTTTTGGACTTTAGGTTCTGTTGCTGCTGCTAATCAGCAATCGCTATTTTGGATTGGCGCTGTCTTGATCGGAGTAATTGCGCTGATTTATCCGCTGTATCAGTCAATGAAT
>ERZ1034361.1610-NODE-1610-length-11745-cov-4.046795_pt1 | contig 11745 bp, 5 predicted proteins | sample MGYA00520617_ERZ1034361 | MGnify/ENA primary metagenome ERZ1034361 (study PRJEB33736, sample SAMEA104284507) | Azolla filiculoides | biome: Urban; feature: Water surface; material: Ditch water | place: Netherlands | collected 2015-10-28 | depth 0-0.1 m ... | reverse complement strand
AAGACTTTGGATTAGCATTAGCAACAGCTTTACCAGCTAAAAATTTATCAGCTAATAAAGTTGGATAAATAGATGGCTACTAATTACTTACAAGGTGTAAAACCAGCATCAGATTCAGTTTCTGATGCATATGCTAAAGCAGCTACAATAGCTATGTCTATTGGTTCTGGATTTCTAAACAGAGATGTAGAGGCATATAAACTAGATCAAGCTGCTAAACAACTAGAAATTGAAAATAAGCGAGCAGATGCTATGCTTGCTATACAACAAAATCAAGAAAAAAGAGCTGTTGATGCTTTAGCTAAAACAGATAGAACACAAGCTGCTTTAGTTGATTATAGTAATGTTCTTAATAACTATAGTAAAGACGTAGTAAATGAAGAGCAAGGTAGAAAGTTAGCTGAGCTATACGCAAGAAATCCTAAAGCTGATATACAAGGTCAAGTTAATAAGATGCAAGCTGTTTATAATGATACTCCTGAAGCTAAATCAGCTATGCTATCTAGAGTTGGTGCAATGCCAACTTCGTATGAAGGACAGAGTATAGACCCTTCAGCTATGTTAGCTGAAAAGAATAGAGCTTTTGGTGAAATTGAAGATCAATTAAAAACTAAAAAACAAAATCAATTCGCTGCATCACAGACTGATAAACAAATAAATGCAAGCGCTGCATTGCAACGAAATAGTCAGAATTTTGAATTAAGAAAAGCAAACCTTATAGAAAATAAAGAAAACAAAGTTAAGAAAGATACTCTTGCTGCTCTTATGCCAATGCTTCCAGTCGAGATGCAAGCTGAACTAAAGAGAGATGCTGCTAGAGGCGTAGCCGTAGATGTACTGTTAGCCAAAGGAAAAGTATCGCAAGAGGCTCATAAAGCAGAAAAAGATGCATTTAAAAAAATTACTACTAAATCTATAGGAGATGACTTAAGAGCTAAGTACCTTGGTAAAGTTAATCCAGACACTTTAACAAACGCATTGACGTTTTTAAATGACCCTAAATTCCAAAAAAGTTATTTTAATAGACTAAATACTCTTGAAGGTAAACGTAATGTTTGGGATAAACTTGATAGAGTACTCCTTGATGAATTACAAAATAATAATTTTTACACTCCTTCTGCTTATAATGATTATGAGACAGATGATTATGGTAATATGTTCACATGGAATGGTATAACAGCAAATGAATTAATGAAAAAACAAAAGTAAAAGGATAAACATGCGTAGTGATTGGAGTACTTCTGTTGAGGATGTTTTTGGAGATATATCATTAAAATCTGTCTTCGAAGGTACTGGAGATGAACTAAATAAATTAGCTAGGTTAGAGTATGCTGCAGAAAGAAAAGCAGAAGCTCTACAAGCTAAAATGAAAATTAGTAATGTTGAGAAGGTTCCAGCAGTAAATGCTAGAGGACTTTCAACAAACACTGTTCATGATTTTACTAACCAACAAGAAGAGCTAGGTCGATTAGCTAGAGATGCACAATTATTTAAAGGTGCTGAGATAGCTAAAACTGATGTTTTAAGGTCATTAACACCAGGTGCTAAGTTAGATCCTACTGCAACATATGAAGCTAAACATATGTATGATAAAGCAGGTACTGATATTGGATATAAATATGAACAATACTTTGGTCCTGAAAGAAATATGTATCTTCGTAATCTATCTGGCGGTGTATCTAAGCTAGGATTAGCTGCTAGTGACATTTCTCCAGAAGCTGCTGCTCAAGGGATAACACCAGAAAAAGCTAGATATATGGATAAAAGAACTTATAATCCATATGAAAATACTCGTAAACAAAAAGATGGTACATTAGGCTATGATGGAACATCAGGCCCTACTGTAAAAGTAGCTGGTGATGCTTTAATGGATATGAGATTAAAAGCAACTCCTGCTGAAATGTTTGAGTATAATAGATATAATGATAAAGCTACAATAAATGCTAGAGCAATGGGTACTGGATATGAAGCAGAAACACCAGAGAATATAGCTAAGTATGGTGGTGGATCTCATGAGTATACTAAAACAGCAATGGATCCGTTATTCTCTACAACTAATTTAAACAGATCAACACCACTTGGTGGAACTGGTACACCTATGATACCTAAGGGGTTTAATGCTGCTGGTGATTATATAGGTGAAGACAATGATGAGATGTTCCTTGCAACTGATTATAAGGGATATTATGGTAATTTAGTAGATGCTGCTCAATATAGTGTTGGAAGAGCTGGGGCTGGAGTATTAGATACTGTAATGGATGGAGTAGCTAGAGTTTATAAGGAAGCTGTTAAACAAAAATCTGATAGCTCATGGTTAGGACAAGATAAAACAGAGAAACAAGCATCTGCTGATATTAAAGCTGCACTCCCTTCATTCCTTGGTGGTTATTTTGATGATAATGGTAATTTTGTTGGTTTAGATGATTATAAAAAACCAGAAGAATATGGTTATCAAAGTAATATATCTGGTTGGACAGATGACTGGAAACAGACTATGGGTGATCCTAAAAGTACTGTTTTAGATAAGATAACTAAATCACTAGAAGGTGTGTTATTAGCTCCAGAAGTTATTGCAAGCAGTGCTGGTGATATGATATTAGCTTCAACTGGAGTACCAGGTCTTGTAGCATCAGCTGCAAGCATGATGAATGATACATTAGAGGCTAGAGCTAAGATTAAAGGTACAACTGACCTAGATGCATCAGATTATTTAATAGCTGGATCAGCTGGGGCTATTTATGGGATAGCCAATAACTTTACAAAAGGTATGGCAGGGTTTAAACCCGCATATACTGCAGCTTTAGATGCTGCAAAAGGATTAGATAATATAGCTCTTAGAGCATTAACTAATCGACTATATAGATGGGTAGCTGAGGTAGGTGGATCAGCTCTTGAAGAGGGTGTTGAAGAGGTTATCCAAGGTATATCTGAAGTTGTTGGACAAAAGTATGATACATCTAAACAAGGTGAGATTCTAACAAAAGATACTGCATATGACTTAGCAACTCAAGGGATACTTGGAGCAGCAGCCGGTGGTGTTTCTAAGACAGCTAATCTGCCATTCCAAGATGTAGATCCTAAGTTTGCTAGGTTACAAGCTTTAAAAACTGCTAGTGAAGCATTATCAGCTGATCCTGAAGTATCAACTAGGATGTATACATTAGAAAGTGATATAGCAACACATGATGAACAGCTTAATGCAATAAATGAATTAAAAGGTAAAGTAGCTGGTTTTGAAACAGTTGATGATTTAGCAGCTGCTGTTAATGATTTAGAAACAAATAATTCTTTTGGTATTGGTACTGTATCTAGTGATGAAAATATACATAAGAGTGCTCTTGCTGGTGATTTAGATGGAACTAAAGAAGCTTTAATTGGTAGATTAGATGCATTAACACAAAGTGTAGCAGAACAACGTGAAGATAAATCTTTTGTATATAATGATTTAACTAAGAAGTTCTCAGGTGAGGCACTTCCTTCTGTTCCAGTAGATAAGTATACAAGCATTGATGATATGGGTACTACAGATGTAGATACTATTAAAGCTAATATGTTAGCATCATTAGAAGGCTCTACAGATCCTATCGTTAAAGCTGTTAGTGAAGCTACTACACTTGAGGAGTTACAGAACTTAGATACAAGTGTTAAAGATGTAGCTATTACTACTGCTGATCTTAAACCATTAAATGATATGTTAGCAGATGTTAAGGTTACTTCAGGTAAGGGTACTGTACTTACTATGCTTAAAAGATTATTCACTGATGCTTCTGATGTTAGTGATATAAAATCTAACTTAACAAAAACATTAGCTAATATACCAACAGCTTCACTACTAAAAGTAGCTAATGCTGATTTTATTAATACAATATCTAATAGTATTGTTAGTGAAGATAATTATAAACCACTTAAACCTCAGTTTATAGCTAAGCAAATTAATAATGAATTAACTAAACGAAAAATAGTTGATAAGTTTATTGGTGTGTCTGATATAAAGAGAATGACAGCAAAGGACTTTAATACTACTGAATTTGGTGACATACGAAAAGAAATAGAAGAAGCAGCTGCTGATGGATCATTAGATGAAAAAACTAGTGGGATAATTGAAAAGTTTGCTAATTCTTTATCACAAATGACACCATCAGAGCTTAAAAAGCACACTGACAAGTCATTACTAGCTTCATTAGGTATAGATACTCCTGTATCTTATTCAAGCCCTATAGTAGATAATAAAATGGTATTAAATAAAGCTCTTATAGATACTATTAAGAAAGCTAGAGAAGTAGCTACTAAGACAAATACACTAGCTAGCTGGTCAGCTGCTGATAAGAGAAAGTATTTAGCTGAAACACTTAAAGCTAATGCTGCTGAGAGTATGGCTGATATTGATATTGCTGAAACTATATTAGATCAATTTAACTTATCTAATCTTGTAAATGAAGCTACTTATAGTAACATTAAGCGAAAGTTAGATATAATAAGAAATAACAGTAAGAAAATTATTAAAGAAAAGAAAGCTGCTCAAAAAGATAAGATTGCTTCAATTAGAGAAAACTTGAAGAACTCTACAGCAATTAATGAAACTGTTGCTAAAAATATAGATAATCTAACAGATGAACAAGTTACAGATTTATATAATGCAATGGAGATTGATGAGAATACTATACATCTTTTTAAATCATTAGGTGTTGATTTTAATGAAGAGAACTTCGGTAAAGAAAATATTGTTACTAAAACTATAGAAATAAAAATGGAGTGTAAGTAATGGCAGAATGCTCATATAAGGTAGAAGTTACAGATTATGTAGCTTCTTTAAAAAAGAAGTATGGTGTTACTAACTTAAGGGATTTACAAAAGAAGTTGCCAGGTCAAGGTAAGCAGTTTAAACTAGACTATTTAGAAGTAACATCTAGTGATGAGTTAAAAAATAGCTATAGAGACTTATTTATAGGTAAAGATAAAGCATTTGATAATGCACAAAAGACTTTTAATGAGTTTATTAAAGATAGGAATGATGTTGGAACTAAGGTCTCTAGACTATTAGATACCTCTTCAGAAGAGATTGATACTACAATGGATATCTTTAGAAAATACTTTGATACAAATATAGCTGATGAAAAAGACAAGTTATCGGCAGATGAGATTATAGAATCTAGTATAGCTCTTAAGTATATATTAGATTCCATGAATAATGAAGAAGCATTAGCTGATGCTTATAATATAAAACTTATTGATATAGAAACTAAGAATATTGATGGACTATCAACTGGGTTATCTAGGTTGTATCCTACAATAGGTAGAGCTATTCTTGCATCTAAGGGTTTAGTTACTTCAGGTGATCCTAGAAGATCATCTGTTTCAGCAGCTGCAGTTGGAATGGCAGCAGTTAAAACATTAGCTGATAAAACTGGTATTATTAGTATTAATCAACAAGGTAAATGGATAGCTGGTTCTGGGGTTATAAGTGATAAAGAGAATAGTAAGAGAATTAAGCGTGATCCTATTCAAACTGGTCCAACAGTACTATTAAATGAAGAATTTAATAATGCTGCAAATCCTGCTGCACTAAGCGAACAAGCTTTGAGTATGCTTTCAGTTTTAAAACAGACTAGTAGACTAGTTGAACCACAAACTGAAGCATTGCCTGTTAGAGAGGCATCTGCTTATGAAGCAAGTATTCAAGATTTACAGAGTATGGATAAGGAACTTAAAGATACTGTATCTACTATTAATTCATTTAAATTTAAAATAAATCCTAATGTAAAATCTATGCTTGATCTATTAAAAAAAGATTTTGAAAACGCTAAAAAGAAGTCCCCTAAAACACCGATATCTTTTAAAAAGTATTTAGAAGGAAAGTTTAAAGGTGTATCTCCATCTACTATAAAAACTATTTTTGGGATAGACCTTAATAAGGATGCTGATGGTGCATTATTTAGAGACAGTAATCTTGGAGTTGAGTTATCTCAAACCTCACCAATGGAAGGGTTAATGGAAAACTATGATAACCTTGTTGATGATAATCCAATGTTTTTTAATTATTTTGTAGCTGTTAATAGCAGGTTAAATGTATTTGAAACAGTACTTAATTTTCAATCAGATAAGAAGTTTGCTAGACAGGTAATGGTTGCTGATAAACCAACTAAGTATAGTGCAACGACTATTGATGAGTCATATAAAATGACAGAAAAAGAAGTATTGATTAGAAGGATTGCTGTTGAATTTAAGATACCCGTTTCATTTATAACAGACCCTGAGTCTAATGAGGACTTAACTGAACTTGCTAATGAGTTTAAAAATTTTAATGAAGCAACAGCAGATGGTATAATTAATATACTTACTGGTATTGCTAAAATATCAGATGGAAAGGTAAAAGAGTTAGATGCATTAACTGGTATGTCTCCATGGAAAATCATTAAATTAATCAGTGCTATTAAAGATATTAGAAGTAATGAAGGTGATATCGAGTCAACTTATATGGCAGAAGTAGATGCAACAGCTTCTGGATTATTGATTATGTTGTTACAGAATGCAGGTAATAAAGAAGTTCAAAAGATGTTAAAAAGATTAGGGTTTAAAGGAACTGAAGAAGTTATAAAGGAGCAACTAAGGGATGCTTATGCTATTGCTGTTAATGAGTTAGAAGATAGAATTGCTGCGTTTAATTCAGATAAGGATATTAATGAAGTCAGTGTTAGCATCACTACGGGTTTATCAGAGACTAGTAAATTACTATCTATCTTAGATTTAGATATTAGAGAGCTAATGAAGATGCCTATTATGACATTTATATATGGACAATCATCTAAAAATAATCAAATACAATTTGCTAAAGACTTATTTGAATTAGTAGCTAAGTTAAATAATAAAAAGCAGATGACTGAGGTATTTGAAATTTATGGCATGAGCAGTTCAGACGTAGATGCTTTAATTAGTAATAAAACTAGTATTGAAGCTTTAAAAGCAATACGAGAAACGTTTATTGATAAAGTCTCAGGTACTACAGGTAAATTCTTAGTAGAAAGTGTTTTAGAAGAAGTCTATACTAATCCATTATTTGGAAAACGAAATGCAGATATTGAAACATTATATGAGTTAATTGAGAGTAATAATTCATTAGTTAGTATTAATAGTCCATATTCAGTACTTAATTCGAAAGGAAAACTGAACACAGCTGAGAATACTGATAAAATACCATTGTCTAAATCTAAAGAGGCACTTATAAAACAACAAGTAAATGATCAAACTGTTACTACTATATCTAAAATAAGAGCTTCAAATATAACATCAGCTAAAGTTATTCCTATACATACTATAGATGCTACAGTACTTTCTAGAACAATTAACAGAGTTAAAGAAATATTAGGTAGAGACTTTAGTGATAATGAAGCTATTATGCTTATACATGATGCTGCGATAACTAATAGTAAACTCGCTAGTTTATTTAGCACTATATATCAAGAAGAACTTATTGCGGTTAATCAAGGGTATGATATTGTTGAGGAATTGATTAATGAGTATCTTTCTAAAGGTGGTTCTAAAGATAAGATAAAAGATATCATAACTAGAAGTGAAGAGAATTTAAAAAGTAAAAAAGAATTCTTAAAAACTGCTGATATTATACCATATTCATTTATGACTGATCTATCAGATAGTAAGTTACCTCAGATTAAGTCTAATGAGACAAGTACTGAAGCGAACACTACTTCTTCATTCGACGCTGGTACTAGTAATTCTAATACAACAGATACGTCAACGATTAAAAAGTCGAATAAACAGAGTGATGCAGCTAATTTTTTTGGAGTAGCTATTGATAATGCTCACACTGCTTATGGTGATATTAGTACTCTTAAAGGTATTACTGCTGCAATGACAAGTCAGCTAAAGTTACATGGACAAAGTGTAACATTGAGAGAAAACAATGTAGAGGCTAAAACAGCTCTTTCTAAAATAATGGATAATGGATTTGATCCAAATGGATCAAATACTATTTACTTAGACTTTGAGACTGCTGCTAATCCTGACATAAAAGTTGATGCTGCTACTGCAATCCCTTATGAAGTAGCTTATGTTAGTGGTGATGGTAAAGTTAAAGGCGTGTTATACTTCAAAGATAACTTATCAGCTGTTAAAGATTTTCAAGCTGATACAACAATTGATGGATTAAGATCAATGAAGGAAATAGAGGAGTTATATACAAAAAATAGTGTTGATGTTAAATCAACGGCTGATATTAAGAAGCAGTTACAGGATTTATTAAAAGGAAAAACTGTAGTTACATATAATGGGAATAATTTTGATAATGTAATTTTAGAAAATATTATAGCGGATAAAGTAGATACTTTAGATATCTATCCAGTTTTTAAAGATGTATATACTACTAAAAATATTGAAGCTATGGGTAAAAAAGATACTACTAAAGGTGATAAAGCCCCTGTTAAGACAACTTTAGATACAATAACTAATAAGGTTGATAGAGATAATGAGATTATAGAAAAGACTGAAGAGATTCAGGATTCATGTGAAGGGAAATAGTTAATGGCTTGTTTGACAAAAGAGGAATACCTAGAGAGATTAAAGAAATCAGTTAAAGATATAAGTGATGAAGAGATTAAACTAGCTGAAGAAGCTTACATGCGAGCTGAGGGTCATGGTGGTAAAATGATTAATGAACTAAGAAGACTTAATAAAGGTTTCATTAGTTCAGAAGAATTTGTTATGCCTCATATACTATATACTGAAGCTAAAGTGGAAGATGATATAAATGATAGAATTACTACAGCTATGGCTAATAGTAATAAATATGTAAGTAATCTTATTATAGGTGGAGTACTTCCAATCACTAGTACATATGGTGGTATTGCTTTCGATAAGTTTGATACTTGGGCTTTAGATAGTTTACCATTATATGCTGAAACTAAAGATATGATTTCAGATACTTGGAACTCTAATGAGTTAGTTAAACAGTTAAGAACATATTTAAATCCAGAAGGAATGGGTGATTTATGGCATAACTTAAATAAGCTTAGTTCTATGGCAAATGCTGCTAAGCAAAATGCTATTAAGTTAATGGATGAGACTACAATAGAGATGGACAAGAAGCTTAATGAAGCTTATGATGAAGAGATGATAGGGAAGTTAGATGATATTATAGCTAAGTCAGCTATCTTTAATATTGCACAAAGTGGTGATTTACTTAAACTAGTTGAAGGACAAACTACTTTAAAAGATTTGATTACTTTATATGAAGGTAAGGTTGGTAATCTGAAATACGTTGCAGATAACTTATCTAAAGTATATTTAGATGAAGATACTACTGGACAATCAGGTATTAAACAAAATATACAACAATATAATGTAACAAGAAATGTAGCAGAATTAGAAATCCTTAGTACATTATACTCTTTAAATAAAATTGAAAGTAGTGAAGATATATTAATAGATTTATTTAAATCACATAGAGATATATATAATACATTAATATCACACTCATTAGCAGTTAAGTCAATGGATGATGAATTACATAGAACATCTGGTGATATTAAAATTGCTAGAGGTAATCTTATAGATGATATACCAATGAATAACTATGAACTTAGAGTAGTTACATATAGTGAGTATAATGGTAGACAGTTTACTGAGGAAAATGGTTGGAAAGTTTTAGAGACAAGAGTACCAACATCTAGTGGTAAGTTAGGGATAGTTTATAGAGAAAGAACTGATGGTTTACAAGAAGGAATAGGTACAAATGTTAGTTATATAAAAACTGGAATACCTTTAACTAATGAGCAAAGATTCAGTGAAGAGTATCAAAGTTCTGATAAAAATGCATTTATAGATGGAATAGGGTTAGATGGTTCAGATACTAAGTTACTACAGTTAACTGCTGAAGAGAAAAAGATATTAGGGTATTATAATGATCCAGTAAAATCACTTTTAAGAGCTTATGCACATAAAAGTTTATTATTAGAAACTAATGCAATTAGAAATGCACTTGTAGATGGGTTTACATATAATGGAACAAATAAAACAGTTGAAGTTATTAATCAAGAATTAGAAGCTTTAATTGATGATAACAATCACCCTATTTATATTAAGCTACCTAAAGATGTACTGATAAAATCTTTATCTAAGAAAGTTAGAAATGAGTTTAGAAATGTAGATACTGCAATATTATCTGATGTTGGTGGGTTTAAGGATAAAGTAGATTTAATACGAAAAGATATTGCGTACCAAGTAGAAGGTTATAGAGAGGGTGAGTTCTTTAAGGATAATTACACAGCTAATCAAGTACTTAATAGGGTAAAAGACTTAATAAGATATATTAAGATAAATATGATTATATTAAATGCACCTAAAATAGTTATGGATTTAGTATCTAATGCATCGTTAATTCTAGCTAAAGGAGCTTCATTCGAAGAGATATATAGATATAGTAAAGAAGCGGTTAAATATAGTAAAGAAATGACTGATCTTAGAAATAAAAGATTAGAGTTGTTATTGAAAAAACGTGGAAGTACAAATGAAAATGAAGTTAAAAAGTATGAAAGTGAGATTAGAGCAGTAGAGAAAGAAATATCTACGCATCCTTTTTCAGCAGCACATGCTAATGGATTTATTCAATCATTAGGTACTGAGATGTTGGTAAAAGATAGAGAGTCTATTAGTGGGTTACAAGTTGAGATGGATAAAGTATTAGATAAGTTAACTGTGTTACCAGATGGTGAGCAAACTAAACTTGCTAAAGCTGTTATGAAGTTTGCTAAATTTGGTTTTAATGGTGAAGCAATATATAGTTATATAGGGGATAAATTAGAAGGTATAGAAAGTACTGAAAAGTTAGGTAAGTTAGTAAAAACAGTAGCTGATGATATTGCATCTATGAAAAATAGTGATGATGCTAAAGCGTACTTAGGGATGTTAATAGCTACACCTAACTCTACATTTGTAAAATTTGGTGGAGCTTTAACTATATATGCCGACTTAGTACCTAGATGGATACTTTATCGACATAATAAGAACTCAGGTATGAGTGAAGCTGAGGCAGTACAAGATGCTCTAGTAGCAATTCCTGATTATAAAGTAAACATGCCTAAAGGGTTAAAGTTTATGAGTGATTTATACTTAATGCCATTCCCTTCATTCTTTACAAGAATTCAAAGAGTATTGTTGAACTTAGCGACTAGAAATCCAGCATCACTAAGTACAAACTTGATTGAAAATGCTATACTAGGGTCTCATGGTCAAAACATATTAGCATCTAATATCTTTAGTAAATTTAGTAAAGATAGTATATTCACTAATCCGTTTGATGCAATTAACCCTGGTAATATGGTTCCTTATTCTAATATTTTGTAGAGAAGTAACTATTAGTTTCTTTAGTAGTTTTATACTTAAAATAAGTATAGCTACTAAAACCAACTAAGGCTAGTAGTAGTATAGGTATCATTAGATACGCTATATACATAGTAGCAACTAAAGCAGCTACTATTGTTATTGAGATGATTACTGCATAAAATATGTTTAATGTTTTACGCATAAGTTATAGTCCAAACTTTGATATATTTGGTGGATATATTAATAGATAGAATGAGATAATAACTTGTGCTACCATTCCAATCATCATTCCACTGATTGATCCATGGAATAGTTGTATGATTACTAAAAGTAATCCTAAGTCCATTGTAAAGTCAGCGTACCTCTGTCGTTCGAATTTCCACTTTAATATTAAAAAGTCAAAAGCGGTGA
>ERZ1034361.1608-NODE-1608-length-11759-cov-3.119586_pt1 | contig 11759 bp, 8 predicted proteins | sample MGYA00520617_ERZ1034361 | MGnify/ENA primary metagenome ERZ1034361 (study PRJEB33736, sample SAMEA104284507) | Azolla filiculoides | biome: Urban; feature: Water surface; material: Ditch water | place: Netherlands | collected 2015-10-28 | depth 0-0.1 m ... | reverse complement strand
GAAGCCCAATGTTATAGCGAACAAAACTCACAATACTATTGCACAAAGTGCTATAGTGAAGAAACCACACCCAAAGCGCGTTTTCAAAACCAAAACCTTTTCGCGCTGGGCCAAAGGTTTGTTGACGGATGCTCAGCTTTGCAATGCAGCCAAAGAAATCATGCAGGGGTTGTATGAAGCCGAGCTAGGCGCGGGACTTTGTAAAAAGAGAATTGCAATCTTTGGCCAAGGCAAGCGTGGGGCTACACGCACCTTGGTGGCGAATGAAAGTGCGCATGGCATCTTCTTTTTGGTGGGCAGACAAAAGAGCGACCCTGGTAGCGATTTTTCTGACTCTCAAGTAGATGCCGCAAAAATCATTGGCGCTGCACTGCAAAAAAGCAGCTCACAGAAAATTAATGATCTAGTTGTAGATGGTGTGTTGAAGGAGATTTGTCATGAAGGATGCTAATAAGTCAGACCGCATCACCAGCGAGCTGCTGGAAACCGCGCGCCAGATCGGCAACGGACTGGCGTCCAGTGCACACACGCGGGTCATCACCTCGTCGTCGCGCACCTTGACCACCGCGGAAAAGATGCAGATGGGCGACGGCCGGCAGGACGACGCGGCACTGCTGTCCCTCGTGCGCCAGCACAGCCAGCAGCACCATGTGCTGGACATGGCGCAGCTCACGCGCCAGGCCGGCACCGTGGTCAGCGCGGTGATGCTGGGCTGCATCGCGGCCAGCGGCGTGTTGCCCTTCGGCCGCGCCGTGTTCGAGGACGCGGTGCGCGGCGAGGAAGGGGACCAAGGTGCCCAGCCCGGCAAGATGGCCCAGGCCAGCCTGCGCGGCTTCGCGCTGGGCTTCGAGGCCGTGCAGCGCCAGCGAGAACAGACCCGCCTGGTCGCTGAATTGCTATCAACTGATGAGCAAACAATGACCATTTCACGATGGGATGATGCCAATTCTGCTAATCAATCTCTGAAAAAATCCCTGGACAGCTTCCCCGCGCCGCTGCGCGAGCGCATCGCCCTCGGCCTGGCACGCACCACCGACTACCAGGACAACGCCTACGGCCAGCGCTACCTGCAGCGCCTGCAGGCCGTGCTGGCGGCCGAGCAGCAGGCCGACCCGGCAGGCAGCAGCGGCTACGCCACCACCCACGAGGTGGCACGCTGGCTGGCGCTGTGGATGGCGTTTGACGACATCGTGCGCGTGGCCGACCTCAAAAGCCGCGCCAGCCGCTGGAGCCGCGTGCACGGCGAAGTCAAGACCACCGAGGGCGACCTGCTCAAGCTGTACGACCATTTCAAGCCCGGCGTGCCCGAGTTCGCCGCCCTGCTGCCGCCACGCTGGGCGACTCGCCTGCAGCGCTGGGACCGCGCCCGCGTGGCGCGCGGCCTGCAGCCCTGGGCGATGCCGCTGAAGATCGGCACCCACAGCGTGGGCGGCATGCTGGCGCTGCGCCTGCTGGCCGCCTGCCGCCGCCTGAGACCGCTGGGCAGCCGCTACGCCACCGAGCAGGCACTGATCCAGCAGTGGCTGGACGCCGTGACGCAAGGCCTGCGCGCCCACGCGGCGCTGGGCCACGAGATTGCGTTGTGCGGCCGGCTGATCAAGGGCTATGGCAGCACCAACGAACGCGGCAAGGACAACCTGCTGCATGTGCTGCAACACCTGGCCGTGTCCCCCGCGCTGCCCGATCCGGCCGACCGTGCCCGCGCCATCGCCGCCGCCCGCACCGCTGCGCTGGCCGACGAAGCCGGCACCCAGCTCGACGCGGCCCTGCGCGCCGTTGGGGCCCCGGCGCGCCCCGTGCGCGAACAACCGATCCGCTGGATGCGCAAGCCACGCACCACGGCGTCCTGACGCGCCACCGACCGCAGCGTCCACCCCCGACAATCGCACTTTCACCCCAAAATCAACAAGGAGACCTCGATGCCATCAAAAATCAAGTCAAACAAGCCATTTCCCAGCGCAAGAAGGTCATTGTTAGCTATTGCATTGATAGCTTCATGCCTGGGCCTCAGCGCCCACGCCCAGAGCACCTGGCCGTCCCGGCCGGTGAAGCTGGTCGTCGCCTTCCCGCCCGGCGGCGTGGCCGACGTGATGTCGCGCGTGGTCAGCCAGCCGCTGTCGGAAGCACTGGGCCAGCCGGTGGTGATCGAGAACAAGGGCGGCGCCAACGGCAACGTGGCCGCCGACGCGGTGGCCAAGGCCCCGGCTGACGGCTACACCTTGCTGGTCAGCACCACGGGCATCGAGTCGGTCAACCCCTTCGTCTTCACCAAGATGCCGTACGACCCGCAGAAAGACCTGGCGCCCGTGGCCATGCTCGGGCGCATCCAGCTGTTCCTGGTCACCAAGCCCGGCCTGCCAGTCAAGGACGCCAAGGAGTTCGTGGCGCTGGCCAAGGCCAGCCCGACCCCGTTGTCGTACGGCTCGGCCGGCCCCGGCAGCACGCCGCACCTGGCCGGTGAGCTGTTCAAGCAGCAGGCGGGCTTCCCGTCCACGCACATCCCTTACCGCGGCGCCGCCCCCGCGCTGCAGGACCTGCTGGCCAGCCAGCTGGACTACTACTTTGATCCGGGCATCTCCTTCCCGCATGTGCGCACCGGCAAGCTGAAAATGCTGGCCGTGGCCAGCAACAAGCGCTCGGCCCTGTTCCCCGACGTGCCCACGCTGGGCGAGGCCGGCTACAAGGGCGTGGAGGCCGACACCTGGTTCGGCGTCTACGCACCGGCCGGCGTGCCCGCCGAGGTCGTGGCACGGCTGAACCGCGAGATCAACAAAGCGCTGGCGGTGGCCGCCGTCAAGGCACGCTTCACCGACGTAGGCGGCGAAGCCACGCCCATGAGCCCGGCCGAGTTCAAGAACGTAGCGCAGACCGAAACCCGCGTGTTCAGCGCGCTGATCAAGGCCAGCGGCATCAAGCTGGACTGATCCCGACGACCGGCCCCCCCATTCCGTTTCCAATTCAATGTACGACTAGACGCGCTGCCGCAGACAGTGCTTCAGCACGGCAAGGCAGCGCAACGACGTATCGCGTTGAAGTGGAAATGGAATCACGGGAGGTGCCCCGGCTCTTCGGACATTACCACCACCACCTGCGCGTCGGCCCGGCCCAGCGAGCGGTACACGTGGCCCACGCCGCTGTCGAAATAGGCCGACTCGTGCCGGCCCAGTTCGATGACCTCGCCGGTCTCAAAACTGATGCGCACACGGCCTGACAGCACCATCACGAACTCCTGGCCCGCATGGTGGATGAATTCAGGTGCTGCCTCGGGCGGGCGCGCCACGATGCGGGCGTGCAGCGGTGCCATGCGCCGCCCGGCGTAACCCGTGGCCAGCAGCTGGTACTCGTAGTGGCCGGAGCTGTAGGCCGGTGAACCCTCAGCCGAGGTCCACACCACCGGCGGGCCCTGGCGGGTTCCCCCGCTCGTCGCGGCAGGCTGCGCGCCGAACAACTGCGCCACGTCCAGCGCCAATGCACGCGCCACGGCGGCCAGCTTCTCGTAGCTGACCGCGACCTGGCCCAGCTCCATTTTGGACAGCGTGGACAGCGCCACGCCCGAGCGCGCGGACAACTCTTTCAGCGTGAGTTGCTGCGCCTTGCGGTTCTCGCGCAGGCGCAGGCCCAGGCTGGCGCGATCGGCTTCGGGCGAGACGGCAAGGGTGGCAGGACGGGCGGGCACGTGTTTTCCCTGAGTGAAGGTCCGGCAGACAAGGATTTGCTGGACAGGCATGATTCTCGCATGTGAGAATTCTCAAATGCGAGAATTTGACTTCATCCTGATCGGTGCCGGCATTGCCGGCGCCTCCCTGGCCTGGCGGCTGGTTCAATCGACGACGCCGGCCCGCGTGCTGATGATCGAGCGCGAGAGCCAGCCTGGCTACCACACCACCGGGCGCTCGGCCGCGCTGTACATGGAAAGCTACGGTCCACCCGGCGTGCGCGCGCTCACCCGCGCCAGCCGGACCTTTTTCGAGCACCCGCCCGAAGGCTTCGCCGAGGTGCCGCTGCTGGGCCCGCGCGGCGCCCTGCACCTGGCGTTCACCGGCCAGGAAGCGGCGCTTGCCGCGCTGCAGGCCGAGCTGGCGCCCTGCTGCCGTGAGCTGCGTGCGCTGGACGCCGCCGCCGCGCTTGCCCTGGCGCCCTGCCTGCGTGCGGACCGCCTGATCGGCGCGCTGCTGGACCCCGACGCACAGGACATGGACGTGGACGCCATTCACCAGGGCTACCTGCGGGGCTTTCGCCGTGCCGGCGGCGAACTGCGCACCGGCACCACCGTGGCGCAGGCCGCCCGCGACGGCAACGGCTGGCGTCTGGTGCTGTCAGGCGGCGAGGTGGTGCGCGCCCGTACCGTGGTGGACGCGGCCGGCGCCTGGGCCGACAAGGTGGCCGCGGCCTTTGGCGCAGCGCCCGTGGGCCTGGTGCCCAAGCGGCGCAGTGCCTTTACCTTCGACGCCCGGCCGCAAGACCGCCCGGCCGAATGGCCGGCGCTGATCGCCATCGACGAATCCTGGTACATCAAGCCCGGCCACGGGCGGCTGCTGGGCTCACCCGCCAACGCAGACCCGACCGTGCCGCACGACGTGGTGCCCGAGGAGCTGGACATCGCCCTCGGCATCCATGCCATCGGCGAGGCCACGCACCTGGCCATCCGCCGCCCCACCAGCACCTGGGCCGGCCTGCGCTCCTTTGTGGCCGATGGCGAACTGGTGATCGGCCACGACGCGGCCTGCCCGGGCTTTTTCTGGCTGGCGGCCCAGGGCGGCTACGGCATCCAGAGCGCGCCGGGCGCCAGCGCCCTGGCCGAGGCCCTGCTGCGCGGCGCCCCCGTCCCGCCCGAACTGCTGCGCCACGGCGTGGACCCGGCCGCACTGTCGCCCACCCGCTTGCACCAATCCACCAAGGCCACCCCATGAACCGACTCGACATCGCCCTGGCCGACGCCATGGCGCGCTTCCGCGCCCGCAATCCGGCAAGCGAGAAGCTGATGCTGGAGGCCAGCGACGTGCTTCCCGCCGGCAACACGCGCAGCGTGCTGTTCCATGCGCCGTTTCCGCTGTACATGGCGCGCGGCGAGGGCTGCACCCTGTGGGACGCCGACGGCCACCGCTATCTGGATGCATTGGGCGAGTTCACCGCCGGCATCTACGGGCACTCCAACCCGCTGATCCAGCAGGCCATCGTGGCGGCGCTGCAGGACGGGCTGAACCTGTCCTCGCACACCGCCCGCGAAGGTGCGCTGGCGCACGCGATCCAGCGCCGCTTCACCGGCATGGCGCTGCTGCGCTTCACCAACTCGGGCACCGAGGCCAACCTGATGGCGCTGGCCGCCGCGACCGCGCACACCGGCCGGCGCAAGGTGCTGGTGTTCAACGGCGCCTACCACGGCGGCGTGCTGGCCTTTGGTGGCGGTGGCTCGCCGGTGAACGTGCCACACGACTGGCTGGTGGCCCGCTACAACGATCTGGACGACGTGCGCGCCTTGGTCAAGACGCACGGACCGGACCTTGCAGCCATCCTGGTCGAGCCCATGCTGGGCGCCGGCGGCTGCATCCCGGCCGACGCGGACTTCCTGCACGGCCTGCGCGCGCTGGCCGATGGCTGCGGCGCGCTGCTGATCGTGGACGAGGTCATGACCTCGCGCCTGTCCCCCGGCGGGCGCCAGGCGCAACTGGGCCTGGCGCCCGACCTCACGACGCTGGGCAAGTACTTTGGCGGCGGGTTGTCGTTCGGTGCGTTTGGCGGGCGCACAGACGTGATGCAGCGCTTTGACCCGCGCCGCGCCGACGCGCTGGGACATGCCGGCACCTTCAACAACAACGTGCTGACCATGGCCGCCGGCCTGGCGGGCCTGACGCAGGTGCTGACGCCCGAAGCGCTTGCGGCGCTGAACCAGCGCGGCGAACGCCTGCGCGAACGCCTCAACGGCGTGTTCGCGCGCCACGGCGTCGCGATGCAGTTCACCGGGCTGGGCTCGGTGATGCAGCTGCAGCCACTGGCAGGGCCTCTGCGCAGCGCGGACGACCTGGCCGGCGCCGACGACCGCGTCAAGGCGCTGGTGTTCTTCGACCTGCTGGAGCACGGCATTTTTCTCGCCCGGCGCGGGCTGCTTGCCTTGTCGCTGCCGTTCGGCGACGCGCAGGCCGATGCTTTTGTCACCGCGCTGGACGCTGTCGTGGGCACCCGCCGGGCGCTGTTGCCAGCGGCCCGCTAACGTCCTGCGCACGCCTTTCCAGGTCCCTCTTATTCCAGACTTCGCCCCCCCTTTTCCACCTCTTTTCCAAGCGAGCCCTTCATGAAATCCACCACCTTCCGTCCCCTGCGCCGCGCCCTGATTGCCAGCAGCCTGCTGTTCACCGGCCTGGCCATGGCGGCCTTCCCCGAGCGCCCGCTCACACTGGTCGCGCCCTACCCTGCCGGCGGCGCTGCCGACGTGCTGGCGCGCATCCTGGCCAAGAAGCTCGAAGAGCAGCTCGGCCAGCCGGTGGTGGTGGAGAACAAGCCGGGTGCGGGCACGGCCATTGGCGCCGCCGCCGTGGCCAACGCCAAGACCGACGGCTACACGCTGCTGATCAGCTCCAACTCCACCTTCACGCTGAACCCGGCGCTGAACCCCAAGCTGCAGTACGACCCGGTCAAGGGCTTTGATGCCATCGGTCTGGTCGGCTCGGTGGCGCTGGCCGTGCTGGCGCATCCGTCGGTCACCGCCACCAGCGTGCCGCAACTGGTCGCGGCGGCCAAGGCCAACCCGGACAAATACGTGTACGGCAGCTTCGGCAACGGCACCAGTTCCAACTTTGCCGGGGCGATGTTCAATGCAGCCACGGGGCTGAAGATGACGCACATCCCCTACAAGGGCAGCGCGCCGTTGATGACCGACCTGATCGGTGGACAGATTCCGGTGTCTTTCGACACCGTGGTGGCCGCCGCGCCCCAGCTCAAGAACGGCAAGATCAAGGTGCTGGCCGTGACCACCGCACGGCGTTCGGCCCTGCTGCCGGACGTGCCCACCGTGGCCGAATCGGGCTACCCCGGCTTCGACATGACCGCCTGGCTGGCGGTGGTGGCCCCGCACGGCCTGCCTGTCGACGTCAAGGCGCGCCTGGAGAAGGCCCTGGCCACGCTGATGGCCAGCACCGACACGCAGGACAAGATGAAGGCGGCCGGTTTCGAGCCCCACTACAGCGGCGTGCCCGACTGGGCCGGCATGGTCAGCCGCGACATCGCCAAGATGAAAGCGATTGCCGAGCAATCGCAGATCAAGAATGACTGAGCGGCCGATGACCTCGCCCGCCTCCCGCGACGCACTGCCGGGCCTGAGCGCCGTAGCCCTGCGCCGCCTGATCGGCGCACGCCAGCTCTCGCCCGTCGAACTGATGGACGCCTGCATCGCGCGCATGGAGGCCGTCAACCCGGCGGTCAACGCGCTATGCGCCACCGATTTCGAGCGCGCCCGCGCCAGTGCCCGCACGGCCGAAGCCCAGGTCATGGCCGGCGGCCTGCTGGGCCCGCTGCACGGCCTGCCGCTGGGCGTGAAGGACCTGCAGGACACCGCCGGCCTGCTGACCACCTACGGCAACGTGCGCCTGCGCGGCAACGTGCCCACGGTGGACAACAGCCTGGTGGCGCGGCTGCGCGCGGCCGGCGCCATCGTCACGGCCAAGACCAACGTGCCCGACATGGGCGCCGGCGCCAACACGCGCAACCCGGTGTGGGGCGCCACCGGCAACCCGTTCAACCCGGCGCTGAACGCGGGCGGCTCCTCCGGCGGCTCGGCGGCGGCGCTGGCCACCGACATGCTGCCGCTGTGCACCGGCTCGGACACGGGAGGTTCGCTGCGCATTCCGGCCGCGCTGTGCGGCGTGGTCGGCCTGCGGCCCTCGCCTGGTCTGGTCGCCAACGATGCGCGACCGCTGGGCTGGTCGGTGATCTCGGTGCTGGGGCCGATGGGCCGCACCGTGGCGGACACCGCGCTGCTGCTGTCGGCCAGCGTGGGCCCCAACCCGCGCGACCCGCTGTCCTACCCGGTCAATGCCGCGGCGTTCTGGCCGCTGAAGGACGTGGACCTGTCCACACTGCGCGTGGGCACCACCGAAGACTTCGGCCTGTGCGCCGTGGACCCGGACATTCGCCGTGTGTTCCGCCAGCGCATCGAGGCCCTGCGCCCGCTGGTGGCGTCCTGCGAACCGGTGGACCTTCAACTGGGTGATGCCGACCGCACCTTCGACGTGCTGCGTGCCGAGAGTTTTGTCGCCGCATTTGCCGACACCTACCGCGACGCGCCCGAGACCCTCGGCCCCAACGTGCGTGCCAACGTGGAACTGGCCGCCGCCATCACGCTGGCCGACCGCGCCTGGGCGCACCTGGAACAGACGCGCATCGCACGCCGCTTTGCCGCCGCCTTCGAACACTTCGACCTGATTCTGGCGCCAGTGACGCCGGTCTCGCCCTTCCCCTGGAGCGAACTGTTCGCGGCCCGCGTGGACGGCCAAGCCATGCGCAACTACTACCAGTGGTTGTCCATGACCTACGTGGTGACGCTGGCCACCAACCCGGCGCTGTCGCTGCCCTGCGGCACCGACGCACACGGCATGCCGTTTGGCCTGCAGGTGATCGGCCGCCTGCATGGCGACGCGGCGCTGCTGTCGGCGGCGCAAGCGCTGGAACAGGCGTTTGCCGGCTCGCCTGCGCTGGCACGCCCTCGCCCGGACCTGCAGGCACTGCACACACCCCGGCCAGAACTGCGCGCCATCGTGACCCATCCACCAGAGCTGGGCGCCGCCGAGGCCGCCGGGATCGCAGGGCGCAACGCGGTTTGACGCCAGGGCGCTATGGCTGAAGAATGGGACATGCCACCGCATGTTCCCGGCGCAGGCCCAACCGTCCTGTTCGGCGCTTTTGACCGCCACAACTTCGGCGACCTGCTGTTTCCGCACATCGCCGCCGCCCTGTTGCCGGGGCGGGAGCTGGTCTTCGCCGGGCTGGCCGCGCGCGACCTGCGCCCGTTCGGTGGCCACCGCGTCGAAGCCCTGGCCGATGTGGCCGCCGCGTGGGGCCACCACCCCGAGCAGCCCGAACACCCCGATCACCCGGTTCACCTGCTGCATGTCGGCGGCGAGATCCTGACCTGCACGGCCTGGCAGGCCGCCGTCATGCTGCTGCCACCCGAGCAGGCGCCGGCCACGGTCGCCTACCTGGAAGCACGGCCGCAAGAAAAAGAGGACTGGACGCGCAAGCGGCTGGGGCGGCCCGACCTTGCGCCCTATGCCGTGCCGCGCCATCTGTTTCCCGGGGCGGCACGCATCTCCTACAACGCCGTCGGTGGTGTGGACCTGGGCGAGCGCGCGCCCGAGCACCGCGCCGAGGTGTTGGCCAAGCTGCGGAACGCCGATGCCGTGGGCGTCCGCGACCGCCACACGTTCGCCCGCCTGGAGGCCGCAGGCATCGCCGCCCGGCTGATGCCCGACCCCGCCGTCCTGGTCGCCGAGCTGTTCGGCGCTGAAATCCGCCGGCACGCACAGCAGGGCGAAGTCGCGCGGCTGCGGCGCACCTTTCCGCAGGGCTACCTGGCCGTGCAATTCAGCGCCGATTTCGGCGACGACGCCACGCTGGCCACGCTCGCCGCCCAGCTGGACACGGTGGTCGCCGCAAGCGGCCTGGGTCTGGCCCTGTTGCGCGCGGGGGCCGCGCCCTGGCACGACGATCTGGCCACGCTGGAGCGGCTCGCGGCCCGGCTGCGCACGCGCGCCGTGGCGGTATTCCATGGGCTCCAGCTCTGGGACATTTGCGCGCTGATCGCCGCCAGCCGGGCCTTTTGCGGCAGCAGCCTGCACGGCCGCATCGTCGCCACGGCGTTCGCCCTGCCGCGCCTCAACCTGTGCGCCGGAGCGCCGGCCGCCACGACATCCAAACACGCGGCCTACGCGGCGACCTGGGAAGCGGCCGGACTGCCGGGTGTGGTGAGCGTCAGCGATCTGGCCGAAGGCCTGCTGCAGGCCCTCGCAGCCGATCCGGCCGTTTTGCGCCAGACGGCGACGGCGCTGGCCCGGCGCTACCGCGCCGCGTTTCGCTGGATCGCCGGCGAGGCGGACTGAAACGCCGTCACAGACCTCACCCGAGCGCGTGCAGCGCCGCCCGCACGATGCTGGCCGCATCGACCTGGAAGTACGCGCGCAGCGCCGCCCGCGTGTCGCTGCGTCCGAAGCCGTCGGTGCCCAGCGTCAGGTAACGCCGCCCTTCGGGGACGAAGGCACGCACACTCTCGGGCACCGCACGCACGTAGTCGGTGGCGGCAATCACCGGCCCCTGGCTGGCTGCGAGTTGCCGCGCGATGAACGGCTGGCCGGCATCGGCCTCGCCCCGCAAGGCGCGCTGCTCCCAGGTCTGGCCGTCGCGCGCGAGTTCGCTCCAGCTGGTCACACTGTAGACGTCGGACGCGATGCCCTGCTGTGCCAGCAGATCAGCCGCCCGCAGGACCTCGGTCAGGATGGCGCCAGAACCCATCAAGGTGACTTTTTTGGTATTTTCTGGCACTTCCCCAGCGTCAAATGGCGCTTCTTTGCTTCTAAACTTGTAGCACCCACGCAACGCATCGGCCTCCACACCGGCCGGCAAGTCAGGCTGGGCGTAGTTCTCGTTCATGAGGGTGACGTAATAAAACACGTCCTTCTGCTCGACCAGCATCTCGCGCATGCCGTGGTCCACGATCACGGCCATCTCGCCGGCGAAGGCCGGGTCCCAGGCGCGGCAGTTGGGGATCGTGGCTGCGATCAGGTGGCTGCTGCCGTCCTGGTGCTGCAGGCCCTCGCCGCCCAGCGTGGTGCGCCCCGAGGTGGCACCGAGCAGGAAGCCGCGCGCGCGCTGGTCGGCCGCGGCCCAGATCGCATCGCCCACGCGCTGGAAGCCGAACATCGAGTAGTAGATGTAGAACGGCAGCATGGCCAGGCCGTGCACGCTGTAGCTGGTGGCCGCCGCCGTCCAGCTCGCAATGGCGCCGGCCTCGCTGATGCCTTCTTCGAGGATCTGGCCGTCCAGCGCCTCGCGGTAGCTCAGCACCGAGCCAATGTCTTCGGGTTCGTAACGCTGGCCCACGCTCGAGTAGATCCCGACCTGCTTGAACAGGTTGGCCATGCCGAAGGTGCGCGCCTCGTCGGCCACGATGGGCACGATGTGCGGGCCCAGCGCCGGGTCTTTCAGCAGGTTGCCCAGCAGGCGCACGAAGGCCATGGTGGTGGACATCTCCTTGCCCGCCGCCTGGGTCGCAAACCCGGCGTACGCGGCCAGCGCCGGCACAGGCAGCGTCGGGCAGGCCGTGTGCCGCTTGGGCAGGTGGCCGCCCAGGGCGGCGCGGCGGGCGTGCAGGTACTGCATTTCGGCGCTGTCGTCCGCGGGCTTGAAGAATTCGAGGCTGGCGGCCTGCGCATCGGTCAGCGGCAGGTTGAAGCGGTTGCGGAATTCGATCAACGCGGCCTCGTCGAGTTTCTTCTGGCTGTGCGTGGTCATCTTGCCCTGGCCGGCTGTGCCCATGCCGTAGCCCTTTTTGGTGTGCGCCAGGATCACTGTGGGCTGGCCGCGGTGGTTCGCCGCGGCCGCGTAGGCGGCGTGGATCTTCACGAGGTCGTGGCCGCCGCGGCGCAGGCGGTCGATCTGCTCGTCGGTCAGCCCCATGGCGAGGCGCGCCAGTTCGGCGTTCTGGCCGAAGAAATGGTCGCGGTTGAAGCGGCCGTCCTTGGCCGCAAAGGTCTGCATCTGGCCGTCCACCGTGT
>ERZ1034361.1607-NODE-1607-length-11761-cov-2.277730_pt1 | contig 11761 bp, 13 predicted proteins | sample MGYA00520617_ERZ1034361 | MGnify/ENA primary metagenome ERZ1034361 (study PRJEB33736, sample SAMEA104284507) | Azolla filiculoides | biome: Urban; feature: Water surface; material: Ditch water | place: Netherlands | collected 2015-10-28 | depth 0-0.1 m ... | reverse complement strand
ATTGCGCCTCATGCTCGGGGCTACGCTGGCTGTGGCACTGGCCTGTTTGCGAGCGCCTGCGCCAGTGCGTGCACAAACAGGCAGCTCACAACCCACCAGCATTGCTACGGGCTCGCGACCGGGCTGGCAATGGCCCACGTCGACCATCGCGGTGAGCCACGGCTTTCAAGCACCCGTCACCGAATACGCGCGTGGGCATCGAGGCATTGATTTTGTTGCGGCCGGCGGCGACATCGTTCGAGCCGCTCACTCGGGTCGAGTCTCTTTCGTCGGCAACGTCGCCGGAACCTCGATCGTCTCGATCGACCACGGCGGCGGTTGGGTCTCAACCTACTTACCAGTAATTTCGAGCGTGATCCTGCATCAAGAAGTCACGCAGGGCGACGAAATCGGCAGGGTTGCTCTCGATGTTTCGCACTGTGCCGGTCTGCACTTCGGTGTGCGCATCAACGATGGCTACGTCTCGCCGCTACTGGTGTTGGGCGATATTCCTCGAGCGGTCATCCTGCCGTGGTGAGAGCTAAGCCCGCGGATGCGCCTGCTCGTATGTCTTGCGCAACCGTTCCGTTGATACGTGCGTGTAGATCTGAGTTGTTCCCAGACTTGAGTGGCCCAGCATCTCTTGCACGATGCGCAGGTCTGCGCCGCCATCCAGTAAATGCGTGGCGGCGGTGTGGCGCAGGGCGTGCGGCCCAGCCGGACCGGAGCCACCCAAGGGTTCCAGCAGACTGGCAACCAACCCGTACAACGCACGTGACGTGAGGCGCTTGCCACGAGCGCCTAAGAAGTAGGCCGGCCCGGACTCTGCCGTGACCAACGTGGGTCGTGCCCGGCGCTGATAGTCGGTGAGGGCGTTACACGCGGGAAGACCAAAAGGAACCACGCGTTCTTTCGCGCCTTTACCCATCACACGCACGGTCATGCGGTCGAAGTCGATGTCATCGACGTCAAGACTGACCAGCTCTGAGACACGAAGCCCCGAGGCATAGAGCAGCTCGATGACGGCAAGGTCGCGCAGGCTTCCAGCTTCCCCATCTCCGGCGAGCGCGGTGAGCTCGTCGAAGATGCCCTGAATCTGTGGCGCGCTAATCACACGCGGCAGAGACTGATCGGTCTTCGGAGACTTGAGCCGAGCCGCCACATCACCATCGTCGTATCCAACCCGACGCAACCAGGCGGTAAAGCTCCGCACCGCAGCCGAGCGGCGGCTCAGCGTGGTTTTGGTGAGACCTTGTTGGGAGCTGGCATAGAGCCAGTCGCGAAGTAGATCGAGGCTGAGGTCAGAGACCTGTTCGAGACCACGGTCGGAGCAGAACTGAGTCAAGATGCCGAGATCGGTGGCGTACGCCTTGACGGTGTTGGGCGAGTACCCCCGCTCAGCTCGCAGGTAGGTGACGAACTCGTCAATTGCCTGCTCCAACCTCATTCTTCAAGAATGCCTCATGCCCGGCGCCAGCCCCGGTCTCCCAGGCGGGCGCGTTGCTCGAGTTCCAGCTCCCCTAGTCCGGTGGCAACATCGCGCGATGCTAGACCAGAGAGCTGGGCCAGCTCATCCACGGTGTGCTGCTTGCGCGCGGAGAGTGCGTCGAGCACGCGCAGAGCTGTCGTGCTCAGTTCGTCATCAGCCGTTGCCCCGGCCGCACCCCCGAGTGGGAGCTCATCGATGTTCGGTAACAACTCGACGGCCTCTGCGGCTGTCGTCACGCAGACCGCGTCGAACTCACGCAGCAGGCGGTGGCATCCGGCGGAACTGGCGGAGGTCACCGGCCCGGGCACGGCTCCCAGTGGTCGACCCAGCGTTGCCGCGTGATTGGCCGTGTTGAGAGAACCGGAACGCCAGCCGGCCTCGACGACCAATGTGGCTGGAGTCGCTGCAGCGATGAGCCTGTTGCGTTGTAAAAAGCGCCACTTAGTGGGGGCAGCGCCACACGGGGTCTCCGCCAAGATCAAACCTGACTCGACAATGCGACCCAGAAGAGCATCATGACCGCTGGGGTAGAAACGATCAACTCCCCCAGCAAGAAAGGCCAGGGTCGTTCCCTCACTGGCAAGGGCGGCTCGATGTGCCATGCCATCGATGCCGTAGGCGGCGCCCGAGACGATGGCTACGTTTCTGTCGACCAACCCAGCCGTCAGTTCCATCGTGACGTGTTCGCCATAGCCGGTCGAGGGACGTGCCCCCACCACCGCCAACGAGCGCGGAAGAGCGGTCAATGCCGAGCGCTGCCCACGGCACCACAGCACATGTGGGGCGTGAAAGCCAAGATCTCCGAGACCTTCAGGCCACAGGGGATCCGTCGGCAACAAGGCCCAGCCCCCGACCTTTCCGGTGCGATCGATCACCGAGAGGACCCCTTCTGAGTTGAGCCGGGGCATCCACCGCTCATACGCCTCATCAAGGTCTTTTGCGGTGGGTGCGGAATCCTCTAACAGCTCGCGAAGTCGCTCGCTGAGAATCTCTGCGCGGTCACGATGGATCAGGGCATACAGGGCTCCAGCAGCGCCCAAGGCATACGTGAGCTGACCGGCAACACGATCTCCCGGCTCGGTGAGGGTGCTCCACGCCATGCGCGAGAAGCTTTCCCCCGCCTCCTCGGCGCTCAGATCGGTCAGGCCCACGCTAGCCAGAGACGAGCGCAAACGCTTCTCAGGGATTCCTAAAATCTCGGTCATTGGATGCCCTTTCTCAAGAAAAGTCCTCGGCTGAGGTGCTCGGTGGTGGGTGTGGTGGCACCTTCAATGTCGGCCAGGGTCCAGGCCACCCGCAGCACACGGTCGTAGCCGCGCATGGTGATGTGCCCACGCTCGAGGGCCCGATCTAGAGGTCTGGTGACAGCGGGAGCGAGTCGCAATCGTGTGCGCAAATAAGCACCAGAAACCTGCGAATTGAGTTGCCAGCCGGTGCCCCGCAGGCGCCGCGCCATGATTTCGCGAGCTGCCTCCACCTGGGCTCGTGCTTGAGCCGTGGTCACATAGGGGCCATCGGCACTCGCGGCGATGACAGCCGAAACGCGATCAACCGTCACATGCAGGTCGACCCGATCGAGCAAAGGACCCGACAGTCGCTGTAGGTAACGCCGTCTCATGATGGGAGCGCAGGTGCAATCCCGGTCGCTCACGCCGAACTGTCCGCACGGACACGGGTTTGCCGCCAACACCAGTTGAAAGCGGGCGGGGAAGCTTGCCGTGCTGGCCGCACGCTGGATGGTCACCGTGCCTGATTCGAGCGGCTGGCGTAAAGCATCCAGAACAGTAGCGGGAAATTCAGGTGCTTCGTCAAGAAAGAGCACCCCGTGGCTCGCTCGCGCAATGGCGCCCGGTTTGATGTTGGCGCTGCCTCCGCCGACCATGGCGGCCATCGTGGTTCCGTGATGTGGAGCCTCTAAAGGCGGGCGCAGGGACAGGGACTGAATCTGCCTTGCGCCGCTTAGTGACGCAATAGAGGCCACCTCCAGGGCGTCGTCAAGGCATAAATCGGGCAAGATCCCTGGCAACCGCGACGCCAACATCGTCTTGCCTGCCCCGGGTGGACCCAACATGAACAGGTGATGTCCACCGGCGGCAGCGGTAATGACCGCGTCGATGGCGGCATGATTGCCCACCACCTCGGATAGGTCGAGTTCGGGCTCGCTGTCATCGACCGGACGCTCGCTCGCACCAAGCAGCGGTGGCACGTCAATGGGTGCGAGCTCGGCACCGTGTGAGATCGCGGCCTGGCGAAGGCTGGGCACCGGCACGATGGTCATACCGGGCACGAGCTCGGCCTCAGCTGCGTTCCCAACCGGAACCATCACACGGGTGAACCCGGCTGCTCGAGCCGCAATGACGGCGGGTAAGGCACCCGGTGTCGGCCGTAGTCGACCGTCCAGTGAGAGCTCGCCGAAATGCACTGTGGATGCCAACGATGCAGGCGGCACCAGACCAGCCGCACACATCACACTCAGCGCGATCCCCAGATCAAAGCCAGAGCCTTGTTTGGGGAGAGCTGCCGGGGAGAGGTTGACGGTGAGCTTTCGAGCGGGCAGGGCTAGCCCCGCATTAACCACGGCTGAGCGAACACGATCAGCAGCTTCGACCAGCGCACGGTCAGGAAGTCCGATCAGGTTTAGCCCAGGCAACCCGTTGGCCAGATCGGCTTCGATCTCAACCAAGTTGCCGCCCGCCCCGAATAGAGCAACCGCGTAGGTGCGCCCCAGACTCATGCGTCGACCATTCGGAGATGTTCAATCGAGGGTGCATCAAACGCCGGGGACAGAACGGCTATCGCATCGAGACGAATGTCTCCACGAACGGTGGGGTGACCGTCGCACCACAAGCCCGCCAGGCGGCGCATTCGCGCAAGTTTGCTTCGATTGAGCGCCTCAAAGGGATGCCCTGTCACCAATGAGCTACGCGTCTTGACCTCAATAAACACGGTGGTCGCCCCGTCGCGGGCAACGATATCGATTTCACCGCTGGAGCAACGCCAATTGCGCTCAATAATCGTGAATCCCTCGCGCCGTAGGTACTCAACAGCGAGGCTTTCCCCGGCTCTTCCGAGAATGTCTTTGCGTGCCATGGTGCCCTCCTGGTGGAGAGCATGCGGGCTGGATGAGGCATCCGCGGAGCATTCGGCCTTTCCGTGCATAAGCGCCCGGAAAGCTCAGATGGGGATAACTACTCGTCGAGTGCGAGTTCCTTGGGCAGTTCGAAGTCTTTCGAGGAGAGCTCTTCAACGTTGACGTCTTTAAAGGTGAGCACGCGAACGCTCTTCACAAAACGGTCAGCGCGGTAGACGTCCCAGACCCAGACGTCGCTCATGGTGAGCTCAAAGTAGAAGTCATGCTCGGCATCAATGCGCTTGAGATCGACCTCGTTGGCGAGGTAAAAACGGCGCTCGGTTTCTATGACGTACGTGAACTGGCTCACGACATCGCGGTATTCGCGATACAGCGCGAGTTCGGCCTCGCGGTCGTAGTCGTCGTAGTCTTCGTCATCCATCGTGGCTCAATCCTACGCGCAGACTCGCTACGACTTCACCCAACTCTGGCGGTGATACGGGGTCGTACCCAGGGTCCGGATGGCCTCCATGTGCACGGCCGCGCCGTAACCCTTATTCGAAGCCCAGCCATATTCCGGATGCTCCGCATCCAGCTGCACCATCAACGCGTCGCGGGTGACTTTGGCCACGATGGATGCGCCGGCCACCGCTGCGCAGTCTTGATCAGCTTTGACGCGCGTGATCACCCGCAGCTTGCTCGAGAGCGCGGGGTTAAGCCAGTCATGGGCGCCATCCAGGAGCACTGCAGCAGTGCCGACGGGGACGCCGGCTTCGTGGAGTTCGATCAGGGCACGTTTGGCGGCCAGCCCCAAGCAGGCGGTGATGCCCAGCTCGTCAATTTCGAGAGCACTGGCTTCGCCGACAGCGGTGACGCCCCACTCGCGCACGAGGGGGTCGAGGGTGACACGCTTTTTCTCAGAGACCAGCTTGGAGTCACGCAGCCCGGCAGGAAAATCAGATACGCCCGCACTGATCGCGCAGACACCGACCATGACCGGCCCGGCCATCGCGCCGCGGCCCACCTCGTCAATGCCGATCACCAGCGGAGCCCCGGTGGCGAACAGCTCGTGTTCAACGGCGAGAGTGGGATCGACGGGCATCCGTGACTACTTCGCGGGGGCGGGTGTCGCTGGCGTCTGCACCGTGGAGAAGTTCGAGGCGTAGTTAGGCAACCAGGCCCAGTTCTTCATGGGCCAACTCACCACGAAGGCGCGGCCGACGATGTCATCTTTCGAGACGAAACCACCACCGGGCTTATCGGTATTGAAGCGGGAGTCTTTCGAGTTGTAGCGGTTGTCGCCCATGACGAACACCGAGTTGGCCGGCACCGTCACGTTGAAGTTGACGCCCGAAGCACGGTTCTCTCCTGCTGGCAGTGTGATGTACGGCTCGGTGACCGGCTGACCGTTGACGATGATTTTGCCGTCGGCCGAACAACACTTCACCGTGTCACCGGGCAGCCCGATCACACGCTTGATCAAGTGCTCGTTGCTATCGGGCGAGGCTAAACCAAAGAGGGAGAGTACCCACTCTGTGCCCTGCTGAAAAGCGTTCGTCTGCGTCATGGGCGAGGTGGCTAACAGCCATCCGCCGGGATCGCGGAACACGACGACATCGCCGTGCTCGAGCGGAACGATCTTAGGCACGAGCTCATTGACGATGACGCGGTCGTCGATCTGTAGCGTCTGCTGCATCGAAGCCGAGGGGATGAAAAAGGAGCGAACGAAGAACGTCTTGACCAGGAACGAGACCACGATGGCGATGCCAAAGATCACCAGAATGTCGCGAACATAAAAGAGGATGGTGCGTCCCCAGTACCGCTTGCGCGGCTGCTGCTCGTCTTCGCTGTGTTGACCCATGATTCTCGTCAATCCTAGGCGCGGGTGGCTGGGTGAAGCCTGAGCCCTCGCCCAAAACTGCCCCACCAGTGGGGCTAGCTGACTGGGTAGAATTTGAGCGAGACAAATGAGAAACACTTCGGGAGACGACGTGAGTGATCGCATTGTGGTCATCGGCGAAGCCCTGATTGACCTCATTCAGCAAGAGGATGGCCGTTACGAGGCCAAGCCTGGTGGCGCCCCCGCCAACGTGTCGATTGCTCTGGCTCGCCTGGGAACTCACGTGAGTTTCGCGGGGCGAATGAGTACCGACAAGTTCGGTCAGAAGCTACACAACTGGCTCTCCCCCGAGAACATTGACCTCTCGCTGGTCGAGAGCACTGACGACCCCACCTCCCTGGCTGTTGCGTCCCTCGATGAACAGGGCAAGGCCAGCTACAGCTTTTACCTGAAGGGAACGGCCGACTGGGGCTGGACCCTGGGTGCTTTCGTCAGCCTCGAGTTTGAGCCTCCCGCCGCATTGGTGATTGGCTCTGTCGCCACGGCGATCGAGCCCGGCGCATCCGTCATTGAAAACTTGGCTGGACACCTGCACTCGACCGATGCCTCGACGGTCGTGATTGATCTGAACATTCGCCCCGGCCTGGGGTTTGAACGCGATGCTGAGACCGTGCGCGTGGAGCGTCAGATCAAGCTCGCTCACATTGTCAAAGCGTCGGATGATGACCTCGCGTGGCTGTACCCAGACCGTTCACCGGTCGATACCGCACGGCTCTGGGCTGGCGCCGGTCAGCACGTGATCATGACACGCGGTGCCGATGGGGCAACGCTGTTTGCTCCCAGTGGTGACACCGTGAGCGTGAGCGCGCCCGTCATTGAACTAGTCGACACCGTTGGCGCAGGTGACTCCTTCTTGGGAGCGACTCTGTACGGTTTGCAACAGCGCGATGCTCTCGGTGGCAACGCAGAACAGCGCCTGGCTGCTGTCTCTCTCGATGACTGGATCCACCTGCTCGAGCTTGCTGCCCGCGTGGGCGCGATTACCTGCTCACGGGCCGGTTGCAACCCGCCCACCGCAGCCGAGCTGGGGCTTTAGAACCTAAACCAGATCGCGCCAGCTGCGTTTGGGTTTACCCGAGTCGTCATCGTCGCCCAAGTCGATTGTGGTGATCGCCATGGTCGTTCCCGTTGGTGGGTTAATTACCAGCTCTTCGTCGCGACGGAATGTAAGCACGTTGTCGACGTAGTCACGCACGGCCTCGTTGAGCTGCACGTCACGGGCTTGCTGTTGTGACATGTACCAGCGGTGTTCGAGCACCTGGTGAAAGACCTCTGCCGGTTCGAGCTTGTGCCCCATCGATTCCGGCACAGAACGGATGACCGGCTCAAACACCCGCGTGAGCCACAGGTGCGCCACGGCTTCTTCATCTAGATCGAGCATCGAGATGGTGGCCGCATACGCGTCCAAGTCGTTCAGCAGTCGACGAGCCTGGTTTTCTTCGGTATCGAGACCGGTCAGGCGCAGCAGGCGGCGAGCATGGTGTCCAGCATCGACAACTTTGGGCTGAATCTTGACCGTGGTGCCGTCCGCGTCTGTCTTGATCGAGAGCTCTTCGATGTCGAAGCCCAGATTGTTTAGCCGTGCCACGCGTTGATTGATCTTCCAGAGCTCGTTTTCGTTGAGCATTTCGGGGTCGTTCAGCTCGTGCCAGAGCGTGCGGTATGCCTCCATGATGCGGTCACTCGTCTCAACCGGGTCGACCCTCTCATCGAGTCGGCCGCCAGCCTGAATATCCATCAACTCGCCCGCGATGTTGACCCGAGCGATATCGAGATCGTGTTCGCGTTGACCGTCAGACAAGCTCGGGTACAGGCGTCCTGTCTCGGCATCAACCAGGTAGGCCGCAAAGGCGCCGGCGTCTCGGCGGAACAGGGTGTTCGAGAGGGAGACATCACCCCAGAAGAAGCCGGCAATGTGTAGGCGTACCAGCAGTAGCGCGAGCGAATCGACCAGCCGTTGCGTCGTCTCGGGGCGCAGAGTGGTCGAGTACAGCACGCGGAACGGCATCGAGAACTTGAGATGCCTCGTGATGAGGGCTGCCGGTAAGGGCTCTCCGTGGTCATCCGTTCGCCCCTGAATCACCGCAACGGGTTCTACGCAGGGCACCTCGAGCTTCTGCAACTTGCGCAGCATCTCGTACTCGCCGGTGGCCATGTCATCTGTCGTCTCTTTAATGGCGATGACATAGCCACCCAGCTGAGTGAACCGCACAATGTGACGGGAAATGCCCTTCGGCAGTGCCGTAATTACCTCGTCGGGCCAATCCTCCAGTGCAGTACTCCAGGGGAGCTGCAACAGGTCTGGTTCAACCGTTGACGCGGTGATGTTGAGGGCGTGAGTCACACCTATTCCGTGACGGGACCGGAAAGGCGATCGCCGCTAGCCGCGTCAAACACGTGCAGGTGCTTGGCGTTGGGTGCGACGGTAATTTTGTCGCCACGGAGGGGGTGGTCACGGCCATCCACGCGGACAACAATCTGGGTGTCTGCCCCGTTGATGCTGGATGTGCCGTACAGGTAACCGTCGGCTCCCAGCTCTTCGACCACGTCGACGGTGACATCAAGGCCCTTGCCTGAGGCAACCACCGTCAGGTCTTCAGGGCGAATTCCGATGGTGATTTCACCGGTGGCCTTGTCGAGCACGGCCTTCTCTGCGGGAACGACGATGGAGCCGAACTCCACGCCCGAACCAGAGATCTTCGAGTGAACAAGGTTCATGGCGGGCGAGCCAATGAAGCCGGCAACGAAGACGTTCGCAGGAACCGCATACAGTTCACGAGGGGTACCAACCTGCTGCAGGACACCATCTTTGAGTACCGCGATGCGGTCACCCATCGTCAGTGCCTCGGTCTGGTCGTGCGTGACATAGACGGTGGTGACACCGAGCCGACGCTGGAGTGAGGCGATTTGGGTACGGGTCTGTACACGTAGCTTGGCGTCGAGGTTCGACAGCGGTTCATCCATGAGGAACACCTGAGGCTTACGCACAATGGCGCGACCCATGGCTACACGCTGACGCTGACCACCCGAGAGAGCCTTGGGCTTGCGGTCGAGGTAGGGCTCGAGGTCGAGCAACTTGGCAGCTTCGAGAACACGCTCGGCGCGCTCTTCTTTGCTGACTCCGGCGATTTTGAGGGCGAAGCCCATGTTCTCAGCCACCGTCATGTGGGGGTAGAGAGCGTAGTTCTGGAATACCATCGCGATGTCGCGATCCTTCGGCGCCAGGTTGGTGACGTCGCGGTCACCAATGAGAATGCGGCCCGAGTTGATTTCTTCCAGACCAGCGAGCATGCGCAGGGTGGTGGACTTACCGCAGCCCGACGGGCCAACAAGGACGAGGAATTCGCCGTCGGCGACGTCGATGTTGATGGCGTTTACCGCGGGCTTATCGGTGCCGTGGTAGAGGCGGGTGGCGTTTTCAAAGGTGACGGTTGCCATGGTGATACTTCTCCTTCACCGGCAGGTACGTGCCGGACGATCCGTAGTGAATGGAATGCGCCCACATCTTTGTCGACGCGCGTCAATTATCACACGGCCCCGGCGCAATAGAAAGTGGTTAACAAGAAAAACCCCGCACAAGGCGGGGTCTTTCGTGAAATCGTGAAGGATTTACGCGTCGCGCTTTTCCTTGATTTTCGCCTTCTTGCCGCGAAGGTCGCGCAGGTAGTACAGCTTGGCGCGACGTACGTCACCACGGCTGACCAGCTCGATGTGGTCGATCACGGGCGAGTGCCCGGGGAACTTACGCTCCACGCCTACCTGGAACGACACCTTACGAACGGTGAAAGTCTCACGGATGCCCTCGCCCGAGCGGCCGATAACGACGCCCTGAAAGACCTGAATACGCGAGCGGTTACCCTCGATGATGTTTACGTGAACCTTGACAGTGTCACCAGCGCGGAAGGCTGGGATGTCGGTACGAAGGCTAGGCGCGTCTACTGCGTCAAGAATGTGCATGTTGAATCACAATCTGTACCCACCACAGGCTGAATACATTGGAATGGAAGTTCGTGTGCTTTTGTGTCATTGCAGGGCCCCCTGTGGCAGGGTGCGCTGACGCACAAAGACCTATCTTGCCACGAAATTAGCCGTGGCACAAAGCGAGTAGCTGGTTAGGAAGCCGGTGGCTTGTCGCCGAATTCGGCTATCTGAGCAGCCTCGGCCTGAGCGTTGTCTGCTTTGGCACCCACCATGAAGCGCTGATAAGCCGAGTACAAGAGCCACATGAACGCCACATAGCCGGCGAAATAGCTCGCAAACATCACGCCCGTCTGAATATCAGCTGGCACAAACATGGACGCGAGGGCCAGTACGAGGCACAGTCCAGCCGCAATGGACGTACCGATGATGTCGCGCTTCTTCATGCCTTCAGCCTAGTTGCGCGTGCTCATGGCGCCACGCACGGCCTGGCGCACGATGTTGCCCGAGTAGCCCCGACGAGAGAGGTAACCCATCAAGCGGCGCTCTGCCGTTGCGTCATCTAATTGACGAAACTGACGCACACGAGCCTGAGCCAGTTCGTCGGCACGGGCTTGTTCAGCATCGTCTTCGATGCCATCGAGGGCAGCATCGATATACGAAGAAGGTATTCCACGCTGGCGCAGCTCTCCCGCGATTGCGCCTCGGCTCTTGCCTTTTCGATCGCTCAGGCGCTCGGTGAGCGTGACCGCAAGGCGTTCATCATTGAGATAGCCCAGACGCTCACACTTGTCGATCAGCTCGTTGGCATCGCCTTCAGCCGCGTCTTTGCTTCGCAACCACACACGAACTTCGTGTACCGACATATCGGCTCGGCCGAGCTTACGCAGCAGCGAGGATTCGAGCGCCTCGAGGTCAAGACCGGTCGCTTCGTCTTCTTCAGTATCGACAAACCGTGGTCGGCGTGTGGGTTTAGCCTCGGCTGCGAGGCCGAGTTTCTCTGAGAACAGCCCGGTTGGCTCGACCCCCGCAGGAGCCGAGCCTTCCAAGGAATCTTCTGGGCTTTGCGACTTTTCAGGGTCTACCCACGGAAGATACGTGACGTTGGTCACGCTTAGGCGCCCTTTGCCTCGAGCTTCTCTGAGAACTCGTCAGCGCTGATGACCTCAGGTGCTGCCTCTGCGTGTGCACCAACACCGAGCTTCGCCAGAATCTTGTTCTCGATCTCGAGAGCAACTTCGGGGTTCTCAATGAGGTACTGGCGAGAGTTCTCTTTACCCTGACCGAGCTGGTCGGTCTCATAGGTGTACCAGGCGCCCGACTTCTTGACGATGCCGTGGTCGACACCGAAGTCGATCAAGCTACCCACACGCGAAATACCGGTGCCGAAGAGAATGTCGAACTC
>ERZ1034361.1605-NODE-1605-length-11775-cov-2.997692_pt1 | contig 11775 bp, 11 predicted proteins | sample MGYA00520617_ERZ1034361 | MGnify/ENA primary metagenome ERZ1034361 (study PRJEB33736, sample SAMEA104284507) | Azolla filiculoides | biome: Urban; feature: Water surface; material: Ditch water | place: Netherlands | collected 2015-10-28 | depth 0-0.1 m ... | reverse complement strand
ATATAGGCCTTGCAATAAGTCAGAGTTGTGATGATCAACGCCTAAACCAACAATGTGCAATGTATGAGCACACCATGTGACGGAGATTTCAACACCTGGGATGTATTGTATGCCCAGATCTTGAGCGGCATTTTTAGCTCGCTCTTGCCCACCCAACTCATCATGATCCGTTAAGGACCAGATCTTGACGCCATTTGCATGCGCACGCGATGCCAAAGCTTCTGGGGTTAAAGTCCCATCAGAAACCACGGAGTGGCAATGCAAATCGGCGTTGATTGTGTGCATGTCATCATTTTACTTGGCAATCAACTCGCCCGCTCATAGATTCGTGCACTTAAGACACCTTGTTTTATCTTTATTAGCTTTTATTTGTTGATGTCTATTTTTAAGTTCTCGATATTCCAAATATTTGGCAACTATCACCAAGACCACAAGAAATAAACCCACAATGGTGAGCCGCACCTGTTCTTCCGTTAACAATTCCATTATTTATCCTCATAATTTATCTTTATGCACGTGAAAATAAGCAAAAATATACTTATAGAAAGTATAAATAGTATTGCGTACCAATCTCTAAACCCTTTGAAAAAATAGGACAAGAAAATTTCAGCCAACATTACCGAACTCATTGCCCTAAATACAAGGAAAAAACTTGCCCACTTAATATGCATCTACCCTCCAGATAAAGAAGTAGATTACATACAAGACAGTTCTATGGATATCAGGCGATAGCTGATAATAAATTCAGAAAGTGCTGATTTGAATGTAGCTTATGTCAGACGTGTATCAACTACGCGTCTTGGAGCTTCCAAGTACTCTTTAGATTGCATCTCGACAATACGAGACACGGTGCGATGAAACTCATTGGCCATAGGGCCTTCGGTATAAAGTATTTCAGCCGCCACTTCTGCAGAAATAATCAGCTTGACCTTATGGTCATAGAAGACATCAATCAACCATGTAAAGCGTCGAGCTTCACTGGCCATCTTTGGTGGCATATAAGGCACTTCAGATAATAAGACGGTATGAAATAGATTTGAAATCTCTAGGTAATCATTTTGAGATCTTGGGCCACCACACAAAGTTTTGAAGTTGAACCAAGCTACACCGCCCGCGCGTCGTACAGCTTTGATTTCTCGAGCCTCAATGTGCAAGGTTGGATCTTCTTCATCATGTGCTTCAGCAACCGTATTGAACACAGCATCCATCGTTGCTGCAGTCTCAGGTCCCAAAGGGGTGTAATACGCTTGAACCTGCTCCATGACTTTTTGACGGTAATCGATACCAGCATCAACGTTCATGATGTCTAGCTTTTCTTGGAGCAACGCAATAGCAGGCAGGATGCGATCACGATGTAAACCATCTGGATACAAGAGATCTGGGCGGTAATTAGAAGTCATCACAAACTGCACACGATTCTTAAATAAGGAATCTAGCAATCTATACAAAATCATCGCATCAGCCACATCACTGACATGGAATTCATCAAAGCAGATGAGGCGATATTTCTTGGCGATATTTTTTCCAAGAATTTCTAATGGATCAGCCTTACCTCTTAAGTCTTGTAACTCACGGTGCACCTCTCGCATGAACTCATGGAAATGCAAACGTGTTTTCTTTTCTACTGGAGATGCTTCATAGAAGCAATCCATCAAAAATGATTTGCCGCGTCCTACACCACCCCACATATAAACACCGCGAGGAAGTTCTGGAAAGCGCATCATTTTTGCTAACTTACCACTTCGTACTTCTTTATAAGACAACCATTCATCCTGACAAACTTGCAGACGATCAATCGCAGCTTGCTGAGCAGCATCACTGCCATAGCCGCGCTTAACGAGTTCTTGTTTGTAAAACTGTGTGACTTTCATGGTCTATCTATATAAAGAATTTGGGGATCTCAAAACTTCTTAGAGTTTATCGACCCCCATTTTTAGGACTATTGATAAAACAACATTACATGTTTAATGCACGTTTATCAGTTGCCAAAGCAGCTTCTCTCATAACTTCAGATAAGCTTGGATGTGGATGGCAAACACGGCCGATATCTTCAGCAGCCGCTTTAAATTCCATCGCAACAGCAGCCTCAGCGATCAAATCAGATGCTGCTGAACCAACAATATGAACACCCAAGATTTCATCAGTTTGAGCATCAGCCAATACTTTAACGAAACCATCAGCAGAACCCATACCTAAAGCACGACCGTTAGCCGCAAATGGGAACTGACCTGGTTTGTAAGCACGACCTTCAGCTTTTAACTGTTGCTCTGTCTTACCAACCCAAGCGATTTCTGGAGATGTGTAGATCACCCAAGGAATGCAGTTGTAATCGATATGTGGCTTTTGACCAGCAATCACTTCAGCAACTAATACGCCTTCATCTTCAGCTTTGTGAGCCAACATAGGACCACGAACAACGTCACCGATAGCGTAAACGCCAGGCGCTGCAGTTGCACATGTATGGTCATCAATAGCGATAAAACCACGCTCATCAGCCTTAAGACCGATTGCTTCTAAATTTAAGCCATCAGTATTAGGCACACGGCCAACTGACACGATCAAGCGATCGCAATCAAGAGTTTGAGCTGCACCAGTGCTATCTGTATAAGCTACTGATACGCCCTTCTTGCTTGTTTTTACTTCGCCAATTTTCACGCCAAGATTAATCTTCAAACCTTGTTTAGTGAATAATTTTTGAGCTTCTTTAGCGATGCCTTCATCACAAGCGGCCAAGAATCCAGGTAAAGCTTCAAGAATAGTTACTTCAGCACCAAGACGACGCCAAACTGAACCTAATTCCAAACCAATTACACCCGCGCCGATAACACCCAATTTCTTAGGTGTTGTACCGAACTTCAATGCGCCTTCGTTATCGCAAATCAATTCATTATCAACAGGCATACCTGGTAAGTGACGAGCTTTAGAACCTGTAGCAATAATCACATTTTTTGCAGTTACTGTGCCAGCGTCTTTGCCATCAATCTTAACTTGATAACCGTCAGCGCCTTTACCTGCAAATGATGCATGACCTCTTAACAAAGTGATCTTGTTCTTACGGAATAAGAACTGAATACCACCTGTCATTTTTGTCACGATGTCATCTTTACGTGCAATCACTTTTTTCACATCAACGCTCACATCTTTCACAGTGATACCGTGATCAGATACGTGATGAGCAATGTTCTCAAACTCTTCAGAGGTTGCTAACAAAGCTTTTGATGGAATACAACCAACGTTCAAGCATGTACCGCCTAAACGTGGCTCACCTTTAGGATCGTCGTAAGCATTGCTTTCAGCACAAGCTACTTTAAAACCTAGTTGAGCAGCGCGGATCGCAGCGATATAACCGCCAGGACCGCCACCGATAACTACAACGTCAAAATTTTGACTCATGTTTTTTCCTTAACCGTATCTCTGGATTAAAGGTCTAATAAAAGACGTGCTGGATCTTCCAACGCTTCTTTCATCGCAACCAAACCTAACACTGCTTCACGACCGTCAATGATGCGGTGGTCATAAGACATAGCTAAGTAGTTAATCGGACGCACTACAACTTGACCGTTTTCAACAACAGCGCGGTCTTTCGTAGCGTGGATACCCAAAATAGCTGATTGTGGTGGGTTGATGATCGGTGTAGACAACATTGAACCGAAGATACCGCCGTTAGAGATTGAGAATGTGCCGCCTGACAAGTCATCCAATGTCAACTTACCATCGCGTGCTTTAACACCAAACTCTGCAATTTTCTTTTCAATATCAGCCAAGCTCATTTGATCAGCATCACGCAAGATAGGCACTACTAAACCACGTGGTGAACCTACTGCGATACCGATATCAAAGTAACCGTGATAAACGATGTCATTGCCATCTACTGAAGCATTCAAGATTGGGTATTTCTTCAAAGCGTGAACAGCTGCTTTAACGAAGAAAGACATGAAACCTAACTTAGTACCGTGTTCTTTTTCGAACTGGTCTTTGTATTTGTTACGCATACCCATCACTGGAGCCATATTAACTTCGTTGAACGTTGTCAAAATAGCGTTAGTTTGTTGAGACTGCAATAAACGCTCAGCAATACGAGCACGCAAACGGCTCATTGGTACGCGCTCTTCTGGGCGACCACCAATGTTTACTTGAGGAGCTGATGCTGCTGCAGGTTTAGCTGCAGGTGCTGTGCCAGACAATGTTGCAAGAACATCACCTTTAGTAACACGACCATCTTTACCAGAACCGCCCACTTGAGCTGTTGATAAATTGTTTTCAGCCATTAACTTAGCTGCTGATGGCATTGCTTTAGCGCTTGCTGCAGGTGCCGCTGCTGCTGGAGCTACTGCTGGGGCAGGAGCTGCCGCCGCTGGAGCTGGAGCTGCTGCAGCTGGTGCTGCGGCTGCTTTAGCAGCGCTGTCGATCTTAGCGATCACTTGATCAGAAACAACAGTACCGCCATCACCAACAACGATTTCAGCCAAAACGCCTGCTGAAGGTGCTGGCACTTCAAGCACTACTTTGTCTGTTTCAATTTCGATCAAGATTTCATCTTGAGCAACTGCTTCGCCCGCTTTTTTCTTCCAAGTCAACATTGTTGCTTCTGCAACTGATTCTGATAATTGTGGAACTTTGACGTCTACGATAGCCATGTTCTTTTCCCTTATTTTCTTTAGAGTATTAGTTAATGTGTTTTGTTAGTTACTTATTTAGATAGTACGAAACCTTTGAGCTTGGCAAATGCGCCATCCACCAAAGATTTTTGTTGATCTTGGTGTAAGTGTGCATAGCCACAAGCTGGAGATGCAGAAGCTGGACGACCTGAGTAACCCAATTTCTGACCTTCAGTCATGTTCTCGTGGATGTTGTGCTGGATGAAGAACCATGCACCCTGGTTTTGTGGCTCATCTTGACACCAAACAATCTCAGTTGCTTTTGGATACTTCTTCATTTCAGCAGCAAAGGCTTTGTGCGGGAATGGATATAACTGTTCCACACGAATCAATGCCACATCATCTTGTTTCTTCGCTTCACGTGCTTTAACAAGGTCGTAATAAACCTTACCTGAACACGCAACAACACGAGTTACTTTCTTAGCGTCGATCTTGTCATCTAGCTCACCGATCACTGTTCTAAATTCACCTTTTGTGAACTCAGATACTGGTGATGTAGCGTCCTTATTTCTCAACAATGACTTAGGTGTCATGATGATCAAAGGCTTACGGAACTGACGAATCATTTGACGACGCAACAAATGGAAGATTTGAGATGCTGTTGTTGGTTGAACAACTTGCATATTCATATCAGCACACAATTGCATGAAACGCTCTGGACGTGCTGATGAGTGCTCTGGGCCTTGACCTTCATAACCGTGAGGCAACATCATTACAAGACCGTTAGCACGGCCCCACTTCACTTCACAAGATGCGATGAACTGGTCAATCACAACCTGCGCACCGTTCACAAAGTCACCGAACTGGGCTTCCCAGATCGTCAATGTGTTTGGTTCAGCAGCTGCATAACCATATTCAAAACCAAGAACCGCTTCTTCAGACAGGATTGAGTCAATCACTGTGAATGGCGCTTGGTTATCAGCAACGTGTTGCAATGGAATGTATGTACCAATGTCCCACTTTTCACGATTTTGATCATGAATCACAGCGTGACGGTGTGTAAATGTTCCGCGGCCTGAATCTTCACCTGATAAACGAATTGGATAACCACTCGCCACCAATGAAGCAAAAGCCATGTGCTCACCCATACCCCAGTCAACGTTCACCTCACCACGACCCATCGCAGCACGGTTATTTAAAACGTTATCAACTAAGTTATGCGGCTTGAAGCCTTCTGGAACTTTAGTAATGCGCTCAGCAAGACGCTTCCACTCAGCCAAAGGAATGGCTGTGTCTGCAGAGTCTGTCCATTTCTTATTCAAGAATGGAGACCAATCTACAGCGTACTTACCTTTGAAATTAGAAATCACAGGATCAACAGTGTGCTTACCAGCGTCCATTGCTGAACGATAAGCCTTCACCATTTCATCACCACCACCTGCAGGCAACACGCCTTGAGCTTCTAATTTGTCAGCATACAACTTACGAGTACCTGGGTGCTGAGCAATCTTCTTGTACATCAAAGGTTGAGTCAACGCAGGTGTATCTTGTTCGTTGTGACCTAATTTACGGAAACAGATAATGTCGATCGCAACATCTTTCTTGAAAGTGTTACGGTATTCAACAGCTAACTGAGTTGCGAATACAACTGCTTCAGGATCATCACCGTTCACGTGCAATACAGGAGCCTCGATTGTTTTCAAGATATCTGTACAGTAAAGCGTAGAACGCAAGTCACGTGGATCAGATGTTGTGAAACCGATCTGGTTATTAATCACAATATGGATTGTGCCGCCTGTGTAGTAGCCACGAACTTCAGCCATCGCTAAAGTTTCTTGCACCACACCTTGACCAGCAACAGCAGCGTCACCGTGAACCAAGATAGGCATCACTTGATCGCCAGTAGCATCGCCACGACGATCCATACGAGCACGTACTGAACCTTCAACCACTGGGTTAACGATCTCTAAGTGAGATGGGTTAAATGCCAATGACAAATGAACAGGACCGCCTGGAGTTGTGACATCGCTTGAGAAACCTTGGTGATACTTCACGTCGCCAGCAGGCAAATCTTCTGGAGCTGTGTGATCAAACTCAGCAAACAAATCCTTAGGCATTTTGCCTAAAGTATTCACCAACACGTTCAAACGACCACGGTGGGCCATACCGATCACGATTTCCTGTACACCAGCAGTACCAGCAACACGAATCACTTCATCCATAGAAGCGATGAAACTTTCACCACCCTCTAATGAGAAACGCTTTTGACCAACATACTTCGTATGCAAATAACGCTCTAAGCCTTCACCAGCAGTTAAACGCTCTAGAACTTGCTTTTTCTTTTCAGGTGTAAAAGATGGAGTTGAACGAGCAGACTCAAGCTTCTCTTGCCACCAACGCTTCAGGTTCTGGTCAGTGATGTACATGAACTCAGCACCAATCGTGCCTGAGTATGTTTGACGCAAATTCTGTAGCAACTCGCGCAAAGTCATATTGTCTTTGCCGAAGAATGTGTTGCTTGTATTAAATACGATATCCATATCAGCATCACCCAAGCCATAGAAGGCTGGATCAAGCTCAGGAATATTTGGGCGCTCAGTGCGCTTCAATGGGTCTAAATCAGCCCAACGGTTACCAACATTTCGGTGAGCAGCAATTAATTGCTGAACAGCCACACGCTTACGACCTAACTCAGAATCAGCAGAATCATTGATCACACGGATTGGGCCTTGCTTTGCGCGCTCGGCAAAAGCATTCACCACAGGTGCGTGAGGAACATCGTGCTTTGTTGATCCATCAACAGCTGGAACTAATTGAACGTTATCGAAATACTCGCGCCAATAGTCTGAAACAGAAGCTGGATTTTGGAGATAGGATTCGTAGAGTTCTTCTACGTAAGGGGCGTTTCCGCCAAAGAGATAAGAACTACCTCTGTAGGACTGCATCATATTGCTCACCTTTCATCGGGTATCCCGAATTTGTAGTGGGTTAAGACCTTCCGCGACACGGCTTGACCGGTTAGCGGATTGCGAACTAGTTGTAACTGCAACGGAAGGATTTCCGCAATCAAGAGTTTACACCTCTAAGCCCCTAATTGCCTTACTTTTTTACTGAATAACACTGTAAACCTTAGCTCTGAGCTAAACAGTTAGGTCTTTCCCCTAAGAAAATAAGGGGTTTAAGCAAGTATCTTGTAAGAAATTTCCTACAAGAAAATCAGAAATGTCTGATATTCAAAAGATGAAATCCTATCTACGATTTAATTTCCTTGAATAACGTAATAGGAATTACTGATGAAAATCAAAAATCTAGAAAATCCTAAGGATTTCTTGAGTACCCGCCAAAGTGCGCGGCATCTTCAAGTATCACTGGGTACCGTCCAAAAGATGGTTGAAACTGGCGAATTATTGGCCTGGAAAACCCAGGGTGGTCATCGCCGGATATTGATGTCTTCTTTAGAGCAATTACTAAAAAGAAGGCGTTTGGGCATCCGTCAACGTTGCGGAGAGCAGTTTCTGCTCCTAGCGGTTTTAAGGCGCAGCGATAGCTTCGAAGCCTTTAAAAGCTTTACATCCCCTTGGAGATCTGAAGTAGACCTGCATTTATGTGCAGACACCCTTGAAGCCCTGATGCAATCAGTGTCACTGGCGCCCGACGTGATTTACCTAGATGCAGGTATATCACCTGTTGAACAGGTTCATTTACTGCATTATCTCAGCAGGAATACTCATACTAAAAATATTCCAATATTGGTAGAAAGTGCATTTTTGAAAATACATCCTCAAGTACTCAAGAGCTCATCGGATGCCCAAGGAGATATCAAGCTAAAACCTGGCAGAAAACCATCTCATAATCCGATGATTAGATCCTATCAACAAGAGCATTTAATATCTGAAGATGGCATGGTTAATCTAAAGTTTTCAGAAAAGATGGAGAATCTTATTCTAGATTGCATGGCCAAGAAATGCGAAAGGACCTGATTAACAGGCCCTTTTTCAAACTAGTTAGTCAATTAACTATTATTAGATAGCAAATCGACTACGGTCTTGTCCTTCAATCCATTTAGGAGCCTTACCGCGACCAGTCCAGGTTTCACCTGTGTTTGGGTTGCGGTATTTTGCTGCCACTTTACCGCCTCGTGAACCAGCTGGTCCCTTACGGTTAAATACGTCTGAAGCACTCAAGTTATATTGCTCAATAATTGCCTTAGCCTTAGCAACACCCTCTGCTTTTTCACGTGCTTTAGCTTCTAGAATTTGCTTTTCTAAAGCTTCTTTTTGCGCTAATAATTCTTGATACGTAGCCATTTATTCTCCGTTTGATTATTGTAATCGTGCATTAAGTTTATATTAATTAAGATCATTTGATCTCAACAATCTTAATTATATACACATAATATGGATTAATTAATAACCTAGTAAATAAATGTTATTAAAGCTTATATTAAATATGCCACTTTTATAGTTAATTACTCTTGGGTAAATAGCTACTTTAAATTAATTATTAATTGTATAAATAATGCAATTACCAGAATTAACCTCCTGGGCTAGCCGGCACCACTCTCCACCCCTCTTGGCAAGTTTGCACATAAGGATAGTAAGTTTGACTAGATTGGCAGTAGTACCAAACTGGGGGTAAGTTCTGTGCCAGTAAGGGCTGAGGAGGTGGCGGCGTCACGATGATCGGCGCCCTTTGAACATAAACCGGTTCAGAATAAACAACCCTGGGCTGAGTCATTGAGTAGACAACTAGGCCACCCACTAGCGCCGGAACAACCCAATGACCCGAGCTGCGGTGCTGATAATGACCATGATGATGTCTGCCACCAGCGAAAACACTGCCAGACACCAATACCCCGATTAAAACAAAGCTACTGAGAACTTTCTTGAAACTGGACATATCAACTCCTTCTTAGTTAAACCTATAACGAGCAGATCTTTTGTTTAGTTGACATCTTATTGATAGATATTCGCCCCTAAGAAGGCTCACCAGAACTGCGCTTTATTGAGAAGATGCAAAATTCCAAAAAAAATCCTACGGTTAACCTTTTAAAGATCAAAAGAATTAATGCTAGAACACTTAGAAATATCCAGTAATTAGTAATTTGTCAGAAAGCTGGTACACCGAAGATATGGCATCCATTATGGATAAACATAATTTACGACGTCATTAATTAGGGAGCATCATGAAAAAGTTATTCATTCTAGCTATCAGTACCTTAGCTAGCCAACTAGTTTGGTCCCAAGCTGCAACCATAGCTCCAGGCACACCACTCAATATTTTTGAGGGCAAAAAAGAGGTAGTTATTCAAAGTAGCAAAGGTCCCATCACCATTACACGCGTGATGACACCATGCGCCAAAAATGGCGGCACTCTACAGCCATTAATTCCAGTTGCTGGCATTGTTCCCGTAACAGAATCTGAAATCATCGAAGCATTGGGTGATAAGAATGCTTTAGTAGTTGATATGCGCGACTCGAATGATCGAGTTAAAGGAACCATTCCAGGATCGATTGGTATTCCCTACACTGAAATTGCGATGCGCATGGATGAACTTGGTTGCACGAAACTCCCTGATGGTAACAAGCAAAAGTGGGACTGCAGCAAAGCTAAAAAAGTTTATGGCTTCTGTAATGGTCCAGTTTGCCCTCAAAGCCCTTCTGCTTACAGAGCAATGGTGCGCGAAGGCTTCCCAGCCACTAAGATTTATTACTATCGTGGCGGCATGCTTGATTGGGACGCTTTAGGCCTAACCACTATTAAAGGTGAGTTTTAATTGGCTCAATGAGAGTTGGTCGGGGCGAGAGGATTTGAACCTCCGACCACTTGCACCCCATGCAAGTACGCTACCAGGCTGCGCTACGCCCCGACTGAAACTTATTTAGACAGTATCTGAAGTACTGCCATCAACTCATCTCTGATAGAGGATGGTCCAGCTGGAATCTCTTGTATTGAATGCCCGTTGGCCTCATCCAAACGAAGTCTGGCACCACTGATAGTGAAACCCTCTTCGTATAAGAGCTCACGAATTCTTCTAATGAGAACAACTTCATGGTGTTGGTAATAACGACGATTACCTCTTCGCTTTTGAGGTTTGAGTTGGTTAAATTCTTGTTCCCAATATCTCAATACATGAGGCTTCACTTCACAAAGCTCACCCACCTCACCAATGGTGAAGTAGCGCTTAGCTGGAATTGGAGGGAGACTATCCCCGGCAATCATGCCGTTACCATTCTTTTCCATAAATGAAACTCGTTAGAGCTTAGGATCGACCTTGTCTTTAAGCTTTTGGCTTGCGTGGAATGTGACCACACGTCTTGCTGAAATAGGTACTAACTCGCCAGTCTTTGGATTACGACCAGGTCTTGCTGATTTTTCGCGCAATTGAAAATTGCCGAAACCAGAAATTTTTACATCAACTCCAGAATCCAAAGAAGCACTGACCGTTTCAAAAAATGAATCGATCAAATCTTTTGCCTCACGCTTATTAAGACCTACTTGGTCAAATAAGGCGTCTGACAATTCTGCTTTAGTAATCGTGCCCGCTTCACTCATATCAGGTCTCCGCTTTTCTTTAGATTCTTAGTATTGCTTAATTTGCTTCAATTAACGAATTCTAGCTTGGCATTTTACGCTCATGGCGTCAAGCAGGCTAGAAATCACCGGTTCAATCTGTGCATCTTGTAATGTACCTGATTCATCTGACAAAGTAATACGGAATGCCAAACTCTTCTCATTCGCAGCCATACCACCCATGCGACCTTCTGAAGGTTTGAATTCGTCAAACAAATCAATTTTCTTAATTAGTGGCTGTTTTGATGACTTCATTGCATCAATTAACTGCGCAGCAGTCACAGATTGCTGCACCACAACAGCTAAGTCACGCGTCACCGCAGGGAACTTGCTGATATTGCCAATGCTTGGCAAACCAACTTCCTGGATCAAAGCCCAATCAATTTCAAAAACAACTGGAGCTCCTGGCAAAGCATATTCTTGCTGCCAACGTGGATGTAACTCGCCCACAAAACCTAATGAAATTTCTTTGCCACGCTTTTTAATCGTTAACTCAGCGCTACGACCAGGATGTAAAGCAGGATGAGCTAATGCTTTGGCTTTAATTTCTAATGGGGCTAGCAATGCTTCCACATCACCCTTCACATCAAAGAAATCAACTGGA
>ERZ1034361.1604-NODE-1604-length-11783-cov-5.331796_pt1 | contig 11783 bp, 9 predicted proteins | sample MGYA00520617_ERZ1034361 | MGnify/ENA primary metagenome ERZ1034361 (study PRJEB33736, sample SAMEA104284507) | Azolla filiculoides | biome: Urban; feature: Water surface; material: Ditch water | place: Netherlands | collected 2015-10-28 | depth 0-0.1 m ... | reverse complement strand
TCCTGCTCTTCCCAGTTAATTCCGAAACGAACGAATACGGTGTACTCGATTGTGTCCTTCTTGGGCACGTAGAAACGGTTAACTGTGATATCACGCTGGAAGCCCCAGATACGGTTCTGTGGGAATGTAAGATCTACATAGTCCGCAGGGTAGTAAGGAACTTCGAGAACGGGGATACCGAGAACACGAGTCTGACGTGCTCCACCGATGGTCTGATCGACACCACCGAGGTAGCTACCACGAGCTGCCTCAGTTGAACCGATTGAATCGAATACGGTACCGTTGTTCTTAACGATGTTAGCGAAGGTGTCTGTACCAGCATAGAACTTGAGTCCTGTCTGGAGAGCACGGTAGCGACGTGGAAGGGTCTGAATAAGAGCTTGCATGTCACCAACGGTCCAGTTAGCGTCGTTCTGTGCAACGGCAGCTTCGTGAGCGAAGCCATCATCCTGTAGACGCTGTAGGAATCCAGGCATAATACCTAGGAAGGCATCTCCACCTGAACCAACACCATTGATAGCGAGATCCTCGATGTCATTACCGAAAGCTGTGGTCATGAGACGCACTAGGTGGTCCTCAAGAGCACCTCCTTCAATATTGTCTTCGAGTGCTTCTGATGAAACTTCCCAGTCAAGACGGAGCTTCTTAGTGGTAAGTTCTACCTTGCTAAATGTAGCTCCAGCGTTCTGGAATGAAGCGTCACCCTGGTTAGCTGCACGAACAACACGCTCACCTACGTTAACCTTTTCAAGTTCCATAGTGTTAGCACGCATAGTCACACGGCGACCATCGTTAGCGAGAGTAGTAGCATCCCAAACGTAGTCAATAAAACGACGAGCCTGTTCAGGACGTAGGATACCAGCACCTTCGTAACGGGGGTTTTCAGTATATGATGGGTTGACGGCGTTACGGCCCTCAGTAGTACCTAGGTTAGCATCTCCTGTAGTTTCTCCAAGGAACGCAAACGCTGGGTCTGATACACCACCAATACCACCTGCATAAGCTGCACCATCTGAGTTAGGGTAGCTTGTGGGAGCAGGATTGTTTTTGATAATTTCTTCTGACATTATTTTCACCTCCAAGTGATTTTTAATTTATTTCAGTAGATCGGCATTTGTGAGGAAACGACCGCCCCATACTGATTTTTCAACCATTGCTGGTTCCTGTACGATCTCGCCCAGATCGCCAGACTTACGGAAAGCTGTATCTGCTTCTAGAGCATCAATTGACTTTCCAAGATTTTCGAAGTCCTTCTCAGCATCTGCAATTTTTGCGTTTGTGAGTTCGTTTGACTTCTTTAGTGAATCAACCTCGGCACTGAGTGCCTTTACAGTTGAAACAAGGTCGCTAAAGGCTGTTGTGATTGTGTCCTTAAGATCTGCAATAGCAGTAATCTCGTCTGACTTTTTAGTTGCCATGTCTTCTTCAGCTTCAACTTCAGCGGTTTCTGCTGCTTCGTGGTCTGCACCCTCGGCTGCTTCTTCTTCTTCAGTTTCTGCTGCAGCTGCCTTTTCTACATCCTCAGCAACGTCTGCTGCTTCAATTGTAGTTTCTTCAGTAGCTTCAACAACGGCTTCTGCCTCTGGAGCGACATCGACATTAGTGTTTTCTTCTGTCATAATGTTTACCTCCTTGTTAATCTCAGTGTTAATGCCTTTAGCACTATCGACCAAGAACTTTATCATATTTGTTTTTTCGTTATCTAACTTCTCAACGAAACCAATATTCTGCATTGGAGAACCACTGGTAGGGCTTAGCTCAACTTCATTCTCAGAAAGGAGCACCAAACCAGACTCTTTGTCGTAGAAGACGTTTTCAATTTCAAGGTCAACAGAGTCACCCTTTACTACGTCAACACCACTGGAGTTCTTCTCTACAGAGAGAATACTTGCAAACTGATTAGCAGGGTTATCAACAAGTGATAGCTCTACTAGATCATAATCCTTAATGATACGGACTGCACAGTCCATCTTTTCATCATATCCATCGTCCCACTTATTCATGCGACCACCAATGGAGAAACCTGTGTATGTTCCATCTAGAACCTTTTCCCAAGCGTCCTGGGCACCCTTTGATACATATGCTGATACGTATACGCCTGAGTAGAACTTCTTGCTCTCAGGATCAAAGTACTTATCTTCTTTAAAGGAGACCATTTTACCTACCGCTGAAGGCTGGTGCATCTCACGAATGTTCCCACGGAACTTGGAGAAAGCACTTAGTGAAGCCTCAGTGGTAACGATGTCCTGCTGCTTGTCAATGTTGTCTAGCGTGGCAAAACCAGAAACAATGCGTCGCTCTGCATCTACCTTGCTAAAAGGCATTGAGAGACGAACGTTGTCGCCTTCTGATTCCCAGTGTGCTTTAGAAATAGTCATACTACTTTATTATATACCCTTTTTTGAAACGTTATCGTTCTGTTATTTATTATACACTATTTTACGGTGTTTTGCGACCTTCGCCTTTTGGGGCACGTCCATCGGTAGTAGCTGTTCCATCTGACTGTTGGTTGGCACGCTCTGCATCTCGTGCTCTAGTCTGATCAGCAGTTGCCTTTGCATCTGCAGCAACCTTAGAACCCATTTCAAAAGGCTGGTCTCCACCTGAGATCTGTGGAAGGTTAATAACTTCACGAGCCTCATTTGGCATCATGATTTGGTTACGAACATAACGCTCAAGGATTTGTGACTGAGCTGTTTCATCTGTAAGTGTGAGTTCGTTAAACTTAAGTTCTAGAACATCTGTCTTTTCACGAACAATCTTATTAAGGATCTTCTCCAAGTTACGCTGAGCTGGTCTAGCAACCTGTTCCTTAAATGTACGGTCCTGTGATAAAGCAGCAGCAATATTTGAAGAGTCGCTACCACCAAGTTTTGAAAGAGGAACCTGGTGGGCAATCAGGATATCGTCACGTACTTGCTGACGGTACTGGTGGAATGAACCTTCCTGTACACCGTTCTCAATTGGGTCCATCTTGAACTCAACCTTGTTGGTCTCAGTATCTCCTGGAAGAGGAATATAGAGTGTACGGTGTGACTGGCCCTTTAGACTTGTCTGTAGGAATCGGAATAGCTTGTCTTCTGCTTCCTGAGAAAGCTGAGCACCCTTTAGAGTTACAACATAACGAGGTACAGCCTTGTTTGAGAAATAATCAATGTTGTACTGTGATGCTAGTGAGTCACCAAGAAGTGACGGCATTGCTGCAATGGTATCTGGAATACCATAGAAAGTATTTAGAGGAGAGTATTCTTTGATATGGATAATCTCATTGGGACGTGGATCATCTGTAATTGGACTTGGATTCTTTGCCCCGAAATTACGGAAGTAAACAACCTTATTAGCAATGATCTGAACAAATCCATCGTGAAGACGACGTACACGAACTGTGGTAGAAGGGATGTGTCCTACATATCCAATCTCACCGTTAACGGTACGACCAATTTCAATGTAGCCGTTACCAGTAGCATGAACATCAGTAAATACCTTTTCCATGATGCTGGTAAAGCTTTCATCTTCGTTAAGACTTTCGATCCAGTCACGTAGCTGCACCTTAAGACGCTCAATCTTTTTACGTGCTTTAGAGAGTTGATCTTTTGTAGCTGTTTCAAGTTTTAGCGTAGTTTTATCGGATACAACAAAATCATAACCAAGACCAACGGTATTCTCAACCTTAGCATCAATAGCTGCGTGGTTGGCAAATGAAGTGTCATAATATCCAGCTAGCTGGTAGACATCATATGGGGGAGTAATGATATCGAAGATACCATAGGCATTACGATAAACAATACCAGGGTTTAGCTTCTTGGACTTTGCTCCACCAGTACCGCTGTCAATTGCACCAGCAGCTTCCATGTAAGCATCTGATACTTCTGTCTTAGATAGGCGTTGAGTGCGACGCTTAAAGTTAGCATCTAGTCCACGATAGTCCTTGATTTCATCCCAAGTCTTAGTAAATGGATCTGTAGTCTTTGTTGCATTATCTTCAAACAGATCATCTGTTCTAATTGGGATTTCAATCCGCTGGTATCCATCGCTAGGCATTGTAAGCCTCAACTCCAATTTCGTCAATTGTTCTTTGTGCAGCAATTAGGGCACCGAGATCGTTGTCGGATGGAATATATCCTTGAGCCATTCGGTCTACCTGTTCGCTGTGAGTCTCGTCACTAACCATTCTCTGGTTGGGGAAGAAGATGGCCTGACCTTCAGACTGACCGTAATAGGCTGCTGCTTTAGTTAGTTCATCAATCTTAGACTGATCATTACGCATAGACTCGATGCATAATGGGTCGTTATTGCCACCTGTAAATGCTTTACCATCTGGTTTAATCCAAATATATAGTCCTGCATTTGAAAAGGGTTCTTCTACTACTTGTACACGGGTCTTACCAATTTGACCCTTCATCACTTGTTCCATAACCACAAGTATACCATATTATGCTGATGTGACTACAGCCGACTTCCAAATTAAGTCTTGGTATACCTGATATTGGTAATCATGAATACGGAAAACCTCGTCAGAGTCAATTGTGATTCTGTCTGTTCCCGTGTACTTTTTAAAGATTGTTGTACCGTTAATAGCCACGGCATCATTGGATGAAATGAACAGAACGTTTCTCCATGTAAAGGTTTGTCCTACTACAACTTCAAGGTCTTTCCAGTATTCCCAGTCAACGTCGCTAGCGTCTACTGACTTAACAGAAGACCATTTACGGAAGATTGATCTAGAGGCTTCATCTGCCTGTGAGGCTTGATAATGCGAAACGTTATTAAAGATAATTGGACCAGTAATTCTGAGTGCCCCTACATTTGCAGAGAAGTCTACTGGGCTATTGAATACGACACCCAGCATTGTCCATGAGTTAATGTTAATGACTGGATGCTTTACCTTACGTCCATTAATATAGAACATGATTCCATCTTTTTCAAGACCAGTAAGTGCATCAATAGCATAGATTACTCCACGCTTAGTATTACCAATGTCTGGCTTCATATAAAACTTAATAAATTGATATGCAGATTCTTTTCCTCGTGCTTCAATTTGGAATAGCTCTGTAACATCGGTGGGGAAAGTTTCATCATCAAACCTTAAAGCCATCTGCCAAGCGTTTACCTTGTAGTAGTCTGATCTGTTCTTGTTGATAGGAATACTGAATCCACGCTCATAGGACCTTCCAGTTATACCCTTTAGGCGTAAACCACTAGTTGAAGTCAGGTAGAAGTGTGGCGTACTACCTTTGTAAATGGTAAAGGGGTTACGACCCTTATAGTCAAAGTATTCTCCAGATTTACGGTATGGATAAATATCTGATCCGTACTTAGTACCCACAGGATTAGCCATGAATGCGTTCAATGCTTGTGATGATAGCTGTAATGATTGGATCTTTACTGGGTTTTCCTTTTTACCGTTGGAGAAAATCTCAATGTGCGTAACTAGGGCAAGAGTTTGAAAGTCAACATTTTGTGGAGGGTAGATAACCATATCATTAACAACCTCATACTTTGTTTTTTGCCAATTAGTTCCTGGCTCAATAACACCAGTTTTAGGAGCTGCCTCAACAGTATTAAAGTTGTTAACGTTTACTGTGGATGCACTCTTTAGATACTGAAATGAAACATAGGTCTTAACAATTGAATCTGCTGTATCGTATGCATTCTTTACAAACTTGTTGATGGGTGGGTATGTGATATTAAACTGTACAAAGTCAAGATCGTAGTACTTATTTCCATTTCCATCATCTACATATTTGCCAAAATAACTAAGTGGTTGATAGTCTTGCCAGTATCCGTTTGTAGCGACATCTAGAACAAAACCAGTGAATAGTGATTTTGGAAATAGTGTGTAACTTGCAATGTGAGCAAGCATTGTATCGATTAGGACACTATAGACTCCACCACCGTCATAAATGTCATCGTATGGAGTATTAAGATTACCAAAGTATTGATTACCGCCATCAGCTAGTGCTGCCCAATATGTACTTGGAATAGAGGACTGAACAATCCATGTACCATTGGCAATATCTGAATCAAAGACATAGTAGTTTGAGTCTGATGTGTTATACCAAACATCGCCTGTAAATAGATCTACCTGTGTTGGGTCTGGAGATGTTGAAGAGCTGTATCCATTACCAAAGAATATGTCTCCTGCATCTAGAGGACCGACTGAGTCAATTGAGTTATATCCAACAGCAATTCCGTTTGATGTAAATACATTAGAAATCTTTTGAAGGTTTCTTGCAGTACAGAATCCAACTCTGAAAATGTTTCCAGCAAACGTATTAGTAAAGTTTCTATTTCCACCGACATAAAGTTTTACCTCTTGCTTGGCCCCAAAGAACTGCAATAGTTTACCATTGATTGATTCAATGCCAGCTTCTGGTAGAAGTTCTGACCATGGAGCTGTGGCAAATGGATCAATGTTGATACCAACGAATAGGAAGCCTCCTGGGGTGTGTGTTGTATCAGTATAGAATGTCGTTTCTTCTACTGTTCCATCTGAGTTTAAATATTTGAGTGTATAGGTAGTGTCAGTTCCCTCTAGAGCTACCTCCAAAATATCACCGCTTACTTGATTTTCAAGATAGAAGATAGTTTGTTTTGTTTCTACAGTTTCATCAGATTCCATGAGTGCATAAAAAGCTTTTACATCTTGCTCCAGTAGATTTACAGTATCAAATAGTATGTAACCTTCTGTGGAATCCCAACTGGTATTTGGCTTTAGAGTTGCAGCAGGGCCGTAGAGAGTTGTATAGTCAGAGATGTCTGAGTACCAAGCATCTGTTGTCTTATTATCAAAAGTTACTGATGGTAATGGGTAGTCTGGAATTGAAATTGCTGAATTATCAATTGAGAGGTTTTCATTAATACCTTGTTGCCAACGACCAATGTCTGGGTAAATATAACTTTTGGCATAGTTTGCGAGGGTAAAGTCAACAGCAATATCTGTGCCAAGGTTTGATCCAGAGATGTTATCTGGAACCTCTACACCTTGACCATAAACAAATCTTCTTTTCTCAACAATACTTGGAACAATATATGGATAGATTCCAATACAGTCAACCTCAATGCGTGGGACATCTTGATAAGCATAAACGCCAATCCAGTCATTATCGTAGCTTCCGCCACCATCGGTGTGGTACCTGACTGGAAAGCTGATGTCTACTCCGATAAAGCTTAGGGTGATTACTTCTTCGCCATTAATAACTAGGCTTGCTCCATCTCCAGACATGCGAATGGCTGTAAGCATTGGACGGTCCCACTCTCCAATGTAGTAGGATCCAAATTGATCGCCTACCTTAAGGATTAAGAATGCATCATCAACATAGAGTCCGTCGCTAGAATTAATGGGGCCAATGATTCTTCTAAGATCAGTTGCGGATGATTGAATTTTTAGCCAAAGCTCTAATGTAAGATCTTTATACTTTCCATCCTCATTCATGAATCCAAAACCAGGGACGACCAGTGATGGCTCTCCATTGCTGTTTGGAGTTACTACAGTGCTACTAGAAGATCCATATACCATTGGTAATCCAGAGTTGGTTGCTCTTAATACCCCTTGATCTGCGAGGTAATATCCATTTGTTGACTGTAATCCATAGGCATTTGCTTCTGTGCCCATATTGCCCACAATTAGTTCTGGTAGTCCTGCGACTCTTCTGAGAAGATTAAATGGAAACAAGTTTGTGCCTAAAGATTCTACGCTAAACTGTTCTGACCACTGCCCCACTGTAATACCGTGGAGAAGTGCGTAGTATCCAGTAGTTGCACCAGTATAACTAATTTCAAATATTAGCTGTGCTGCTGTATCTTCTGGAACTGTGGGTAGCTCAAATGTTTCTGTAATATATGCCCACTGCTGAACATCTGAAATATAAAATGTTCTAGTATGTCTAACTGTATCCTCTATATCAGTATCGTAGTATTGATAACCAATAGTCAGGTTAATTCTTTTTGCAAATGGGAAAACATAGGTAGAGATTGAAAATGATCCTAGTAAATAGTTTAGATCTTGAAAGTAAAAAGTATCGGATGTGATAAATGACGAAGTCTCTGTTTCACCAACACCAATGTCTGGAAGTGTTAACTGATTGACCAAACTATCTGGAAAAATTAGTGCTGGGAATTCTGATGGGATTACATCTTCGGGAGTATAGATTTGTACTGTTGGGGTTTCTTCGCTTGGAAGAGATGTAGCGGTGGCAGTTGATAGATCTCTATTGACTTCACTAACAAGAGATACATAATCTACTGGTTCATCAAGTGACCACAAACCGACTGGGTGTTCTGCAAAAACTCTTTCTGCATATAGATTAGAAACGGTGGTCATATGTTCTCCTAATCTAGTTTATCATAGGCTACCCGATTAATTTGGTAGTGGGTACGGATACATGTCCTTTACAGATTGAATAGCATCTAGCCATTCCTGCTCTGTATTCTCTCCACGCTGCCATCCAAAATATAGTGGATCAGATACTCTAGCATACTCCGCTCTACGTTGCAACTCTATATTTGATCTTGTTGTCATGCCAACAAGGCCCAACTCTTTTTTTCTATTCCACTCTATAGCTTCTTCATCTGTCATGCTATAAACACGAGGATTACTTACTGGTGGCTGGCCATTAAGTAGTGGGGCATCTGAAATATCCAACATTACCATTGGTGGTAATGCAAGCTTTTCTTCTCTAGTTAATTCTTCCATAACACAATTATACCTTAATGATATAGTTTAGGGTAACATATGGCTGTAGGTTAGAATGAGATTGAGAGGCGTTTACTGCTGTATTGTTTACATTTGAAATACTTATGCCAGTTGTCTTTGTATCTGATTGTGGATTTTCATATGAAGCAAGTTGATTTCCATTTCCAGCAGTTCCAATTCCTTGAGGATATGAATAGCACGATCCATCCTGAACGTAGTCCCATCGAATACCAGGACCTCCCCAGTTTGCTGAAATATTTTGTGAGTGTGCATGATCATATACCCAGTGAGAGTGATATGTATTGTGGTAGTGTCCAGGATCAGACAATGTATTTGCGTGTGAGTGTGCTGGAACTCCAGATTGTGCTGCTGTTAGCGTAATGGCCTCATCTCCACCAGTACCGCCGAGGTTAGCGAATGTTCCAGAAGCAGCCTTACCAGCAATTACACGACCATTAGGATTTGGAAGATTAAAAGTTGTAGCGTTGTCTCCAATACCATAAGTTGTTCCAATTATAGAAAAGAGTGTTGCATATATTGTTCTTGAAACTTCTTGTCCCTGACACAATAGATATCCAGTAGGTGCCGTAGCTCCTGCATATGGCATTAAAGTTCCTGGAGGAACAACTGGTTGGAGTGCAACTAGGCTTTGAACTGTCATGTTTCCAGCACTATCAATTGATGCCAAAACATTACCAGCAGAGTCAGTCCACTCTTGCAAGCTGGCAGTTTGACCTAGCTTTCCTTTAATGGTCGCTGGAACTAGATATGTTTGTGCCGTTGTATATTGAACATTCTTAAAGATGTTAGGAAGAACCGTTCCAGCATTTGATTGCCAGACACCAGCAGTAGCGTCAAAGTAGTATCCATCATATACTTGACCGTCTGATGGGTTGGATGGAAAATCTAAGGGCATATCTCTATCCTACCAAATATCCATAAAAAGAATTTCTATAAGCTGGTCCATCTGCACCATTTGGTATGGTAACAGTTCCTCCACCTCTAACTGTAACTGTCATGTAGTCTCCTGCTGCCATAACTACTGATGTACTAGCATGAGTTTCCCAGTGTGAGGCATTTCCAGTTTCTCCTTCAAGAATATCTTTATATGGTCCGCCATTCTTATAGAATGTAATAATTTTTCCAGTATACATTGCACCGTCATCTGCCGCTACGTCAGCACCAAAATGGTATAGCCCACCTACTGGGGCAGTAAACCTATAAGTTGATGTTGAGAAATTATTGCCAATATTAAATACTGTAGAATTATAGGGATAGTCCCCACCATTTGCTACTGTTGTTGAATTACTAACCCATGCCCAGAATGCTGGATTTCCTGGAGTTAGAGTGTATCCACTAAAGGTCTGTGTTCCAGTGAACGTATTTCCTCCAGCTACGTTAGCTTTACCTAACAGTGCTGACGTTACCACACTGTTGTCATTATAATTTTTCCAGGCACCAGTAGTTGAGTTGTAAACGTACTGATTAAATATCTGGCCATTTGTGGGTGAGGAAGGAAAATCTAGTGCCATTATTGTGCCACCTCAAATAGTGTTATTGATGATATAACTCGTGGTGTAATTCCTGTATCTCCATCAGCCTCTAGCCCTCTATTGATATATGCTGTTTGTGGAGACTCTGTTCTGATTTGTGCTTTATATGTTACCGCAGAAGTAGTTGCTGGAGAATCGAAGAAGGAGAACCCCTGCATCATTGGGCCTTCAAACCCACCCATTTGATAGGAAAAGGTTCCGCGATCCCTAGCACTTGCAGAAGTGTCCGCAATACCAATTGCTGTTCCATCTCTCAGCATTCTTCCGAATACAGAATACCTATCAATTGTGCTAGACCCAAGAGCAATGTTGCCAGTAACTAAAATTTTACTAGTATTTAGTTTTGGAGTAATTGATAGGGATAGCCCAGCCACATCAGTATATGCTGTTGATGTTGTGCTAAACACATCAGTTTTGATGACGCTAACTACCTGCAGAATAGACCCTGGAGTTGCAGCGGTATTAGAATGAACCTCCACCCATTGACTACTAGTTCCATCATTAACATAAACATAAGAAGATCCATCTAGACTGTTGTACCACATGTCTCCATGGATAGCCCCTGTTGGAGCTACATCAGCAATTGCTACTGGGCCAGCTGATACTGGGCTTGCTTTCCATGCAGATATATTTGAATCGTAATAATACCCCTGGTATACCTGGCCATTTGTTGGTGAAGCTGGAAACTGAATTGCCATAAGTCTATCCTACCAGATGCCCTGTAAAGACTGTAAAATACTCTGATGCGGCATAAAGGTCTCCGCCGCCCGAGTGGGTGTAAACTACAGAAACATAGTCTCCAGCTGCCAAAGTAAGATAAATAAAACTTCCTGGTCCTGGAGAGTCTCCGCCAAGATCGCTATATACACAGCGATCAAAAAAGGAATTGTTCTTATACCAATACATGCTTAGGGCTCCACCAGAACGTTTTTGAACCTTCATGTCAAATCTATACGTTCCAGCTACAGGGGCTGTAAATCTTCCATTGGACACATTATAGTTAGATCCAATATTCACATGAATCTGGTCATATACAATTGTTGCATTAGTGGCGTTAGCTAGGGTTCCAGCTCTTCTCATTGCTGCAAACACGGGTTGTGCTGGGGCAGTAATAATTCCAGAATTAAACGTCTGATTTCCACTAAAGGTATTTCCACCAGCAAGATTTGCTTTTCCAGTTTCAACAGAAGTCAGTCGATTCCCGAGGGTAGTATTCAGTGAAGAGTTTGCCTTAACTTCAGTCCAGTAGGCTGTAATCCCATTGTCAAAATAAACATATAGCGTGCCGTCATTAGTGTTATACCAAAGGTCGCCGTTCTTGGCTCCAGTAGGGGTAGTTGTAGAGGTAACTACGGCACCTACTGATGGTGTCTCAGATCTCCAGGCTAGCTTTACGTCATCCCAGTAATAACCCTGAAAAATCTGGCCAGGTGTTGGGGAAGCAGGAAAGTCAATAGCCATAAGACTATTCTACCTTATTCTGGCTTTGGGTATTTTGCCTTTACCGCCATGCACTCGGCAATATACTTGTCAAT
>ERZ1034361.1602-NODE-1602-length-11786-cov-8.077462_pt1 | contig 11786 bp, 12 predicted proteins | sample MGYA00520617_ERZ1034361 | MGnify/ENA primary metagenome ERZ1034361 (study PRJEB33736, sample SAMEA104284507) | Azolla filiculoides | biome: Urban; feature: Water surface; material: Ditch water | place: Netherlands | collected 2015-10-28 | depth 0-0.1 m ... | reverse complement strand
GCATCTACTGCGCCAGCTGGCACAACGAACTTGGGCTTGCTGGGGTTGGGGTGCCAGTCGAGCCAGTCGGCATCCTTCACAAATGCGCTCACAGTCCACGCTCCGTCAACTTGGCATCCAGGCGAGGGAAGACCGTGCGGGCGTTCTTGGAGAAGATGTTGGTGCGTTCTTCTTCTGAGATTTTCGCGGCATCGATGTAACGCTTGGTGTCATCGAAGTACTGGCCAGTCTGAGGGTCGATACCGCGGACAGCACCGATCATTTCAGAGCCGAAGAGCACATTCTTGTTGTCGATGACATCGACCAACAGGTCAATTCCTGGCTGGTGATAGACGCAGGTGTCGAAGAACACGTTATTCATGAGGTGTGTGGACAGGTTGGGTTGCTTAAGCATGTCTGCCAGTCCGCGGTAACGACCCCAGTGGTAAGGAACAGCTCCACCACCGTGAGGAATGATGAATCGCAGCGTGGGGAAGTCTCCGAACAGGTTGCCCTGAAGCAGCTGCATGAATGCCGTGGTGTCTGCGTTCATGTAGTGCGCGCCAGTTGCGTGGAAGTTGTGGTTGCAGGATGCAGACACGTGAATCATGGCGGGAACGTCGAGTTCGACCATCTTCTCGTAGAGCGGGTACCAGAACTTGTCGGTCAAGGGAACGGTCTGCCACTGACCACCGGAGGGGTCAGGGTTGAGGTTGACTCCAATGAAGCCCAGCTCATTGATGCAGCGCTCCATTTCCTTGATGGTCTCCGTTAGGTCAGCACCAGGAGACTGGGGCAGCTGAGCAACACCGATAAAGTCATCGGGGAAAAGGTCAACAACGCGCTTGATCAGGTTGTTGCAGGCCACGGTCCACTCGAGACTGATGCGCTGGTCACCTTCGTGGTGCCCCATTGCAGAAGCACGGGGCGAGAAGATGGTGAGGTCCGAGCCGCGCTCCTTGATGAGCTTGAGCTGGTTCTGCTCAATGGTCTCGCGAATGATCTCATCGGAGATCTCGGGGTATTCAGGGCTGGGCAGACCTGCTGCATAGGCAGCGAGCTGGTCAATGCGCCACTGGTTGTGAAGCTCCGGGGCCGTTGTGTAGTGGCCGTGGATATCGATAATCATGCGTTGTTCTCCCAAGCAGATTCGAGGACATAAATAGAACCCGACATGAGCATGCGGGCGGTGCGCAACAGCGCAGACTTTGTGACTACAGGTGAGCCAGAGGAGTTATCCACTTCCATCTGGACGGTGAAGAATCCGGTGGGGTGTTCCACTTCAACCTCGAGGCTGGATCCCACAGCATCCAGACCAGCAATCTGGGCAGCAACGCTGCCCTCCAGCATGCAGGCGGTGGCAACGGAGACAGCACCCAGAACACCGATGCTTTCGTGCACACGGTGAGGAATGAAGGTGCGAGTAGAGAGAAGGCCACCGTCCCGAGCTGGAGCCAGCAGGCTCATCTTGGGCACGGTCTTGTTGGTGACATCCCCGAGGTTCATCAGTGGCCCGACAGCCAAACGAATCTCTTCCACGCGAGCCTTGAGCTCAGCATTTGCTTCGAGTTCAGCAGGAGTTTCATATCCCGTGATGCCAAAGTCAGAGGCATTCAGGCAGACAACGGGCATGCCGTTATCGATGCAGGTCACCTGCACCCCGAGAACTTCGTCCACGACATTGCCGGTGGGAAGCAGAGCGCCACAGCTGGACCCCGCAACATCTTCAAAGTTGATGTTGATGGGTGCGTGGGTTCCGGGAACACCATCAATGCGGGCAGTACCGGCGTAGTTGACGACTCCCCCAGGAGTCTCCACGAACGCCGTTGCCTTGGAGTCGGTGTTCTCCATGTAAATGGCGACCGGGGTCACGCCATCTGCCGCGGGAACAAGGCCCTTTTCAATGGCAAAGGGACCCACACCGGCCAAGATGTTGCCGCAGTTCTGCTGGTCGCTGACCTCTGCACGATCTGGCCAGACCTGGAGAAATAAGTAGTCCACGTCGATGCCGTCGCGTTCTGACTTGCTCACCACGGCAACCTTGGAGGTCAGCGGGTGGCCGCCACCCATGCCGTCGATCTCGCGCACATCAGGCGAACCCATGGCAGCGAGCAAGAAGGTGTCCCGGGCAGCACGGTCTGCTGGCAAGTCACTTGCCAGGAAAAACAGCCCCTTGGAAGTTCCTCCGCGCATCACGGAGCAGGGAACAGCTACTTGAGAGTTATTCACCCGCGTAGTCCTCATAGACGAGACCCTTTGCAGCGAGCTTGTCGCGCATGTTGTAGATGTCGAGACCGAGTTCTCCAGTTGCCAGGCGTGTGCGCTTGCCCGCTTCCATGGCTTCGCGCTCCTGAGCAGCCTTGAGAACCTTTTCGGCATCTTCGCGCTTGACCAAGCAGACACCATCAATGTCAGCAACAATCACGTCGCCGGGGCGAACCAGCTGGTCTGCCATCAGAATCGGTGTCTGCACGTTTGCAATGGTTTCCTTGACGGTGCCCTGCGAGCTAATGGTCTTGGACCAGACGGGGAAGCCCATCTCGGTCAACGTTGCGACGTCGCGAACACCAGCGTCAATAACCAGACCACGAACACCGTGAGCCATCAGGCTCTCCGCGAGCAGGTCTCCGAGGTAACCATCGTCGCAGGGGCTGGTGGGGGTGACGATGAGGATGTCGCCAGGCTGTGCTTGTTCAACCGCAACGTGGATCATCCAGTTGTCGCCAGGAGCAACTTCACAGGTCAGTGCGTTGCCGGCAATCATGGCGGGGAAGATGGGGCGCAGGCGACGGTTCAACAGACCGATACGTCCCTGTGCCTCGTGCACAGTGGCAGATCCGAGAGCGGCAAGGCCGTCCACAATCTCAAGTGGGGTTCGTGGTGTTCCTCGAACGACGCGTGCCATGATTCTCCTTCGAAATTGCGCAAATATGCCTGTTCCTAGACAACTGCATTTCAGAGGAGAAAACCAAGGAGCCTTCCGGATAGTGGAAGGGCAATATGAGGAGGTTTAGGTGCTTGCCTGCAGGCGAGCAGCGTCTCCCAGACCTGCTTCAACCAGTTTCTTGGACAGAGCTGCGCCTGTGACCTGCATCACGGGCACCAATTTGCCCAAATCGCGACCATCGCTGGGTGCCACGATGCCCAGTGCGGCGATGACATTGCCGCCCTTGCCTCGCAAGGGCACAGCAATGGAAACCGCACCTTCCGCGAGCTCTTCCTGGGTCTTGGCAAAGCCCTGAACCTTGATGGTCTTCAACTGCGTTTCGAGAACCCCTGGGTCTGTAATGGTCTGGTCGGTGTAACGATCAAGAGAATTCAGAACTGCTTTCTGCAGTTCCGCGTCACCATGAGCCAAAAGCACCTTGCCCACGCCTGTGGCGTGCAGAGCAAGCCGGGAGCCCGGTTTACTCATGACTTCTAGGGTTCTAGAGCCCGCAATGCGCTCCACAATCAAACAGCGCAACCCATCCAGCACGGCAATCTGGACGGCATCGTTGTGGAGTTGGTAGACGTCTTCCATGTAGGGCAGCGCCACTTCTCGCAGGTCTGAGTGAACCGAAGCAAGTAGCCCCAGGCGCCAAATCTTGCTACCGATTTCATAGTCACCATCTGAGCCACGAACCAAAGCGTTCTGCTTCTCCAACTCGTGCACCAAACGGTGAACGGTGGTCAAGGGCAGTTCAGCGCGACGTGAGATAGAGGCAAGTGACTGTCTGCGATGCTTCACATCGAAAGTGTCCAACACAGCGAGCGCACGACCAGTCACGGTGCGGGTCGGAACGCTTTTCTCGGTCACCCTTACAGCCTAGGTTCAGAACTCAGAAAGTGCTGTTCGAAGCTTGGCCTCTAAACCAGGTAAATCTTTAGCGACAGTGTCTCGAATAACCTCATTGTCCACGAATAAATACCCATGAGAAATAAGATTTCTCGTTGCCTTCATCAAATGCCACTGTTCCGCAAAGTAGCGATTTCTAAATTCAGCGCTCGTTTGTGAAATTGATTCGATTGAGGCCGACAAGCGCATACAGACGGCGTCAGAAATAATCGGCTCTTCTATCGAGCCTTGGGATAAGTGGTGATTGAGCATTTCGATGTGATCCAACGCATCGCGGACTAATTCTTCATCTGTTCTACTCACAGTGGTACCGCTTCTCCAAGAACCCGGTCACGCAAAAAGGGCCTGAGGTTTTTCTCTGGGACAACATCAACTTCAACTCCTAACAATTCGCCGAGTGCGAATTCCAGGCGAACCATATCGAAAAGAGTGACACCAGGGTCGAAAGTTGCTAACAGGTCAATATCTGAGCCCTCATGCTCTTTACCTGTCACAACACTTCCGAAGACTTTGAGGTCCCGAGCACCATGAGACTTCGCAATCTTGATGACCTCACTGCGGTTGTTGCGAAGTTTTTTTCCCAAAGGCGTCTGCCCATGGAAACGAACCAGTCTCGAAACCTCCGGTTGGCTTCTGCCCACAGCCTCAGCAATGTCTCGCTGACTCAGGCCCGCCTTGATTCCAGCCCGAACCGCATCCACCAAGATCTTCCGAGACCTGGCATAGAGCAGGTCAGCAGCGCGGGCTTCGGCCTGCAGCTGTTCGAAAGTTGAAACGGTAGACATATAGCAAATGCTATCAGTTATACACAATGACTGATAGAGCAGTATCCACATGGAACTCCGGAGGGATTAGTGACCGTCGAGTTCCGCCGCAATCGAGGCTGCAGCATCTGTCAACGTCGATACCAAGCGGTTGGTATCAAGCCTGTTCAAGTGCACAATCACGCCCACAGCTGCCACACAGCGCCCATTACGCATGATGGGGACAGCGATAGATCCACTTCCCCGCGTCATCTCTTGGCGAGTAATGGAATACCCGTTCTTGCGCACCTCAGCGAGATCTTTGCGCAGGGCATCTGGCTGTGTAATCGACTGTGGCGTGGGCTTGGGGAGGGGTTGGGCTAGGTATTGCTCAATAGCTTTCTCTGATTGATACGCCAACAACACCTTGCCCACACCTGTGGTGTGGAGAGGAAGGTGACCACCAGCACGGCTGATGGTGGGAATGCTTCGCTCCCCCACCAGGCGGTCAACATAAAGTGCCTGTCCGCGGTCAAGCACGGCCAAGGTCACGTTCTCCCCCGTCTCTTCATAGAGGCGGGCCAGGGTAGGAAGTGCACTTTCGCGCAAACGTTCGCTCAAGGGAGCGTGCTGAGCAATGGTCCAGAGCTTGGTGCCAACCCGAAACTTGCGGTCACTGCCCTTACTCAAGAACCCACCAGCTTCAAGAGTTCCGACAATGCGGTGGCAGGTGGACATAGGGAGCTTGGTCAGCTCAGCGATCTGAGTCAACGTCAAGGCACTGTGCTTGGGGTCAAAGCAACTGAGGATCTCCATGGCGCGCTCCAGCAGCGCCGTGGGGGCACCACTTTCGACTCGTGCAGGGCTCATGAGTTGCTCCAATCAGAAACTTCCATCCCATGAAACTTTAGTCTTGTTGGCGCCTTCCGCATAAGCCTGAATAGACCTAGACGTTCACCGCTATCGAAAAGGTTCAAAGATGACCACAACAATTCGCACTCAGGTCGGCATTCTGGGCGCAGGCCCCGCAGGCTTGCAGCTCGCTCACCTCCTCCAGCGCGCAGGCATCGACTCCGTCGTGATCGACGGTCGCAGCCGCGAAGACATCGAAGGCACCGTGAAGGCGGGCATTCTTGAAGCGCCGGCAGTTGAAGTGCTCGTAGACACTGATGTGGTCTCTCGCGACTACGTCGAAACCATGCGCCACGATGGCATCGAGTTCCACTTCGACAACCACGCGCACCGCTTCGACTTCCCCAAGCTCACAGGCAAGGGCGTCTACCTCTACCCTCAGCATGAAGTGCTCAAGGACCAGATCAAGGCCCGTGTTGCAGCAGGCGTGACTCCCCTGTTCGAGCACCTCGCTGACAAGGTTGTGGATGGCCCCAACGGTCCCATGATCGTGGGCAAGACCGCCACCGGCGAAGCATTCGAAATCTCTGCAGACTTTGTTATTGGTGCCGACGGCTCCATGAGCATTGCTCGCGAATACGTCACGGGCAACAAGTTCAGCGGCATGGCTCGTGAATACCCCTTCGGTTGGTACGGCATCCTCGTCGAAGCACCACCAAGTTCCGAAGAACTCATCTACAGCCGTTCGGAAGAAGGCTTCGTGCTCATCTCCACCCGCGATGAAAACATCCAGCGCATGTATTTCCAGTGCGATCCCAACATGGACGTCAATGCTGTCTCGGACGAGCAGATCTGGGACATCCTGCAGGCAGGTGTGGCAACGCACGAACTCAAGCGTGGCAACATCTTCCGCAAGGACGTTCTCAAGTTCCGTAGCTACGTCCACGACAGCCTGCGCAAGAACAAGGTATTCCTCATGGGTGACGCAGCACACACTGTTCCTCCTACAGGAGCCAAAGGCCTGAACCTTGCATTCAGCGATGTTCTGTGGCTCAACCGCGCACTTCGCGAGTACTACCGCTCTGGTTCTGAGAAGTTCTTGGACACCTACCAGGAAGATGCACTCAAGCGCATCTGGAAGGCCACCAACTACTCCTACATGATGACGACCATGCTTCACATCGCACCGGATGCCACCGAGTTCGACAAGAAGCGTCAGGTTGCCGACCTCTACTCGTTCACCGAGTCCGAGGCAGGCCAGACCTTCATCGCCGAAGGCTATGTCGGTTGGGACTACAGCGCAGACGACTGGCGCTGACCTGCACCACAGTAAAAACTTTCGAGGCCCTCACACCAGCAAGCGTGAGGGCCTCGATTCTTTGGATCTGAAGTATCTGACTACCTCGCGGTGTAGCCGCCATCAATGACATGCTGCGAACCTGTAATGAAAGCTGCTTTGTCTGAAAGCAGGAACACAATCAAATCTGCAATTTCTTCCGGCTGTCCCAGCCGTCCAATCGGGTGAGCTGACACAAGACCGTCGTAAGCCTCCTGAGGTAATTCACTCAGCAACGGGGTCTCGGTGTAACCAGGGTGGATCGAATTGACCCTGATTCCATTGCTGGCATATGCCAAAGCAGCAGATTTGGTCAGCCCCGTTACAGCATGTTTTGCAGCGACATAAGGCGCAACGAATCCATCACCCACGAGGCCCAAGATTGAGGACATATTGACAATAGAACCGCCACCAGAGGCAATCATCGCCGGAATCTGATATTTCATCCCATAAAACACGGAATCTTGGTTAACCGCGATCACACGCTTGTAGCCTTCGATCTCTACATCAGCAAGGGGGCCCAATGGGCCACCTATGCCCGCGTTATTTACGGCGAGGTGAAGTCCACCATAGCTTTCTTGGACGGCAGCGACCAATGCTTCAACATCTTCTGGTACAGAAACGTTCCCAGAAACTGCACTCGCGGTCCCACCGTTATCAATAATTTGCTGAACGACCGCCTGCGCACTTGATAAATCAAGATCATTTACTACGACGCGTGCGCCCTCTGCAGCGATAGCTAGGCAAGTTGCTTTACCTATTCCAGAGCCGCCACCAGTGACAAGCGCAATTTTGTTAGCAAGCATTGTGCCCATTGAAGATTCCTCATTGTGTTAGGTGGCGGGTGAAAGGTGTGTCTGCCGGTGACAAATGCCACCGGCAGACACCGGACTAACTAGCGAGAATGAAACCCTTATAGTTGTCATTTGCTACCTCGGTACAAGCAGCACGGAAGGGTCCCACTCCCATCAAGGCAGGCAGAACTACACGTGCTTTACCGGCCACGTTTGCCCCGACATACCAGGAGCCGCTGTTGCGGTGAACGGTGACCTCGCCCAAGAAGTTGTTTGCCGCAACCCAGTCTTCTTGTGCAGTTCGTGAGGCTTCCATCCGCGTGAATTTGTTCTTTTCTAGGTACTCAATCGCGCCTGAAATCCACTCCACGTGCTGTTCCAGTGAGACTACGACGTTGGAAAGCACCGAAGGGCTTTGTGGGCCCGTCACGAGGAATAGGTTGGGGAAACCTGCAGACATTGCACCCATGTAGGTCTTCGCTCCCTGCTTCCAGACTTCACGAAGGTTTTCTCCACCTAAGCCGATGACATCAACATCATTGAGAATTCCAGTAAATGCGTCATACCCAATGGCATACACAATGATGTCAACGTCATAGTTGGCTGCTTCTGTTTCGAAACCAGTCGCAGTGACCTGCTTGAGTGGGCTTTCTAGAAGATCTACCAAGTGGACATTGTCCTGATTGAAGATCTCGTAGTAACCGGTGTCGATACAAGTTCTGCGCGTTCCAAAGGGATAGCTCTTGGGAATCAGCTTCTCAGCCAGAGCCTGGTCCTTCACACGTTCACGAACCTTGCTTGCCAAGAAGTCAGAGATTGTCTGGTTTGCTTCATCATCGACGAGCACATCTGTGTATGAGCCAAAGAAAGTAAAGGGTGAGAGGTTGTCATAGATGAACTGGTAGTGCTTTTCGCGTTCATCGGCGGTTGCCTCCAAAGCAGACTTCACCGGTCCTGGCAAGCCCAAACCATCCATCGAGTGACGCTTACGCTCACGCTCGGAGGCATAGGTCTTTTTGACCTCTGCAACATACTCAGCACTCAGCGGTTGATTGTTGGCCGGCACAGTCCACGAGGGTGTGCGCTGGAGAACAAAGAGTTCAGCGGCGGTCTTTGCGATAAACGTGGAGAGCTGGATACCAGTCGAGCCGGTACCCACCACAGCTACACGTTTGCCCGTGAAGTCAACAGGATTCTTAGGCCAGTCAGTAGAGAAGTAGCTTTCACCTTGAAAAGAGGATGCGCCCGCAATATCGACTTTCTTGGGCGCAGAAAGCGCACCAGTTGCCATGATGACCCAGCGTGCTACGAATACCTCACCAGACTCGGTAGTTACAGTCCAAGTATTGTCCTTGTCGCTGAACACCGTAGTGACAACCTTCTGGTTAAAAACGAAGTCTTTGCGCAGATCAAAACGGTCGGCAACATGCTGCGCATAACTCAGAATTTCAGGTTGCGCTGAGTATCGCTCACTCCAGACCCAATCCTGTTGCAGCTCTTCATCCCACGAATAGGAATACTCCACGCTTTCCACGTCACATCGAAGGCCAGGGTATGTGTTCCAATACCAGGTGCCTCCAACATCAGCACCCTTTTCAACGCCGAGGACGGAAAGTCCGAGCTTACGCATGTTGTGGACTGCAAGCATGCCGGCGAATCCAGCGCCGACGACAAGAACGTCAATTGTTTTAGTCATTTTTCTACTTTCCGTAATTAGCTAAGTTTGGAGTTGATCCAAGAACCAACTTCTTCGATCATGTCGCGGCCTTCGCTCAGCATGAATGCGAACAGCGACCAGTCGTGAGGCATGTCTGGCCACACGTGCAAAGTCACATCTACATCAGCGGCGCTAGCCTTCTCCGCTACGCGAACAGAGTCGTCCAGCAGGATTTCATCAGCACCAACCTCAATAAGAAGTGGTGGAAATCCGGAGAAGTCACCAAATAGCGGTGACACGCGAGGATCCGAAGCTGAGTGGCCGTTCAAGTACTGATCTGCGCCAGACTGCAAACCTTCTTGGGTCAGCGAGTTGTCAATTTCCTTTTTGGTGATCATGGTCTCACCGGAGTGAGTGAGGTCCGCCCACGGTGAAAGAACCACGGCAGCGCCCGGCTGGGAAAGCCCATTTTCCTTGATATCAAGGAGCAATGAAAGCGCAAGGCCTCCACCAGCGGAGTCACCAGCAACCACAATATTTTCGGCTGCAAACCCCTCATTAATCAGGCCCTTGTAGGCGGCCAGCACATCATCATGCGCTGCAGGGAATGTACTCTCTGGAGCGAGACGGTAATCAATCGAGAACATGTTAATCCCTGCAGCATGTGCAAGATTTCCAGAAAGCCCTCTGTATCCGAAGGTGTCTCCCACGAGGAGAGCTCCACCGTGCACATAGAAAAGAACTTTGTCACTCTTCTTGGAGGCTTCCATCCACAAACCTGAGACACCGCCAATCGACTTGGCGTCGAAAGAGTATGACTCGTCTACAGGGAAGGTTGCCGTTGCACCGTTAAAAGCTGCGCGGACTTCCGCTGCGGGAGTGGTGAAATCAAATGGGGCCGCTGCAAGCATTCCGCGCAGTGCCGCTAATTCGTCTGACGTCATTGTCGTGTTCCCTTCAAGAACTGTATGAGGTCGCTCAAAAAAATTGCATTTAAGAGCGATACTTACAGGTTCCTGCAACCCTGGGGTGCTGTGTTAGTAGCCCAGTGCAGTTGATGCAGTAAATTTCTGCATTACTTGGAGATGGATCTAAGCAAACGAAACGAGAGCGTATTTACGCCACTCGCTAGGGGTCAGCCCAAAGTTTTCCTTAAAAATTCTGCTGAAGTATGCAGCTTCATCGAATGACCACCGGGTTGCGACTTGAGCAACCGTGAGATTCATCTTGAGGGGGTCAGCTAGGTCACGTCGACATTCGGTCAGTCTTCGGAGTTTGATCCACTGCGCAATACTCACTCCCGCCTCTTGGAACACGTTATATAAGTGCCGGGTTGAAATGAAGTGAGCGGAGGCAATAACTTCTGGCGTGAGGTTGGGGCTGGACAAGTGCTCATTGATGTAATAACAAATCTCCACCAAGAGTGACCGTCGCTCAGGACTCGCAGTCGAACCATGAACTTCCAGTTCCGCAGACAATAAGGTCGTGAGCAAATCAAGTCCGGTACGCGCAAGCCGTTCTCCGCTAGCACCAGATAAATAATGAAGGTTTTCTACCAAGCCCATGAGGTAGCTCGAAAGCATCGAACCAGGACCCGCCGTGCCATCAAGCGGGTAAGCGACTAATTCGTTGGCGAGCTTGGAAGGGATATCCAAAGCTTTTTTGGGAAACATCGCGACGACGAAACGATAATCGTCATCAAAACGAAGATCATAGGCTTGCGCTGTGTCATAGACGGCGATAGTCCCTGGGGTCAGGGAAAGCTGTCTGTCGCCCTGCGTCATGAGGCCTGTTCCAGAAACCTGAAGACTGATTTTGTAATACTCAAAGTTTTTGGAGCTCACTACTCCAGGATTTCTCTCAACAACGTGAGCGCTCGCCTGAATGTCACTGATTTGAAGTTCTTCGGTCCCAGCCGAACGATATTGAGCTCTAAAAGGCTGGGTACTTTCAGTATGAATGGTCAGCGGCGGAAAAGCGCGTTCCATTTCCGCTCTCCAACGGTTGATGGATTCGCCGCTGTCACCGCTGACCTCAAGCGTGAGTGGTTCATGCCTAAAGTTGACGGTCATCGAACAGTCCTCTCCTTCGAGAATGCCTTACTTGTTGATATTAGCCCCGAAGCGAGGGCTGCCGCCATGGATAGATTTGGGGCTTCTGCCACCAGCTTCCGCTCCTAAATAAAAGGGTTAGGCGTCATTGTGTACTTGGGCGAGAGGTACTCATAGATGCCTTCAGCACCACCCTCGCGGCCCAACCCAGACATCTTCACACCGCCGAACGGAGCAGAAGCATTCGAGATGACACCAGCGTTCAGCCCCATCATTCCAGTCTGGAGTTTTTCAATGAGGCGCTGGCCTCGCTTGAAGTCCTCAGTGAAAACGTACCCAACAAGGCCGTATTCAGTGTCATTTGCAATGCGAATGCCTTCTTCCTCAGTGGAGAAAGTAGTGATTGAGAGAACGGGACCAAAGATTTCTTCGGTGAGAATCTCAGAGCCCGGCTTCACGCCCGTGATGACGGTGGGCTCAAAGAATGAACCATCACCAGCAATGATGTGGCCACCGGTTTCCAGGGTTGCTCCCTT
>ERZ1034361.1601-NODE-1601-length-11791-cov-4.535428_pt1 | contig 11791 bp, 10 predicted proteins | sample MGYA00520617_ERZ1034361 | MGnify/ENA primary metagenome ERZ1034361 (study PRJEB33736, sample SAMEA104284507) | Azolla filiculoides | biome: Urban; feature: Water surface; material: Ditch water | place: Netherlands | collected 2015-10-28 | depth 0-0.1 m ... | reverse complement strand
CGAAGGCGAAACAGGAGTTTGGCTTGGAGTTGGAACACCGTTTGCGAGAAAAATTTGTGCAATGGGAGTTCGGGCTTCCCGTTGGGTAACGATGCACGGTTTTGCCTTAAACGTTAATGTCGATTTAGGTTATTTCGATAATATTATTCCTTGTGGGATTCGTGGAAAAGCAGTAACTTCCTTGAATGTAGAACTTGGAGTTGAAAAAGTGGATGAAGCCGAAGTGAAAGCAAAAATCCTGAAACATTTTAGGCAATTGTTTGAAGCAGAGTTTGTGACTTTTTAATTGGTCACAGATTAAACACCCTTTCAAGTCTGGTTTGATAAAAACCGTTCAAGAGGAGTTTCATTGTTTGTGCAGCGAATGCAACGAGACTCTTAGCCTTTACCTACCGTTTTTATTTAAGGTTTAATTTTTCTATTTTATTTCCGATTGTAAACGCTTTCATTTCGCTTTCTAAATTGCTAAATTCCTCCTTCAAAACTCTCTTAATTATTTTTCCGTTTTTCAATAAAAATATTTCATCGCAAGTGTCGTTTAGTGTCGAAAATATGTGAGAAGAAATTATTATTGATTTTCCCATTTCTTTCAATTTATGAATTATTTCGGTAATTATTATATTACTGTGAATATCAACACCATTAAATGGTTCGTCTAAAATGAATAATTTATTTTCTTGTAATAATATTGCAGTAAATGCTAGTTTTTTTCTCATTCCCGTTGAGTATTTTACTGCATATTCATTCAATGGTAAATCAAATATATTTTTTTCTTTTAAATCGGTATTGGTTAGATTCCTGGCATTGCATAATAATTGGATATACTCATTACCTGTTATTTTTGAAAAAAAGTAAGGTTCAGTTTGTAAATAGCCCAGAAAGTCTTTAGGTTTTCCATATTCACAATTGATTGCTCCATTATGTTTCTCTAATCCAGCAATACATTTGAACAAAGTCGTTTTTCCTGCTCCATTTTCGCCAACAATGCCATAAACCTTTCCTTTTTCAAAATTCAAGTTAATGTTTTCCAAAACTATTTTAGAACCGTATGATTTTGACAAGTTTTCAATACTAATCATTGTAATATTTCTTTTAATTTTTTCGTTGATTGAATGTATAAATAAGGAATAATTAGCAATAATAATGGCGGAAGCCACAATGTTAATGCAAATACAATTCCGAATCTAATATTTAATTTTTCAGGAAATACTGAATATTTTGCTAACATAGTTGTGAAAATAAATAAATATCCTAAAAATTGAAAACCTACTATTATTTCAATTTTTGTGTAGAAAAATAGAGATAAACTTATAATTATTGGTAAACACAAAATGGTTGAATATTGGATGATGTTTTTTAATTTATAACTTATAAATTCTTTTGGAGTCAATGAAAATACCCAAACATAAAAAGCATCTTCTGAATTGGTATAATAATTAAGACAAGAAAGTAAAGTTAGAATTAATGAAAAAATCCCCAAATTAAAATTATCAACACTAATCGACATAAATGTCAAAAAATAAGCAAAGAAATAGATGAAATAATTTGACCTAAAACCTACTGTAAACTCAAAAGGATGCTTATAAAAAGGAGTTGGTAATGTATAACTTGATTTATTTTTTAAATCTATTAGAGAAAAAAAACAAACCGAAATTGAAAGTAAAATTGAGCTCAAATATTTTTCTTGAAATAATAAAAAGGTTATTAACGCTATAGAAACAATTAGGTTTTCGAATATTCTTATTTTAATATACTCCTTTCTAGAATAACATAACTTCAAAAAATCGTTTCTGTTTACTTCATTTAATTTTATTACTAGACTTAAAGCCAATGCAATATAGATATATTCTGCAAACTGAGTTTCTTTAAATAATTTTATTGAAATCACAATAAAAGCAAAAAGACCAAGAATATATCCAATTACAGGTTCAATTCCCCATTCAGTTAATTGTCTGTTTAGCATTTTGAATTGTAAAATAAAATAGTCTTTCATTATTTTGGTGTACTAAAATGGCCGCTAACATGCATAAGCCTGACAAAATCATACAAACTCACTCAAATTTATGTAGATTATGATAAAGTTATATTTTATTTGTTTCTCAAATATATAAATAAATCTTTGCAAATTATCAAAAAGGCTTTTATTGAAAACCAACCTAAATCTCCAATTTCAACTGTTCTGGCAATAATCGAAAACTCATTCGGTGGTATTTGGTAGTGCCGTATTTTCTTATAGCTTCTCGATGTTCTTGAGTAGGATAGCCTTTGTTTTTCTTCCAATTGTACATTGGGAATTCTTCGTGAATGGCGTTCATATATTCGTCACGGTAGGTTTTTGCCAAGACCGAAGCTGCGGCAATACTCAAATATTTCGAATCTCCTTTTATGATACTTTGATTGGGGATTGATTCCAATAATTCGATTTCGGCTTTAGAAAATTGTTTTCCGAAAGTGGTTTTCAAACCCAATTTAGCGTTCAAAGCACGATTGCCGTCCACGATAATAAATTCGGGAATTTGATTTAATTTCAAGATGCATTCCTGCATTCCTTTCATCGAAGCGTTCAGGATATTGATTTCATCAATTTCTTTCGGATGCAAATGCGTTACGGCAAATGTAATGGCTTGGGCTTCAATAATAGGCTTTAGTTTTTCTCGAACTTTTTCAGATAATTGTTTGCTATCGTTCAGGATGGCGTTTTCAAAATCGGGCGGAAGGATTACTGCCGCAGCAGTTACTGGACCAGCTAGACAACCCCGACCGGCTTCGTCGGTGCCAGATTCTAGAATACAATTAGAAAAATTAGAGAGCAACATAGTAGAGGGTATTGGAACACAAATATTATAAAAATTTCTTCAAAAAATGTTTCTATTTTCAATTTGCTAAAATATTCTTATAAATCAACACCTTTTTTTATTTATGTGATTTTTCATTTACCTTTGCCTTGATTAAAAAAATCGTTTTTCATAATTATACCCTTTCTCGATGAGAATTTTCTTTCTGGTTGTTTTGTTGTCTTGCTCGACGTTGCTTTTTTCTCAACAGAAAAATAGTAGAAAACCCAATATTTTGGATAATCTGATTGGCAAAGATTCAGTAAAAAAGAATGAGCCAGTTGCTACAATAGACATGTATCGAGTGATTACTTTGGAACGAGACACCACTTACATCGATACTTCGCTAACAATTCAAAAAAAGTACAGCCATAATTATTTGCGAAAAGACCTTTTTGGACTTTTGGCTTTTCCTAACGAGGGGCAGACTTATAATACTTTGCAATACAGTTTGAATACGTTTTCGCCTCTTCCGGAATTTGGATTCAAAGCCAAGCATTTTAATTTTATTGAAGCCAATCAAATACGGTATTGCTCGGTAGCGACTCCTGTGACCGAATTGTATTTTAAATCAGTGATGCAAAAAGGGCAAAATGTGGATGCTTTTTTTACGGTGAATACTTCTCCAAGATTTAATTTTTCGTTAGCCTACAAAGGATTGCGCTCTGATGGGAAATACATCAATCAAATGGCAAGTACTGGAAATTTTAGGTTTACAGCGAGTTATAATACGAAAAACAAGCGCTATTTTGCAAACACACATTTTACTGGACAAGACATTTTGAATGAAGAAAATGGAGGAATTACCGATGTCGAAGCTTTTGAAAGTGGTAATCCCGATTATTTAACACGAGAACGATTAGAAGTCTATTTGAAAGATGCACGGTCTTTTCTAAAAGGAAAACGAGTGTTTTTGGATCATTTTTTTAGAATCAATTCAGTCAAAGGGAATAATAATTTGTATGTTTCTCATCAATTCAATTACGAAAATAAATTTTTTGAATACAATCAGCCCACAGTTACTTCTACTGTTGGCGGAACAACTGTATATCGATTTGGTGACTCTTACAAAACCAGTGGTATAAACGATCAAACCCATTATAATAAGACCTATAACAAACTGGGATTGGCTTATGAAAATTCCACTTTAGGGAAATTTCATTTTTTTGTAGATGATTTTTTTAGCAATTATTATTACAATCAAATATTAATTTTGGACGATCAAACGATTCCAGCTTCTTTAAGTCGAAGAATTGATAGTTATGGAGGACAATATGATTACCAGAAAAATAAATGGACTGGAAAGTTTTTGTTTTCTAGGTCATTTACCAATCAATCTCTTTCTAATTTGGATGCTAAGATGCAATATGAATTGAACGATGAAACCTTACTTTCTTTTCAATACCAAAACATTAATAAGTTGCCTAATGACAACTATAATTTGTATCAAAGTAGCTTTGTAAATTACAATTGGTCTAATGATTTTAAGAATGAGAAAATCAATTCAATCATTGTCAATGCTAATTCACCTTGGGTGAATCTTTCAGTACAATATTCAACATTTAATGATCATTTGTATTTTACCGATAGTACAACTGAGGATCAAATTAAATTGAATCAACAAATTGTTGCACCCGCTCAATACGCAAATACAATTAACTATTTATCGGTGAAAGCCAGTAATGAATTCAAATTTTGGAAATTTGCTTTAGACAATACTATTTTATATCAAAAAGTAGATCAGTCAGATTTAATACTTAATGTTCCAGAATTTCTAACCAGAAACACTTTGTACTTTTCTCAAGAGATGTTTAATAAATCCTTGTTTTTTCAAACAGGGGTGACATTTAATTATTTTACAAACTATTACGGAAACGAATATAATCCTGTAATTGGGGAGTTTTTTGTTCAAAACAAGAAAGAAATTGGGAATTACACCAACTTCGATTTTTTCTTCAATGCTAGAATTCAGCGCACTAGAATCTATGTGACTTTAGAACATTTTAATTCTTCGCTTTCAGGATACAATTATTTGGCTTCACCGACTAATCCAATAGGCGATTTCATCATTCGAATAGGATTGGTTTGGAATTTTTTCCAATAAGGGTTGAAAATAATTTTTTATAATTCGATTTATAAGTTGCAATTCAAACATCAAACCAAGTGAGAATTTGAAATTTGGACTAGTTTAGAACAATGAAAAATAGAATCCTTGAGAAAAAAATAGTATTTTTAAATTTGACATAAGTATGAAAAAAATACAAATACTCATTTTTATTTTCTCAATTATTGGTAGTACTTCTAATGCTCAAAATTGGATTCCTGATTTGGGTAACGACACTTATAAAAATCCAATACTTTATGCAGATTATTCCGATCCAGATATAATTCGAGTAGGAGAGGATTTCTACATGGTGGCTTCAAGCTTTAATGCAATGCCTGGAATTCCTATTTTGCACTCTAAAGATTTAGTCAACTGGACGATAATAAACCATATTTATACTAGTTTACCTCTTCAAAAATATGAAAAACCTGCCCATGGCGAAGGATCTTGGGCTCCTTCAATTCGGTATCACAACGGTGTTTTTTATGTGTATTTCTGTACCCCAAACGATGGTCTCTTTATGGCATCAACTAAAAACCCAGCCGACAAATGGAATCTAAACCTTGTAGAAAAAGTCGAAAGATGGGAAGATCCTTGTCCGTTATGGGATGAAGATGGTACTGCTTATTTGATTCGAGGAAAAGTTTGTGCCAATGAATTGTATCTTCATAAAATGAGTCCTGATGGAATGAAAATCTTGGATAACGGGAAATTAATTTACAAAGATCTACTAAAACAACCTATTATTGAAGGCCCCAAATTTTTAAAAAAAGATGGTTACTATTATATTTTTGCTCCAGCAGGAAGTGTTCCTGAAGGATGGCAAACAGCTTTGCGTTCCAAAAATATTTATGGTCCCTATGAAGATAAAATAATTTTACACCAAGGAAATACAACTGTAAATGGGCCACATCAAGGAGGTCTTGTCGAATTAGAATCAGGTGAGTGGTGGTTTATGCATTTTCAAAGTAAGAAACCTTTCGGAAGAATTGTTCATTTGCAACCTGTTTCTTGGTCAAAAGGTTGGCCTATTTTTGGAGTTGATATTAATAATGATGGAATTGGTGAGCCAGTTAGTGTGTACAAAAAACCCAATGTTGGCAAAAACTATCCCATAACTATTCCGCAAACCAGTGATGAATTTAATGATACGATTATCGGGAAACAATGGCAATGGCACGCCAATCCTAAAGAGAGTTGGTTTTCATTATCTGAAAATAAAGGGAGTCTTAGGTTGTTTTCTGAAAAGAATTTTACTCAAAATGGAAACCTATGGTTTGTTCCTAATTTATTTCTTCAAAAAATTTCTTCCCCTTCATTTACTGCAAAAACAAAACTTACATTCAAAGGAGATTTGGCGGGTGATAGAAGCGGATTAGTGATAATGGGGGCAGAATGGGCATATATTGCTCTTCAGAAAACGATTCAAGGCAATAAAATTGTTGTGTATAAAGGCGAAAAAGATAAATGCGAAGATCTTACTCAAGAACTAGAAACATTTTCTTTAAATTCAGATACTTGTTATTTGAAAGTGGAGTTTTTTGGTACCAACGATTTTCAATTTAGTTATAGTCTAGACGACAAACAATATGTTAAGATTAGCAGGAAATTTAAGGCTCAAGAAGGAGTATGGATTGGAGCCAAAGTCGGTTTGTTTTCTCTAAATCCCAATATTCAAAAAAGTAATGGTTACTCCGATTTTGATTGGTTTAGAATGGAATGATTCGTCTTTAAAATGTGGTTGTGTGTAATTAATCAAACGGATTCTCATTATATCTTTTGTACTGTAGCATAACTGAATTTGCGTTTTTGAAAATTCTAATTAAGGGTTATCAAGAAGAATTTTATTTTGTATTTTTACCAAAACACTAAAAAACTAAGTAAGCCGCTTTAAGGTATTTTCTTTTGTTTTTTCAAATTATAGTAAAGATATAAATGCAATATTCGAAAAACATATTAGATACCGCAAGGCAAACACCATTGATAAAACTCAATAAAGTGGTTGCTGAAATTTCTGGGGCAGTGTTTGCCAAAGTAGAAAACTTCAATCTAGTCAATTTTGCTAAAGACAGAATGATTTTAAAAATGGTTGAAGAAGCGGAGAGCAATGGAAATTTAAAACCCGGAGGAACTATTATTGACGGTACTTTGCAAGATATTGGTCTTGGACTTGCATTAGCCGCCAATGTCAAAGAATACCAGTTGATTTGCATTATTTCAGATACACAGCCTAAAGAAAAAACAGATATTCTTCGAGCTATTGGAGCAAAAGTAATCGTTTGTAAAACTGACGCTGAAGCAACTCATCCTGATTCTTGTTTTTCTATTTCTAAAAAATTATCTGAAGAAATTACAGATAGTTGGTCTGTAAACCCAATGGATTATTTGTCGAATCTAACTCATTATGAGCAATTAGCTATCGAAATTTGGGAACAAACTGATGGCAAAATCACTCATTTGTTTTTTGATATAAATACAGTTGAAATTAGTTCAGGAGTTGGCCAATTTTTAAAAGAAAAGAATCCAAATATTAAAATTTGGGGAATTGAAATCGAAAGTTTGAAAAGGAATGCTACTCAAGAAAATGAACCTTATTCAATAGATGGTTTAATGCAAGTTTCGGAAGAAGAAGCTCTATTTTGCTCTAAAGAATTAACACTCAAAGAAGGAATAGTAGCAGGAAAATCATCTGGCGCAGTATTAAATGGAGTGCTGCAAATCAAACAACAATTCAAGCCCGATGATGTAATTGTTGTTGTATTCAATGATTAAAATTTAATTTAGAAAAAAACAACCAAAAGAAATACGATCTAAAATGACTTTTACCGCAATAGATTTTGAAACAGCCACTTCCTTTCATCCTTGTTCAGTAGGGATTGTTACTGTCGAAAATGGGGTTATTGTTGATGAATATGTTACTTTAATCAAACCTCCAAAAAACGAATATTCACCATTTACAATTGCAGTTCACGGTATTTATCCGCGGGATACTGTAAATGCTAAAACTTTTGTACAAGTATTTCCCGAAATTCAAAAACGATTGCAAAACCGCATTGTTGTGGCTCATAACGAAAGCTTTGATAGAAATGTTTTGGCCAAATCGATGGCGCTTTACGGCTTAGATTATGAATCCTTGAATATAGGTTCGCGTTGGGAATGCACGGTAAAAATTTATAAATCTAAAGGTTTAAAACCAACAAAATTAAGTGATTGTTGTCGTCAAATGAATATAGAACTCAATCATCACGAAGCGTTATCTGATGCTCGGGCTTGTGCCAAATTGTATTTGATGCGATAAGCGGTAGTGATTTTTTTGTAAAAACCCTCAAGTTTTATAAAAAGTAATAATCTAATGTCAACTTATTCCTATTTTAACTACTTTAGTATTTAATCTAAAAACGTAAAGATGAAAGAAGATTTTCTCCATTATCTCTGGAAATTCAAGAAATTCGATACCTTGAATTTAAAAACTTTCAATGGAGAAGATATTACTATTATTAATGTAGGACAGTATTTAGAACTTGCAGGACCTGATTTTTTCAATGCACAAATTGTCATTGGAAATCAAAAATGGGCAGGAAATGTAGAAATTCATCTTAAATCTTCGGATTGGTATGTGCATCACCACGAACGAGATGAAGCCTACGAAAATGTGATTATACACGTGGTTTGGGAACACGATACCGAAATTTTTAGAAGCAACAATACCGAAATTCCAGTTTTGGAACTCAAAAAATATGTTGATACAGCCACAATAGCCAATTATAAATCTTTAATGGCGCCAAAATCCTGGATTTATTGTGAGAAAAATTTAAAAGAAATCAATGAATTTGCTTTTAAAAATTGGCAAGAACGATTGTTTTTTGAACGATTAGAAAGAAAATCAAATCCCATTTTTGAATTATTAAAGGCAACTAATGGCGATTGGGAATCGGTTTTGTTTTGTCTTTTAGCTAAAAATTTTGGATTGAATACCAATGGCGAAATCTTTTTGAAAATTGCTCAATCCATTCCGTTTTCAATTATTAGAAAAGAAAGTTTTGAAGTCGAAAATTTAGAAGCTTTACTTTTGGGAAATGCAGGTTTATTAGATGCTGAAAAAGAGGATACCTATTTCAAAGATTTAAAATTTAGGTATTTCTACTTGCTTCACAAATATCAAATAGAGAAAAAAAATGTAGAACCTGTACAGTTTTTCAAGCATCGACCCGATAATTTTCCAACCATTCGATTGTCGCAATTGGCGAATTTATATCACAGTCAGCAAAATTTATTTTCAATAATAAGCAAGGCAAATTCTTTAAAAAGTATATATGAAACTTTTGATGTTTCGGTATCCAATTATTGGCAAAACCATTATCAGTTTGATAAAGAAAGTCCGCAGAAAAAGAAAAAACTTTCTAAATCATTCGTCGATTTGATTGTTATAAATACAATAATTCCGCTTCAATTTGCTTATGCAAAAAGTTTGGGTAAAGAAGTCTCAGAGAATTTAATTCTATTGTTGAATGAAGTTACAGCCGAGAAAAATGCAATTATCGACAAATTTAGTTCCTTTGGAATACCATCAAAAACTGCTTTTGAAACCCAATCTTTATTGCAACTCAAAAACGAATATTGCAACAAAAGTCGTTGCTTAGATTGTGCTATTGGAATGGAATTATTGAAAAACAATTAGAAATTTGTACTTTTACTAATAATTAAAGATACCCTGAACTTGTCGAAGGGCAAAACCCAAAAAATGTCAGCAATAATACAACTCAAATATTTTTTTGAAAAGCACGGTTTTCACGTTTCCTCTCGTCTTGCCGATAAATTAGGAATGAGAGTGACTAGTGTGCGTTTGTTTTTTATTTATATTTCGTTTGTAACTGCTGGATTATGGTTTGGCGTTTATCTAACATTAGCTTTCTGGATTCGATTGAAGGATTTGGTTCGAGCCAAACGCACTTCGGTTTTTGATTTGTAATCAAAAATTTAAATAAAAAAAAGGGATTATAAAGTTGCGAAACTCTATAATCCCTTTTTGTTGATGAAGGAATAGCTACTCTTTCGGGTTGTTTAACACACTATTTTTTTTGCTATAAGTAAAATAGATTATAACTCCAATTCCCATCCAAGCGAAAAGTCTCAGCCAGTTTGGCCAACCCAAGCCATACATCATTGATAAACAAACTAAAACACCTAGTATTGGTACAAAAGGAACCCAAGGCGTTCTAAATTCTCTTGTCATATTTGGTTCTTTTTTTCGCAATATGATTACAGAAATGCAGACCAAAACGAAGGCAAACAATGTTCCTATACTTGTCATATCACCTACAATATCACCTGGGACAAAGCCTGCGAACAGACCAACTATTATGAAAATGACAATATTTGCTTTATAAGGAGTTTTGAATTTTGAATGTAAATCGCTAAACATTTTAGGAAGTAAACCATCTTTACCCATTGAGTAAAATACTCGGGATTGCCCTAATAACATCACTAGAATTACTGATGTAAATCCAAATAAAATTGCAACAGTTACTAATTGACCAAGCCAAGGGTAACCAATCATATATTTGTTAATTGCAAATGCTACTGAAGCTTCTTTTCCTCCAGTTCTAAAATCTTCTACAGTGGCAACTCCTGTAAGTACGTGGGCAAAAAGAATATACAATAAGGTGCAAATTGCTAGTGAACCTAGAATTCCTATTGGCATTGATCGTTTTGGGTTTTTAGTTTCTTGAGCTGCGGTACTTACGGCATCAAAACCGATAAAGGCAAAGAAAACAGTTCCTGCTGCGCCTAAAATCCCCATAATTCCACCATAACTATGGTCAATTCCGTGTTCGTCAGTAAATACAGAAGGTGCAGGAATATATGGAGTATGATTTACAGGATTAATAAAATTCCAGCCAATTACAATTATCAAAATTACAATAGTAACTTTTACAATTACTATTATTCCATTTACAAAAGCCGATTCCTGAATCCCTTTTATAAGCAACAAACTAATGATTCCAACAATAAACAATGCAGGTAAATTAATTATTCCGCTAACTCCTGTTATTGGATCTGTTTGAAAGGGCGAATGAGAAAATTCAAAGGGTATTGGGCTAATGTGTACTACATTTACCAAGAAATTATTGAGATATTCACTCCAGGCAATCCCAACAGTTGCAGCTCCTACGGCATATTCAAGAATTAAATCCCAACCTATAATCCAAGCCACAAATTCACCCATAGTAGCGTATGTATAGGTATAGGCACTTCCGGAAATTGGAATAGAAGAAGAAAGTTCGGCATAACACAATCCTGCTAAAGCACATCCAATAGCAGCAACAACAAATGCAATTGTTACAGATGGTCCAGCATTTTGTGAAGCAGCCATAGCTGTTCTTACAAATAATCCAGCGCCAATGATGGCACCAATTCCCAAGGCTATTAAAGACCATGCGGTTAATGTTCTTTTTAATCCTTTTTCAGAATCAGCTGCCTCGTTTAAAAGCTGTTCTAATGGTTTTCTTTTCCAAATAGACATAGTATTTCGGTTTATCGTTATTAGTTCTCAAATATATTGTTTTTTTTAAAGTTTTAGAGACATAGAAATCTGTATTTTTTCAAAAGAGTGCTTTTTTGATAAATTGATATTATCTTATTCAGAAAGTATTTAATTGTAAAATATTTCATATTTTTAGGCTTTGTAAAATGTCTTTTAATGATTTTCGAAACAATTAAATCTTTTTTTAAGTTTTCAAGAGAACAGCGTACAGGTGTTTTTTTATTGTTTGGCGTCATTATTATCTTTCAAATACTCTATTTTTTCGTAGATTTTAGTTCTTTTTCCAAAGATTCTCTTGAAAAAGAAAAA